>Ga0265298_10007569_pt1 | contig 13177 bp, 12 predicted proteins | sample AusTroGonzalo_MG_3_FD_193486 | JGI IMG/M metagenome (GOLD analysis project Ga0265298, IMG submission 193486) | Bovine rumen microbial communities from tropical cattle in Woodstock, Queensland, Australia - Gonzalo_01 | ecosystem: Host-associated > Mammals > Digestive system > Stomach > Rumen ... | reverse complement strand
ATGTCACGGACGCGGCCGGCAAGATGGTCCTGACTTACGATAACGCGCGGTCAGTGGACCTCAAGGCCGAATATGTCATCCAGAAGAGCCTAGCCGGCGCAATGTATTGGAACATCGAGGCGGACGATGCATCCTTCACCCTGGCGAACGCCGTCGCGGCCCGCCTGATTAAGGATTATGTCCCCACGAAGCCGAGCATGGACCCGAACGGCATCCTCGTGACGAACCCTTATGTGGAGAAATACCTCGAGGAAGTTACCTATACAGACAACAGTTACAAGACCACCCAGATTCTGGACTACCCCGGCGGCGGCCCCGGCACGGCGGACGTTCCGCCCGTGCATACCATCACCTGGACCTCGGACGCATCGGCAGGAGCCCTCAACCTGAAGGTCTGGGAAAGCGATTGGAGCCGCGATTACAGTCTTTCCGCCGGCGCTTCCAGCCAGGATCTGACCAACCTCGTCCCCGGACGGGAATATCATTACAAAGTGACGGCCTCCTCCGGCGGCAAGACCGTAGCCGAAGGGTCCTTCAAGACCAAAGGCCTGCTGCACCAGGTGTACTTTGAGCCCAATGTGCGTAATGGCCGCGACCTGGGCGGCTGGAAGGGCCTGAACGGCAAGACCGTGGCCTTCCGCAAGGTCTATCGCGGCGGACGCTTGGACGGTAAGTACATGAATTCCACCGGAAAAGCGGAAATGCGCGCCGAGGGAATCCGGGCCGAAGTGGACCTCCGCGAGGAAGACGACGTTCCCTCCAAGTCTCCGCTGGGCAGCGACATCGACTTTTACGCCCCCGGCTTCGACAGCGGCTACAATCATATGGTCCGGGACAATCCGGAGAAGGTGAAAAACACCTTCGAGTTCGTGGTGAACTGCGTCCGCGCCGGCAAACCCGTCTATTTCCACTGCGCGGCGGGCCGCGACCGCACCGGCACTCTGGCCGTCCTACTGCTTGGCACGCTGGGCGTGAGCGAGAGCGACATGGCCAAGGACTATGAACTCACCTATTTCTCCCCCAAAGATTGGAGCATGTCCAAGATGAAGGACGAGAACGACGAATATTACTTGAAAGATGAAAACGGGGACTACATCTATTACTACAACCACACCCGCTGCAACTACAGCTACCCGTCCATCCGAAAGACCATCTTCAACAAGACCGACAGCGGCACCTACCAGGAGCGCATCGTCAAATACCTCCTCCAGATCGGCGTCTCCCAGAAGGACATCGACGACTTCCGCTCGCTGATGCTGGAGTAAAAAAGAACGGCAGGGAATCGCTTCCCTGCCGTTTGTTTTAGGCGCTCAGGTATTGCGTCGAGACAACCCCGAGGGAGAAGAGAACCGCCAGGATCACCAGGATGACGAGCCAGAGGACGAAGATGACCAGGCCCGGACGCCATTTGGGCGACTTGAAGCCGAAAATCATCATGATACCCCCATAGATCAGGCCGATAAGGGGCAGGACGATGGCCAGGATGACCAGGACCAGAATCCAGGGCGTATTGACCATATCGTAAAAGATGGGCACTTCCGCGGACATCTCGCTTAGGAAATGGTCCAGCGGCGCGCTGAACAGGACCGGTCCCTTCAGGCCGATGACGGACACCGACGCCAGGCCGGACACGCCGGACAGCAGGACGATGATGCCGATGACCAGGAGAATGATCTTCCCCAACTCGCTCCCATTCCGGGTGCGTACGGCGTCGCCGACTTCCTTGATACCCCGCTTGGCCGCATTCCCCACTTCCTCGATGCCGGCGCGGACATTGCGCTGGATATCGTCCAGTGTCCCTTTATCACCCTTCATCGCCCAGCGCTCCTGCGCCGTGCGTGCAGGCGGCATCGCCAGCCAGAGGACAGCATAGGCGACAAATCCCGTCATGGACCAGACGCCGTGCTTCGCCCCGCTGAAGAACAGGATGAGGGAGACGGCCGCGAACAGCACGCGTATCAGGACCACGTCAAAATCGAGATAATTGCCCAGCCCGGCGCAGACACCGGCGATACGCTTGTTCTCCATGTCGCGGTACAGCCTGCGGCGAGGCTTTTCCTGTTGAATCGCCGGTTCGATGTCCTCGGCCTCGATCCGTTCCGGACGGCCCAGGATGTCGAGGATGCCACAGATGTCGGCCATCGTGGCGACACCGTTCCGACCGGAGCGTTCCAGCAAGAGTTCGGCCATCCTTTCCTCGATGCCTTCCATGATTTCCTTGCCGCCGGGCTGGCCCAGATAATGGGCTTCCAAATCCTTCAGATAGGCCTCCACCTTTGCGGAGGCGTCTTTCTCGAGCGTGAAGGCATAGCCTCCGATGCTCACTTTTTCAATCTCTTTCATCGTTTGAGCGTGTCAATGCTTAACACCATTTCCTGCCATGCGGCGTCCATCTCGGCGAGCTGGGCGCGGCCCTTGTCGGTAATCTCATAGTACTTCCGGGGCGGGCCCTGGGTGGACTCCTCCCAGCGGTAGGTCAACAGTCCCTGGTTCTTCTGCCGGATCAGCAGCGGATACAGGGTTCCCTCGACCACGATCATGTTCGCGGCCTTGAGTTCGTCGATGATGTTGGACGCGTAGGCGTCCTTCTTGCTGAGAATACATAGGATGCAGTATTCCAGCACGCCCTTTCGCATCTGCGAACGGACATTGTCGGTCGTGCTCTCCATATGGCTATCGATTATAAGTTTCCTGCGTATAGTTCTTGAAACGCGACATGTTTTCCGCGGTGGCGGGGATGCCCCGCATCTCGCACTGCTGCGCCGGGGTCAGCGCCTTGGGAACGGCGATCCACAGCACCACATAGATCCAGAAGCCGGAGGTTCCGGCCAAGAGGGCCACCAGCATGATGATGCGGATGATGGTGACGTCGATGTCAAAGTAATACGCCAGGCCGGAGCAGACGCCGGCGACGCCCTTATTCTCCACGTCGCGATACAGTTTCTTGGGAACCTTGTCCTCCGGGAAGGCCGAAGTATAGGAATAGCCCGTCTCGGCGGAGCCGTCGGGCATGCCGAGGATCGACACGACCTTCTCCACCAATTCCAGGGTCACGACGCGGGAGGTGTCCCCCACTTCCTGGTAGAACAGTTCGGAAAGACGTCCTTCGATCTCTTCCATCACTTCCCCTTTCTGGGCCTCAGGGACGGACAACTTGTCCCGGAAGTGCCGCAGATAGGCGTCCAGGCGGTTATAAGCGTCATCATTGAGGGTAAAGTTCCGCCCTCCGATACAGGCATTGGTAACTCGTTTCATTGTATGCAAAATATTTGTTGATGCAAAGATATAAATAATTTTGATTACTTTGCAATACAAGGTACTTATTTTTTCAAAAAATCGACAAAAATGCCGATTTTTCGTTTGGGGAAGCTTATTCAGCCGGGGAGAATTCGTCCTTTCCGACGCCACAGAACGGGCAAACCCAGTCCGCAGGGATGTCTTCGAAGGCCGTTCCGGCCGCGATGCCGCTGTCCGGATCCCCTACTTCGGGATCATAGATATAGCCGCAGATGTTGCATACGTATTTCTTCATATGGAATCGTATTATGTGGTTCAAGGTGCAATATCGGTAATTTCCGCGAAAAATGCTAACTTTGCACCACAGAAATAAACTTTATCCACTCTTATGGCTGAATTCAAATACGCTCCGATGTTTCAGTTGGGCGAAGACACCACGGAATACTACAAACTCACTTCCGAAGGTGTGTCCGTGGGCGAGTTCGAGGGTCACGAGATCCTCAAGGTGACGCCCGAGGCTCTTACGATGCTCTCCAATACCGCTTTCCGTGACGTGAACTTCCTCCTGCGCCGTGAACACAACGAGCAGGTGGCGAAGATTCTCTCCGATCCGGAAGCCTCCGACAATGACAAGTACGTCGCCCTGATGTTCCTCCGCAATGCGGAGGTCGCCGCCAAGGGCAAACTCCCCTTCTGCCAGGATACCGGCACCGCCATCATCCACGGCGAGAAGGGCCAGCAGGTCTGGACCGGCTTCGACGACAAGGAAGCCCTCTCCCTCGGCGTCTACAAGACCTACACGGAGGAGAACCTCCGCTACAGCCAGAACGCCCCGCTGGACATGTACAAGGAGATCAACACCAAGTGCAACCTCCCGGCGCAGATCGACATCGACGCCGAAGAAGGCATGGAATACAAGTTCCTGTGCGTGGTAAAGGGCGGCGGTTCCGCCAACAAGAGCTACCTGTACCAGATGACCAAGGCCGTCCTGAACCCGGACACCCTCGTTCCGTTCCTGGTGGAGAAGATGAAGACGCTCGGCACCGCGGCCTGCCCGCCGTACCACATCGCCTTCGTCATCGGCGGTACCTCCGCGGAGAAGAACCTCCTCACCGTGAAGCTTGCCTCCACGCACTATTATGACAGCCTCCCGACCACCGGTGACGAGACCGGCCGCGCCTTCCGCGACGTGGAACTCGAGGAAAAAGTCTGGAAAGAGGCCTGCAAGATCGGCCTCGGCGCCCAGTTCGGCGGCAAGTACTTTGCCCATGACATCCGCATCGTCCGTCTCCCCCGCCATGGCGCCTCCTGCCCCATCGGCCTCGGCGTCAGCTGCTCCGCGGACCGCAACATCAAGGCGAAGATCAACCGCGAAGGCATCTGGATCGAGAAACTGGACGACAATCCCACCCGTCTCATCCCGGAGGCCCTGCGCCAGCCCGGTGAAGGCGGCGGCGTGAAGATCAACCTGGACCAGCCCATCAAGAACGTCCTCGCCGAACTCACCAAGTATCCCGTCTCCACGCGCCTGAGCCTGAACGGTACCATTATCGTCGCGCGCGACATCGCGCACGCCCGCCTGAAGGAGCGCCTGGACCGCGGCGAAGACCTCCCGCAGTACTTCAAGGACCATCCGGTGTTCTACGCCGGTCCCGCGAAGACCCCGGCCGGCATGCCTTGCGGCTCCATGGGCCCGACCACCGCGCAGCGCATGGACCCGTACGTGGACCTCTTCCAGAGCCACGGCGGTTCGATGATCATGATTGCGAAGGGCAACCGCACCCAGCAGGTCACCGACGCCTGCAAGAAGTACGGCGGCTTCTACCTCGGCTCCATCGGCGGCCCGGCGGCCGTCCTGAGCTCCGACGGCATCAAGTCCATCGAATGCGTGGAATATCCGGACCTCGGCATGGAAGCCATCTGGAAGATCCGCGTCGAAGACTTCCCCGCCTTCATCCTCGTGGATGACAAGGGCAACGACTTCTTCAAGACGATTGGTCTTTAATCACCTGAAATACAATGAAAAAGCTGACCGGAAGGCCAGCTTTTTTTCGTTCATAGGATGGAGAAAACCCGTCGCAGCGAGTCCGGTTCTCCGGAAAAATAAAGGTCGATGCTGAAGGGGCCTTCGTCCATCGGGATGCAGTCCTTTTCCAGCATACGGACGGTCTGACGGGCAACGGCGGGGGCCGGGTCGATGATCTGGACGCCCGGTCCGGCGATGGACGCGATGACAGGCTTCAGGAAAGGATAGTGGGTGCAGCCCAGGACGATGCGGTCCGCACCTGCGTCCAGCAGGGGCTGGAGGGACTTCCGGACCGTTTCCTCGGCCTCCGGGCCTTCCAGGATGCCGTTTTCCACCAGCTCCACGAATCCTTCGCCCACATGTTCGACAATGCGGACATCGTCTTCGAACTGGCCTTTTGTCTTGAGATATTTAGACCCTTTCAGGGTGCCTGCCGTGGCGAGAACGCCGATGACACCGGTCTTCGTGCCGAGGGCGGCGGGCTTCACGGCCGGTTCCATGCCGACGAAAGACACATTCGGATACTCCGCCCGAAGCGTGGCGATGGCGGCCGCGGTGGCCGTGTTGCAGGCCACGACGATGATATCGGCACCCATCCCCAGCAGGATCTCCGTGATGGCACGGGCGCGGTCCTGGATATATTCGGCCGATTTCTCCCCATACGGGCAATGTGCGTTGTCCGCAAAATAGACGTACCGCTCGTACGGGAGCAGTTTCACGATCTCGCGGTAAACCGACAGGCCGCCGGAGCCGGAATCGAATATGCCGATGGTTGCCATAGTCTTACAAATATACGGGAAAAATTCGTATTTTTGTACGATATTTCAAAAGCATATGACGACCCTCGAACAAATAAAAGACCTGCGCGAGCGCCTGGAGACCCTGGAGAAATGCCTGGACATCGCCGGCAAGCGGAAGGATGTGGAGCAGAAGACGCAGGAAAGCCTGGCGCCGGATTTCTGGAACGACCCCAAGGCGGCCGAAGTGTTTCTCAAGAAACTCGCCGGCGTCAAGGCCTGGGTGAACGACTTCCAGAAAGCTTCCTCCCTGGTGGACGACCTGGACGTGCTGTACGATTTCGCCAAGGACAGCATCAGCGACGCCGAAGACGAGGCCGTCGAAACCGATGAATCCCGCGAGCTCGACGCCACCTTCGCCAAGGCCGTGGAGGCCGTGGAGGCGCTGGAACTCAAGAACATGCTGGGCAACGAGGGCGACAACCTCGGTGCCGTCCTCACCATCAACTCCGGCGCCGGCGGCACGGAAGCCAACGACTGGTCCGCGATGCTCATGCGCATGTACCTCCGCTGGGGCGAGCGCAACGGCTACAAGATGACGGTCACCTCCCTGCTGGAAGGCGAAGAAGCCGGCATCAAGTCTGCCACCATCGAGGTGGAAGGCGACTACGCCTACGGCTACCTCAAGGCCGAAAACGGCGTCCATCGTCTCGTCCGCATCTCCCCTTTCAACGCCCAGGGCAAGCGCCAGACCACCTTCTCGTCGGTCTTCGTCTATCCCCTGGTCGATGATTCCATCCACATCGAGATCAATCCCGGCGACCTGGAATGGGACACCTTCCGCAGCGGCGGCCACGGCGGCCAGAACGTGAACAAGGTCGAAACCGGCGTCCGCGTGCGCCACATTCCCTCGGGTATCATGGTGGAAAACACCGAGACACGTTCCCAGCAGGACAACCGCCAGCGCGCCCTCCTCATCCTCAAGTCCCGTCTCTACGACATCGAACTCAAGAAACGCCAGGAGAAGCAGGCCGAACTCGAAGGCCAGAAGAAGCGCATCGAATGGGGTTCCCAGATCCGCAACTACGTCCTCCATCCCTACAAACTCGTGAAGGACCTCCGCACCGGCTACAACACCGCCGACACCCAAGGCGTCCTGGACGGTGACATCAACGAGTTCATGAAATCCTTCCTGATGGGCAACGGAGCCGCCGTCACGGACGTGGACGACGACCTGGATTAGATGCCCGGTCGAGCCGGGCATGACGGAACGACAATAAAGAAAGGCGCCACCCGAAGGTGACGCCTTTTTCAGTTGATCGGATGTTTACCGGTAGATGCTGTACTGATTGTACAGGGAACCGTACATCTGGCCCAGGACCTCGAGATAAGGCTGACCGTCGAAGAGGGTGGTACGGTAAACCGTATTGTCCACCATGTAGTATTCGACGCCGTTCATCACGATGGTCTCGTAGTCGTCCGGGAGGGAGCTAACCAGGGCTCCGGCCGGCGGGACGATGGTGGTGTAAGTGCCGGAGGCGCTCACGCTGTAGAACACACCGTCCTGGTAGAAGTAGTCGGAGTTGGCGTAGGCGTAGCTCTGCACGAGGCCGAGCTTGTTGGCCAGCTCGTAGGCGGAGAGGGCGCGGCCGTTGTTGAGCGCGTAGTTCGCGTTCTGGGCGGCGATGCGGGCGTTGTTCTGGGCGATGATCAGGTTCTGCTGAGCAATCACGTTGTAATTGTCGAAGACCGTGTTATAGGTCCGATACGTGTTGCAGTAGTAGGAGAATCTCACCAGGTTGAACATGGCCCTGTCGATCGCTCTCTCAAGCGGAGTGCCGAAAGGCGGGCGGCAGACGACATACACACCTCCGAACGGACGGTAGTAGATACCCTCGTAGAAGTAGTAGTCGATGCCCCAGTGGGTGATCCGACGGTAGTGCGGAGGCAGTACCCGGACCCGGTATCCGAAGTAGTGAGGACGGTGGTCCCAGAAGTGGCCCGGACGATCCCATGCCATGAAGTCACGCTCACGCGGAGGTACTCTGTGCAGGTTGTGTCCGTTGTCCATCCGGAAGTCGTCGGTGTAGCGGTAGTTGCCCGCGTTGTCACGGATCGGCTCGGTATTCCTCACGGAAGCGGAAGCCGGAGCTTCGTTCGCCGCGTTGTAGCCGAGGCCGCTGCGGGTGACGTTGCTGCTGGAGCGTACAGCGGAGCTGGTAGCGCTCGAAGCGGAAGAGGAACGGCTGGTCGTCTGAGCGGTGCTCCGGGAAGTGGTGCTTCCGCTGGTGCTGCGGCTCGTAGTCGTAGAAGAAGTGCTACGGCTCGTGCTCGCGCTGGAGCTGCCGGTGGACCGGCTGGAGCGGGTGTTCTGGTCTACGCTGCTCGCGGAACGAGTAGTGGAGGAACCAGTGCTACGGCTTGTGGTCGCAGCGGAGGAACTGCCCGTGGAACGGCTGGTCGACGCGGAAGAGGAGCTTCCGGTGGACCGGCTGGTCCGAGTGTTCTGATCCACGCTGCCCGCGGAACGGGAGGTGGAGGAACCGGTGCTGCGGCTCGTGGTCGCGCTGGAGGTGCTTCCGGTGGAGCGGCTAGTCGTCGCGGCAGAAGAGCTGCCGGAGGAACGGCTGGTCGTGCTACCGCTGGTGGAGCGGCTGCTGGAACCGGTGCTGCGGGTCCGGTCGTTCTGCGCGAAGGAAGAACGGCTGGCGGAAGACCCGCTGCTGTGGCTCACAGAAGGGCTCGAGGAGCGGCTGCTGGAGACGCTGGCGGAGCGGCTGGTCGAAGGAGCGGAAGAACGGCTCGTCGACATGCTGGCCGAGCGGCTGCTGGAACCGCCGGAAGAACGGGAAGTGGATACGGAGCCGGACGAACGGCTCATCGAAGAAGATCCGCGGGTCGTGGTCTGGGAAGAGGACGACCGAGACGCGGCGGAGGATCCGCCGGAACGGCGGGACTGGGCAACTGCCTCAGGGGCCGCGATCATCACAAAGGTGATGAGCATTGCGGCGAAGGTGTTGATCATCCTTTTCATGGCTCTCTAGTTTTAAATGTTAGCGATATAAGTAATAATTTTTTGAAAGCTCCTTGAAAGCCTCGACATCTTTCATCCACCAGGACTCTATATCCTCGACCTTCAGGCGCTTTTCGAATTCCTTCCTCACATAATCCGTGCCACAAACGATATCGAGCATCCGGGTCTTGCCCAGCGTCTTGTAGGGGTTGCGGGCCGGATATAGCTCCTGAACGGCCTGCATGACGTAAAATTGTGTCAGAGAAATTGTTGCGGATTCGTAATCAGTATAGAAAAATTGTACCCCATGCTGCACGTAAGAGCTGCCCGAAATGGGCTTGTAATGGATGGTCCGGAAGGCGGTGCCGGGGATGTTGTAGCTGTCCAGTTTCTCCTTCAGTTTGTCCGCGTCGATCCAGGGGGCGGCGAAGGTCTGGAAAGGAATCGTGTATCCCACGCCGATGTTCAGGTAGCCGAACTCTCCGGCGATGCCGGCGGAAGGATAGCCGATGGCCGATGCTTCCGAGGGGATGTTGGGCGACGGGAGGATCCAGGGAAGGCCGGTGTCCTTGTACAGCATCGACCTTTCCCATCCCCGCATCGGGATGACGGTGAGGCGGCACTTGAGGGGCGCTTCCTTACCGTCCACACCGCAGTTGAGACCTTCCTCGTTGATGAGGTTGGCGAGCTCGCCGACGGTGAGGCCATAGACATAGGGGATGCGGAACTCGCTGACGAAGGAGAAGAAGTTGGGTTCCACATAGCTGCCCTCGACCTTCAGACCGCCCAGCGGGTTGGGACGGTCCAGGACCATCACTTCGATGTCCTTTTCCGCGCAGGCCCGCATGACGAGGCCGAGGGTGGAGATGAAGGTATAGGAGCGCGTGCCGACGTCCTGGATGTCATACACCATCACGTCGACACCCTTGAGCATTTCGGGGGTGGGCTTCCGGGTGGAGCCGTAGAGGGAGTACACCGGAAGGCCGGTCTTGGGGTCCTTGCCGCTGGCGACGTGGTCACCGGCATAGGCATCGCCGCGAACGCCGTGCTCGGGGCCGTACAGGGCCACGAGGTTCACGTCGGGCGCCTCGAAGAGAATGTCGATGGTGGAACGGAGGTAGCGGTCCACGCCGGAGGGGTTCGTCACCAGACCCACCCGCTTGCCGCGGAGCTGCCCGAATCCGTACCGCTCCAGCATGTCGATGCCGGTATACACTTGCGCGGAGAGCGAGAGGCTCGCCAGCAGAAATAACAAGGTCAGAATCTTCTTCATAGTCAGTCTTTCTTAACGCGTCCATAGTCGGCCGGGACGCGGCGGCGCGCAAACAGGGCAACGGCCACGGTGGCGAGGCAGCAGACCATCACCAGGACGAAGAACCCCACATATCCCAGCGCCTCTTGCAGATATCCTGCCACGGCGCCCGGAAGCAGCATGGACAGGGCCATAAAGCCAGTGCAAATCGCATAGTGCGAGGTCTTTAGCGGTCCCGCAGCATAGTACATCATATAAACCGTATAGGCGGTGAAACCGTAGCCGTAGCCGAACTGGTCGAAGACCACGCAGGCGCCAACCGTCCAGACGGAAGCAGGCTGCGTAATGGCCAGGAACAGATACACGGCGCAGGGAAGGGCGAGGCTGAGGGCCATCGGCAGCAGGCATCTGCGGAGCCCCCGGCGGGAGATGTCCCAGCCGCCCAGGATGCCGCCCGCAAGGAGGGCAATCACCCCGGCGGTGCCGTACACCAGGCCGAACGCCTCCTTGTCCAGGCCCAGGCCTCCGGCGGGGGCCGCATCGCTGAAGAAGGGGTATAAGAGCTTGACGGACAGCGCCTCCGGAAGGCGGTACAGCAGCAGGAAGCATACGAGCAGGCCGATGCCGGGCCTCAGACGGAAAGGGAGACGAAACCAAAGGAAATGTCCGACGCCGCGCTTCAAGAAAAAACTGCCGAAAGCGACAAAGAATTCATAGATAACCTCGCCTGCTGTCTTCTTCCCAGCGGAGACATCCGCGGCAGGACGCGGCAGGGCGAAAGCGTGGTAGGCAGTCACCAGGGCGAGGATGGCGGCGGTGGCGAGGAGGGTCCAGGACCAGGCCTGCGTAACAGCCCCGGTCCGCTTTTCCAGCACACCGGCCAGGACCACGAGCACGCCCTGGCCAAAGACCATGGCAATCCGGTAGAAGGTGTTGCGGATGCCGACGAAGGCGGACTGCCGTCCCTCGTCGAGGGCCAGCATGTAGTAACCGTCCGCCGCGATGTCATGGGAGGCGGAGGCGAAGCCCGTGATCAAGAAGAGGATCAGCATCCACGTGAAGGTGGAGGAGGCGGGAAGCGTCGCGGCGAGCACGCCGACGGCGACCGCCATCAGCAGCTGCATCGTGACGATCCACCACCGTTTGCTCTTGAAGATGTCCACGAAGGGGCTCCACAGCGGCTTGATGAGCCACGGAAGGCCGACGAGGCTGGTCAGCAGGGCCAGCCGGGCGTTGTCCATGCCCAGGTCCTTGAGAATCACGACGGAAATCGTGTTCACGATAAAATACGGAAGGCCTTCCGCGAAATACAGGGTCGGAACCCAGAGCCAGGGAGAGCGTGCTTTCATCGTTCGAGGGTTGTTCCGGGATAGTAGAAGGACAGGATTTCTTCGAAGGTCTTGCCGTGGGCGGCCATGACGGCGGCGCCGATCTGGCAAAGGCCCACGCCGTGGCCCCAGCCGTGGCCGCGGAGGACGACTTCATCGGCCGTCATCTCCACGTCGAACCAGGAGCTGTAGAGGTGGCTTTCGGAGAGGAAGCGACGGATAATCAGCTCCTTGCCTACGGTCAATGTCACCTTGGAGCCGACGATGCGGAGTTTCTTGATGCGGCCGGAACCGCCCCGTTCGAGGGGTTCCAGGGCGACGAGGTCGCCGATATCGACACCGGAGCGCTTGGCGATCAGGGCGGCGAGATCCGCGCGCTTGTACCGGACGGTCCAGTCGTGGAAGTCTTCCGTCTCGAGGTCGTAGTCGTTGAGGACCTGGCCGAGGATTTCCTTGTCGTGGGTGTCGCACCAGGGGTCGTCATGGACGGTCAGGTAGGGATAGTCCACATCGGCCCAGGCCGTGGAGAATCGTTCGGTGCGGCCGCCGCAGCACTTGTAGAAGCGGGCGTCCACGAGCTCCCCGTCGCAGCGGAGGGTGAGGCCCCAGGTTTCGTCGATGGCGGCGCGGACCTTCTCCCCTACCGCCAGGGTCAGGCCCTGGTAGCGCTGGCAGTGGTCGTCGGCGCAGACGTCGAAGTGATGGTGGTCGTCGTGGTCGAACCATTTGACGATCTCGCCCGTCGGCTGGCCGGCTTCCGCGGGCCGGGCCGCGTCCAGCCAGGTCACGAGGGACGGGACATTGTCGAAGGAATAAGGCACGGAGGCCTTCTTTTCGGCCTTCCGGTGGGCGATCTGCGCCATCACCCAAGAGCGGGAGATGACCGCATGGGCCTTCAGAAACTCCGGCGAAGCGGTAGCCTTCATCTCGGAGGAGATGACGCTGAGGAGGTAGTCCTCGACACCTATCACATTAACAGCCACGACCTTGCCGGCATCGACAATGAACTTGAGGGTGCCGGCGAACTGCTGGTCCTGCTGCCGCTGCCAATGGAAGTCCACGCCGATGGTCACGCCGTACAGGATGAAGGACGGCTCGGCGAAAAGGGTGGAGATGGTCGGGGCCTCGAAGACGAGTTCGTCGTAGAGGGTGCCGTTGAAGTCGATCTTGCCTTCGCGGTAGGAGACCTTCTGGGGGCCGGCGCCGTCGGAGATGATCTCGAAGGTGATTTCCGGGGCGGAAAGGATGCCGACCTCGATCTTGGGCTGCGTGCGGACGAGGCGCCAGAGGAGGCGTTCCTCCTGCTTCTCGGAAAGGGATATTTCCTGTAGGATCTCTGTCAATATTTCCGGCGTAAGACGCTCATAGTCGGAGACTTCCGGGATAACAAAGAAGCCGGCCATGTCCGCGGCGCCGGGACTCAGGGCGAAGTGTTCCTCCCCTTCCGCATAGTAATGATGCGGACGGTGGGCTGCCCTGCACATCACCACGGCTCGGTATTCTCCTTCACTGAAAAAGGTCAGGGCGTTGAAGCGGGGTTCGGTCTCCCCTTCCGCAAGGTCACAGCAGTCCAGGAGGCGGTAG
>Ga0265298_10007566_pt1 | contig 13182 bp, 15 predicted proteins | sample AusTroGonzalo_MG_3_FD_193486 | JGI IMG/M metagenome (GOLD analysis project Ga0265298, IMG submission 193486) | Bovine rumen microbial communities from tropical cattle in Woodstock, Queensland, Australia - Gonzalo_01 | ecosystem: Host-associated > Mammals > Digestive system > Stomach > Rumen ... | reverse complement strand
AGGGGTTAGGGGTGGTCTGATCAAGCACATAATTCTCATTATACCTCCTGCGCAGTTCCTCCAGCCACGCACATACCCTTTTCAGATTCTCAATAGCAACATGACTGGGGATGTTGTAGATCTCCGCATGCTTGCTCTTGGTGACCTCCCCGAGCGTAAAGTGCTCGGAGAGGCGGATAGATTTTTCAATACTTACATTTTTCATTTTAATTTTGCCTTTTGTCTACTTGTCTACATGTCTACTTGTCTACACTATACAATCATTTGAATAACTTTTTTGAATTGGTCTGTCTTGTCAATAGCTTCGATATACTTGCTGTCTCTAAGCCTTGCTATTTTCTTTAGGGCAGAACGGGACTTGTCATACCCGAAGCATCTCATGACATCTTCTTTGGTGAACACATCCGGCAAACGGTTGTAGCCATCCACGGACTTCTGCTGATGACGCTTACCACTAATCTGCACATCATTGTTCATGTCATCGAAATACTTTTCAGCCAAGACCCCAAAGAAGTGCTGTTGCGTGGCATATTGGATGCGGGCCATCAGTTCACAGAGTTTCCAGTCTGTATCATCCACCTCATACTCGCCTTCCCAGAACTTACCCTCCTGATGCAGGCTCCCGTAGTGACGCATGTCGATGAAAGGCACGGAATAGTTCAGGGCGTGATACGGCACGCGCTTCAGCATGAGCTCGTTGGCCTCCGAATCATCCTCTTCACAGTCCGCCATGCGGTTGCTCGTCCAGTCGTACAGTTTCTTCACCAGCGGTTTCACGGGTAGCTGTCCTGCACGGCAGTCGAGTTTGAAGGCCCATGTCTTCATGCGTTCCAGACGCGCCCAGTCGATGGTTTCCTCTTCCTCATAGTCAATCATCTTGTAGTTCGTCTTCGGCATGGGAATCACCGTGAGACGGGTACTGAGACCAGATCCGAAGTTCTTTTCGTTCACCTTCTTCTTCAGGGCTATCGGTGTGCCAGAGTAGATATAGTTCCATGTCACACGGAACTCATCCACGGGCGAATCCGAATTCTGATACATCTGTCCGTCCTTCTCATTGTGGAAGGCCTTCAGTTCCATCGCCTGCTTGTTGATCCACGAACCGCCGCTTTGCAGCATGATCGAGTTATCCAGCTCCGTATCAAACGTGAACATGTGCAGCTGCATCTCCTTGCCGTCCACCGTTTCCTTCGCATTGAGCATGTCCTCGATGAGCTGACCGTTACTCGTCCTCGAAGGATGGATGCGGATGATGCCCTGCGGCTTATCCTTGCCCTCCTTGTTCGCAGCCTTCTTCTTCGTCTCCTTCTTATAGCGGTTCAGTGCAGACTTGCCAGCCTTGTCCGCAGCCTCTATGGGTGCAATCAGTATCTCACAGATATCATCTGCCATCGACTTGTTCGATGCCGGGTGACCTATAATATATAAGGAACAATTAAGCCTGCGATCCTGATAGGCACGGTGATAAAATCTGTACCAGCATCTGGTCATGAGTGTCATCAGCGCTCCGCCGGCGGTGAACACCGCCGCAGGATACTGAGGCCTCTTCAACCCCGAACACACATCCCTCAGCAACGGGAAGTCATCGAACAGCGCCTCTATCTCTGCACCCCAAGCGTCAAGCTGGGCATACATGCTCATGCCATCAGCCTCGTCCCTATCGGCATTCACACCCTTGACCACTTCCTGATACGTCCGCCCAACAACCTTTCTCACCGCTTCCAGCATGGCCTTACTGGGCAGCGAGCTTGCATACTTCTTTTCCTTCTCCGCGACACAGCCCGCCGCTGATTCCACCGTCTGCTCGACATTCTCATCTCTTTCCTCAATAATCTCCTGCACCCATGGCTGAGCCTCCACGATACGCTGCACCAGTTTTTTGTCGCCGTCGAGCATGAGTAGGAGATCCGTGGCGAGTTTAAGACTTTCCTTGTGTCTATTGCTATCCTCTGCGCATGGCAGCTTATCACCATACCGAGCATCAATAATACTCTGAATATCATAACCTCTCCACGTTGAACATTGAACATTGACCATTGAACATTGACCATTGGCTACGTCCTCCACTCGCGAACCATCCACTGAGCCGACAACCCCAGACCCTTGTTCAGCATCCTTATTGGCCACAGCAGCACTCTTAGGCTTACGAACAACAGCAGGAACATCGCCAGCATCGAATTGAAAATGAATCGGCTGAGTTTTCTTTTGACGGTACTCATCCGTAAACCGCTTGTCAAATTCTTCATCATAATAATTGAATAGTAAATCCTCATTAATGTAAATAATATCCTCCTCCTTGGGAGCAAAAGAGTTTCGTGTAGCATCGATGCAGCTCTCATCAGCCTTATAGCCCAGCTTCTGAGCCAGCGCAATCTGGTTATCTGCGAGATTTCCCACCGTGAGATCTGCTACACCTACAATACGGACACCATGCTCACTGCTGGTGATATGCACAAGGGCGATACTCTTCATGAGTTCTTTGTCCTCTCTCATCTTATACCACACCTCCATGGGGTCCTCAATGTGGTCAATATCCAGCATAAAGAGACCATTGAGATGACAATCCGCCAGTCTGCGATGCCTGAACATCCCGCCCTTGGCAGTTTCCGTCTCATCAAATTCCCGGCATGCAAAGATAAACGCCGGCAGATTATCCTTGACTTCCTGGGCAAAGGCCAGCAGCTTCTCTGCATCCGTCTTCTTCTCCCATGCCTCCTTGGCAGCCTTTTTCTTCATTCTCTGCTTTTTCAGCAGGAACTTCTGATATTCGCTGTTTTGGAGCAGATTGTGCAAAGCTACTGCGCCCTGAGTCTTCGATGCTTCCACCGCCGCGATGATAGCCCTTCGCATATCAATGCGCCACCTTGTACTGGGCTTCTTCACTTGCTCCCAGAACTCTTCCCTTGTGCAGGGAAGAGCCTGAGAAAAATGTGTGTTCTCTTGAAATGTTATCATTCAATCCTTCTTTTTTCTTAACACGAATTCCCACTAATTGAACATGAATTTTTCATGAATAATATATTTTTGACAATTCGTGGCCATTGATGGTAATTCGTGTTTAGTAAATTTCTTTAATTCGTTTAATTCGTGAAATTCGTTGTCTTTAAAGAGTTTGCAGGTCTGTGATGTAGAACGCATTCTCGTGGCGGTCATTGTTCTCGCCCCACGTGCGATGCTTCCAAAAGCCCTTCACGATATACGGCTGGTTCTGGTAGTACTGCGTGTCGCGGTTCTTCGATGCCAGTTCTCCCGTCATCTCGCCATACACGACATCGCCGCCCCGTTTCATCACCACACCACGGCTCTTGAAGTACTCCGTGGTTCCGTCCTGTTTCTGATACTGGCGCTCAGAGTATGCGCCCACCTCTACGATTGTTACTAAGTTTTCCATTATAGCTTGTTTTTAATTCTTTAATTCTCAATTATTTCTTGTAGGGAAAGTTCGTGCTGATGCCTTTGTTCTTCTTCAGATAATCCTTCGCAAGCACCTTGATGACGTCAGCCCTGATGTTATCCACGAAGATCAGGTAATTCTCCATCGAGGGAGTCATACGCTTACCCTTCATCACCAGCAGGAATGCCTCCGACAATAGCGCTATCAGTTCCGTGGGGCTTGGAATAGCGCATGACAACCAACGATCGAGCCACTTTGCTATACACTCTACCAGATTCTGATAGTTCCTCTCAGGCATGATATCAGCCTTTTTCAGTCTCAGCGTGTTCTCAAGAACCAGGTCTGCAACCACCTTCTGGTCCAACCCCTGACCGTCTAAAAGATAATGATATAACATCTTAATTCGTTTTTAGTTTTCTTTTTTCTTAACACGAATTACCACTAATTGAACATGAATTTTTCATGAATAATATAATTTTGATAATTCGTGGCCATTGATGGTAATTCGTGTTTAGTAAATTTCTCAAATTCGTTTAATTCGTGAACTCGGCTCTGCCGCTTATTCGAACAAAGTGAGTCTTAAGAATTAGTTGTCGTTAAACTCTGTCGATGATTTCCTCGGCTGTCGGGTAAGAAGTTTCTTTCTCTTCCTTCTTCTTCGTAGCCTGGTTAAACACCTTGATAATCTTTGAGTAGTTCGCTCCGATCACGCGCCCCATATCTCCCTGAAGCTGCAAGAGTTCCCGCTCAATAGTGGGGCCACAGTCCAAGGTCGTCTTGATGATCACCTGCCTCTGTGTCTTGTTCAAGTAGATCTGCAGCACAGGCGTGTCATAGATGAGCTTGCCCTTTACCTGAAGCTTCAACTCTCCTTTGAGTTCCCCCTTCGTCAGTTCATTGAATCGCTCCTGCATCGTAGCCACGGGATCCGGATCGTTCGCATCCACATTGATGTGAATCGAATAGGAACTCTCTTTCTCACCTTCACTCTTGTAGAAGGAACTCTTGCCCTTCTGCTTGATCATCTTGCGGTTGCTCTCCTTCGGAGTCTCGGGGTTCACTACTACGACATCATTGTCGTACATCTTCACTCTGGCCCTGAAAGCCTTCACCGGCTTTCCCTCCGGCTTCTCGATATATTCTTCGTTATTCATCATAATTCTTTACTTTTTACCTTTTTACTTTTTTACTCTTTTACTTTTACGACTGCTCTTCCCAATACCTGCGCCTCATCCAGTCATGAAGATATCCTAACGGCAAGCTGTATTCTCCGTCTTTCCAGGTCTGGAGATGATGCCTCTTGATGATCTCATCGGCCTTCTTCAGGAACGATCCGAGCAGCTTCTTGCATCCCTTGTCATTTTGGATGTGCTTCGATAACGGAGGCAGGAGTTCATCAGCCACATCGTTGATCTCCCGGGCACATTCCACGAGGTCTTCTGGGAAATCATGACCGATATATCCCATGACCATGTCACAGATATGTGCTACGTCGAAATCGGCCATCTTGAACTTCTTCTCCATCTGGATCTCATGATTGCTGGCCTCCTCAAAGCCTTTGTACAATCTATTCAGATATTCGCAGCAGTCCTCCACACTCGACATCTCATAAGGCACCTTCGTTGAGGTACATTGTGCCAGATGATCCTGCATCGGCTCATCATAGCCCATGCACTTCTCAGTCTCACGGAGTCTGATCTGTTCCATGCTCATGGCGAGACATATCAGACTCTGTCTCAATAAAACCTTTGCTTCGTACGTATTCATAATTGATAATACTCTGATTCTTTAATTCTTGATCTTTAAAACATTCCAGAGGAACTCGACGCCTTTCGGAGTCCATACAGGATAGATCACCTCTTTCAATTCGCCTTTGCTGTTGTACTTGAACTGGGAGCGATACTTCGTATATCCCTTGTTCGCATACTTCTCGGTCAGTTGCAGACGGTGATCCCTGCGCTCCATGATCTCCTGATCTATCAGGAAACTGTTCAGGTCTGGGGCTCTCATCCCAATCTGGTGGGCAATGTCCGAGGTCAGCGTGCAGTCCTCTGTTCCCGCGTTTCTCTTCTCCAGCAATTTGGCGATGATGTCCTCTGAGGGCTTCAATGCCTTAACTTCTAATTCCGTCATACGCGCGTTCCTTTTTTAATTATTATAATAGATGCTCGTGATGAAACTGCGCTTCAGGAATCCCAGTTCCGAGGCGATCCATGCATAGCAGATATCGAGCACATAGTCAGCACCCAGACAACTCGTCATGTGGGCAATACGCTCATGGGCAAAAATCACCAGATCAACAGCCATCTCATATTGCATGTGACCATGGAAGCCCAGAAGCAACTTAGAGATAATACCGTAGAGTTCGGGCGAAATCATTTTCTCCAGACTCTTCAGTTCCTTCTCTGCAGAAGAATTCAGCATGAAATCGAATCGCAGGTCCTGATTCTGTACCCTGACCTCTTTTGCGATTTGCGTTACTAACAATTTTCTTTTTGACATTTTTGTAATTTTTTTGAATGTTCTTACCAGCGTTCGGGGGTCCGGACTTTCCCCTACTTGCAGGTTTGTGAGTGCAAATTTAGCCAATAAAAAAACCTTTCCATTTGAGGTAAATGGAAAGGTAATGAAAGGTAAATGAGAAGTAAATGCGCGTGCTCTTATTTACTCATATTGCATGGAAATAGCTTCATCAAAGGCATCAGCCACAGACTTGCACTTCTTGAAGATAACGCGCTCTATCTGGGTGGGTTCATAGTCCTCCCAGTCCTTATAGTCAACGCTGGCGAATTTATAGGCAGTCAAGACCTTGATGCTGTTATAATCGCATTTCTTATCAAACAGATCATACATGGGCAGTTTCTTTATCTTCTCACAGCAGGATGACCAGTTTCCTGCCCATCCATATTTACTGAGAAGCACGCAGATCACTCCAAGGAACAATTGTTTTTCATTCAAAGGTTTCTCCGAGCCGTTGATGGAGAGGATGGCCTTGCTGATATCCTCGTCATTCACCTTCACCTTCTCCTCTTTGTCAGACCGTTCCTTATAGTAATTATTGCCATGAACCTCGAGTATGAATTGTACGATTCTGACATTCCCTTTGGCCAGTTCCTGCATCAGCTTTAGTTTCAATTCGTCACTCATGGAATATTATTATTAATAAGGTGATTGTATTCCATGATCAGGTTCTCGATGTCCTCCTTTTTCTCATCTATCAGATAGAAGTTGATACTCACTCCCTGATGATTGATGATTTGAAGGTTTCAAATAATATCCTTACCTTTGCAGCAGTTAATTCGAAATCGGATACTGAGGAAAGCGACCTCATTAGATCATATAAGAAACAACAAAGGTTCATTTAAATCGTCGTATGACGGTTCATTGTGTTTTCATAGTTTTACACTTCGTCGTGAGACGATACTTTTGAAGGTTAACAATTCATAGATTTTTTTGCATAGTATCAGATGAAAGATTAGTTTGAGGAGAAGCCGCCGGCATGTGAATGTCGACGGCTTCATTGTCTTTCTTCTTCTACCTTATTTATATATGAAGGGAAATGCCAGAATGATTAATCCCACCACACCTCATCATTATTCAAATGAATGAGTCACTTTCTTAATCAGGGGAAATCAGGGGTACCTGAGTCATAGCAGCCGTCATACCCAAGTACCTGTCCCAGCGACTACTAACTGTTGATAAGTCGTTATTTATCAACAATTGTGGATAATTGAAATATTTTTATTTCCTTATCTCTACATTTATTTCCGTCTTAAACTTCCTCACATAGATGAAATCTGTTAGGGCAAAGTTCATGTGCTGGAAGAGCTTGTGGAACTGGCTGATAAGATGAAGATCTTTTGTCAGCTCAGGATCAAGTCCTTCATTCCAGTTTGGCGGTGGGCAATCCATGCCAATGAAAGAATCGAAGGATTCATCTTCATCTCTTGGAAATGTAAGAGTCAAGACTGATGCGCCATCAGCGTACAATGGATTCAAATCCTCATCACAGAGTGCATACCATAACTCCTGCCTGTCACCACCCTGTATAGGATGTAAAGCTGGATAATCAGCATCGAAATAGCACTTTGCTGTCAGTTCCATCTCTTCGCCATCAGTCTCATCAATATTTTCTATCATCTTTTCCCAGATGCGATGAGCTCGAATATACATATCATGAAGAGCCTCACGGAGAGCGTCATTGAAAGCAATAATATCAGGCAGGAAATCTTTCTGATGAGCAAGAACCTTCTTGTTGATGATACTCCTACGCAATGCCAACAGATAATCGTCATCGGATTCATAACAACGAGTACTCTTGTATCTATAAATGATTTCCCTCTCAATGGTCTCTATACTATACTCAAAAAGACCACAATCTTCAAATTCTATCATATTCATACGCTAATCCCATAAATTTCTGAAATGCTTGCGGAACAGATCCAATCCTTCCTCAATAGTCTGTTCTTCTTCATCGCTGAATGATGTAATCTGCTTCAGCAATTCGAACGCATCAATCATCTTCTGAATGGCCTTATTCCATTCTGCTATTCCCTTAAACGCAGGACAATAGCCATGCTTGTCAAGAGCCTTGAATGCTTTTAAACGAGCAGCAATCACCCCAGCCAAATAGTTGTCAGTGTTCCAAACCTCTTCTATGGGGTAGTCGTTCTTGTAACTCCAGTTCTCAGCAGAGTCATCTTTCTTCTTCCTTTTCATACAGTATCAATAATGTAAATCCGACAATTCACGATAATACTTGCAGAACAATTCCACGCCTTGATCAACAGTCCGTATATCTTCCTCATAAGACGGGGAATAATCTTTCACCAATTCGAATGCATCGATCATCTTCTGAATGGTTTTATTCCAATCCTCCAGGCTCTCGAAATCTTCTGGCCATCCGTGCTTTTTATGAGCCTTGAAAGCTTTCAATCGAGGAGCAATCTCTCTTGCCAAATAGTGATAAGTCCCCCAGACTTCACTTATTGGATAACCATTGATATAGTCAATAGAGACATTATATGCATTTTTCTTTTTTCCCATAGTGCAATTTTTACTGTTCACAATGCAAAGATAAAAGAAACCCCTGCCGTTTTGGGGCAGAGGTTGATTAGAATTTCAGATTCTGATTTCTAACTAATCATTTTTGTGAAACTCATAATATGCCGACATGTATTCATCAGGATAGTGAACTTTAAGATATGCAGTCTGATAGGCCAACCATGTATAGCAAACTGCATGAGATTTGCAGTATGCATAAGGGCCAAATTTCTCCCATTCTGCCCATACCTTCTCCAAGTCCTTTGGATTATGTCCATTCTTTGTGCCGCCTTCCATGAACTTTGGTTTCATCTCATCAAGAACTTCTTGTTTCTTTTTGCCCAATGCTTTACGAAGGATATCGCTCTCTTCACGTGTAAAGTTGGCAAGGAGACGAGACAAATGCATTATCTGTTCCTGATATATAGTGAAGCCATAAGTTTCTTTCAGGTATTTTTCCATGCAGGGAATAACATACTTGATTTCCTCACGACCATTCTTTCTTGCGATAAATGAAGGTAGATACTGTTCATATCCTGGTGAATAGAAGACACGAAATGCTACCAAATCACTAAATACGGTAGGATGTAGTTTATATAGATTTATCCCTTTTCCTATCGAGTCAAATTCAAATATTTCTCCAACATCTCCCTCTTGGAAAAGTTCGAATGTCTTTGGATCATCAATAGGTATTTTATCCATATTGATATAAACACCTGTTTCTAACAAAATCAAATTAAGTGTTTCCTTTATCACATTCAGTACTTTTAGATCCAAAAAGTCAATTTTTACCATTCCTGCATCATCAACATACCATCCATCATATTGGGTACAGACTATCTTCTCTTTTTTGTTATCCGGATTATTTATAGTACAAACAAGTGTCCATCCGTAAATATAGCTGTCACAAAGAGCCAGTCCGCAATCATGAATACCAATACCACATACTGCATCTTCGATATCCTTAGCATATTTGATAGTATTTGCAAGCTCAGTATCTGATGACGATTCTGCTTCCTGTAGTTGTGGGATACACTCAACAGCATTGGTGAGGTTCATTCTCTTGTAGTTGGGAAGACGGTAAGGAATATAACTACAGAGTGAATCGGCCACTTGACTAGGCAGTCCTTCCACACGGGCCATCGCTTTGATAGAATTCTTTGTGTCCATTTTTTCAAAAGTGACAATATGAGCACATCTTCCATCCCCGTATTTCTCTATAAGGTATTTTTGTGCGAACTCTCTTCCCCCTTCTTCCAAATCGGTATCAATGTCTGGTAGTACCATTCGATTCAAATTAGCAAAACGTTCAAATAACAAGTCATGCTTCAATGGATCTATTCTGGTAATTCCTAAGCAATAGGCCACCAAACAACCAGCAACAGATCCACGCCCAGGACCTACCATTATATTGTGTTTGTTACGCATTGCATTGATAACATCTTCCAGAATCAGAAAATATCTGGTACTATCCAATTGCTTGATAACCTGTAACTCGTATTTAAGTCTCTCTTCCACTTCTGAAGGTAAAGGCTCTCCATATATCTTAAATGCTCTTGAAAAAGTTAGTCGTTCCAAATATTCAGATTCTTCAAGACGTGTATAATTTTCGACTGTAATTACTTCCTTACTATCTCTTGGCACCTCAAAAAAAGGTAATTGGGGCTCACGATCTAAGCTGTATATTTCAACCTTGTCAAGAATATCAATCGTGTTGGATAAAGCTTCAGGAACATCATTAAATATGGCGCTCATTTCATCACAGGTTTTGAACCACTCCTGCTTGGAGTATCTTATTCTTTCAGGATCATCCAGTGTCTTATTTGTTCCAATACACAACCATCTGTCATGGGCCTCGGCCTGTTCCTTTTCCACGAATTGCACATTATTTGTGCATACCACCTTTATTCCATACTCTTTAGCAAGACCAAGCAATAGGTCATTCACCTTTACTTGTTTCCTGTATATATCGCGATTGGCTATAACTGCCACATCCTTTACTTCATGACGTTGCAACTCTATATAATAGTCATCACCAAATATGCTATGATACCATTCTATGGCTTCACGTGCGCCTGAGATATTATCTTTCAATAATTTCGAAGATACTTCGCCTGAAAGACCGCCTGAAAGAACAATTAGTCCCTCATGATAGGTCTTCAAATTTGAACGGCAAGTACATGGTAAATCACTGTATTCATTAAGCCAAGAAAAAGAAACCAGCCTGATGAGGTTCTCATATCCTTGAAGATTTTTTGCTAGAACGATAATGTGGTAGTTAGGTTCAACACACATCTCACATCCTAAAATGGGTTTGAATGGTGCTTCACCATTTTCAATTCGCTTCTTATTTTTATAACAAACCAAATCATGAAACTCCCTAATGCCAAACATGTTCCCCAAATCTGTGAGAGCCATGCCTGGCATGCCATCATTGACTGCCTTATTAACTAAATCACGAATGCGCCCCAATCCCTTATTAATCGAATAATGGGAATGCACATGAAGATGAATAAATTCTTTTGCCATAATCTTTATTTTACTAATGGTTCTTTTGAATTAAATGTAGCATAGTCGATACGGACCTGTCTGCCTAATGAGGGATCTGTGGCCACGAGGATATCGCTTGATTTGCAATCACCAATAAGGAGCTTACACAAGCATTGTTCGTCTTCAGTCAGTTCTTTGCGCCATTCTCCAGTTGTCAGAACCACTACCATTCTGTCTAATCTGGTATTGATATCTTCCATCTCCTGCAATTCACAAAGATACTTGGCCCCATTGGTATTCTCATCAGCATACGATGTGATTGTTTCTGGACTGAACAGGTCAGACTGGAAAAGACCACACAATTGTTCAATACTCATATTGTTTCTTTCGTCACTCAAAGCCGGAATTGCCTGAACGATAAACCTGCTGATGGCTGCCATTCGCTCATAGTAGTGCGCCATAAACTCTCTGCGAAACATCTTCTTCCTTTTAATCTTGTTCATTGATGCGCTAATACACCAGAAATAATCTTTGGCCTTGCTGAACAATTCTTGTTTCTTTGATGGCGCTAATTCTCTAACAGAAGGTATGTACCCACCATTTCTGCGGATGACGGAGAAATACTTCTCTGCACGCACCTTATTATATACAAAGTCATCCCATCTATCATTGTGGTATTTGTCGAGTTTGAAAAATCTGAATTCTTCCTCCTGATGTTCTCTCACAAAACCATAGAATGAAGTATGCCAGATGCAACAAGCCGCAATCTCTGCATTGGTAGCCTTGACCTCAGGGGCAATGACGATTTCTTTTGTCAGCGAATGCTCCCAATAATCTCCCTCCATAGGGTGAGCATCGAGATGTGGTTCACTGTCTTCGTCCCATTTATTCATGGAGATATGGCATACGTCAGAATTTGCATCATCATGATGCTTGGGAGTCATCAGGCGCAACATATCGAAATGAATCTTATACCATTTCAAATTACCCTCTGCATCTGGGTGCATCTGCAAAAGACAAGGAGCCACCTCATCAAAAGTAACACTATTCAATAATTCTTTGAATGTCATGATCTTTTTTTATCTTCATTATTCACAGTGCAAAGATAAAAGAAACCCCTGCCGTTTAGGGGCAGAGGTTTATAAAATGTGATAAAACAATGTCAATGCTGTTTAATCAATGTTTGTTCCTTTCCTTATTAATTGAGGCTTTCCCCAAAGAAATTGCCTCATCTTCATTCTTTCCTTGTTCTTTTGCAGTTTCATATGCTTCTGCAAAAAAAAGACAGGAGGCCTCAAGATAATGATACTCACTTACAGCATAAGCATATCCTTGTGCATAGTATTGGCTTTTGCCGTTGTCTATACATTTATGGAATGCCTTTGAGTATTCTTTTGCCATTTCATACAAGTTCTCTTCTAACAATCTGAAAAGATAGATGTATCTCTCTACAAAAACGGGATCTTTGCTCAATGATTTAGCATGAATTGACAATTCCTTTTCTTTTTCTTCTTCATTTTCTATGAAGTCATAGGCATCACGATATGCCCAATAATCGTCCTCGCCTTTATCTGCAATAGTATCACACCATTGTTCACAATGGCCCTTTTCCGCTTCTTTTGCATAATAGGTGATGTATTCATCAGCCAAATTTAAACTTGAAATGGCATAATTATCTTCTTCTGTTTGCTCCTCCTCGTTAGAACCTTCTTTTGATAGATCCTCAAAAAAACGTTTTGCGATTTTAGCATATATAGGATAGTATTTTTCATCTATCCCAGTTTCCTCAAAAGAGGTTCGTATCATTGCTTCTGTTAATTGAAAATATGCCATAATGAATAGTATTAATAACTAACTGTGATGCCAAGTACGTCCACCATCTTTTGAATATTGATGCGGATTAACTCACTTCCGCGCTGAATCATTTGTGCCATATTGATATCGTTTTTGACTATTTCGCTTTATATTTTCTCCTTGTTATATATTTTTTCAAGTTCAGGTCCCAGTTCGTCGATTTCTTTCAAAATAGATAGGACAACATATTGAGGGCCTTGTTTCCATTCTTCATATTTTCGAAATGGTTTATCACCAAGAGACGTTTTTCTTTCAGGGTCGTGGCTTTTTACAATATACCCTTTTTTTTCTAGATGACTAATGATTGCATCTTGATTATGAATCGGTTCTTTAATATAGTTTAAGCCTTTTTTACATTGACTGTCTCGAATCGTTACTAAACCATTATGTACAGATGACAC
>Ga0265298_10007565_pt1 | contig 13182 bp, 7 predicted proteins | sample AusTroGonzalo_MG_3_FD_193486 | JGI IMG/M metagenome (GOLD analysis project Ga0265298, IMG submission 193486) | Bovine rumen microbial communities from tropical cattle in Woodstock, Queensland, Australia - Gonzalo_01 | ecosystem: Host-associated > Mammals > Digestive system > Stomach > Rumen ... | reverse complement strand
ACCATCTGGACGGGTGTCTGTTAGTTCGTAGGCAGAAATCAAACCATCGTAACTAACAACAGTATGTTTTTTTGAGATAATCTCTGCCAAAGCAGTTCTTAAACTTTGTCCACTCTTTCCGTCAGCACTCTGGTAGTAGGTACCTGTATCGTTGGGACCTTGTGCCCATACGTTACCAATGATGGCAGCAAATAGTGACAATAGAAGTAGTTTTGTTTTCATGAGCAAATATAGATTTGTGTTAACATTATCAAAAACTAGGCAAAGTTAGGGATTATTTTCGTAACGAGCAAATAAACAATCGTTTTTTTGCCGGTCTGCACATTTTTTTATACTTTTGCAGCCATTATGAAGCAGAAACTACTTTTTGTTTGCTTGGGAAACATCTGTCGTTCACCAGCCGCTGAGGGCATCATGCAGAAACTGGTTGATGAACGAGGACTAAGCGACCAGTTCCATATAGAGTCAGCAGCTATTGGCCCCTGGCATGTAGGTGACCTGCCCGACCGCAGAATGCGCCAATGTGGCGCTCGCCACGGTTATGATTTCCACAGCTGTGCGCAACAGTTAGACAGCAGCTACTTTGACCGTTTCGACCTCATCATCGGCATGGACCATGAGAACATCCGCGCCATACGCGCCAAAGCAAGAAACGATGCAGACAGTCGGAAGATACGTCTCATGGCCGACTACCTGCATCGTCACCCCAACCAGTCGACCATCCCCGACCCTTACTACGGTACAGAGCGTGACTTCGAACTGGTTATCGAGCTATTAGAGGATGCCTGTGAGGGGCTGTTAGACCACCTCACGGCATAAATCATTAGTATTCAAGTATCAATGCCTGACGCGGAGACAACTGGAGGTCTTCGCGCAAGCTATACTTACGTCCTGTAACAATATCCTCACCCTCAGTCTGGTCAGGATCAAAGAGTTCGGCATAGCGTTTCATCTCCATAGTGGCATTGCGTCGCGTACCATTAATAATGGTAAGCACACCATGACGATGCCAGCGACGAGCAATAACATAAACGCCTTTATATGGAACGAACTGCGTCTGATAGCCACGGATGATAGTCTCGTTACCCTGACGCCAGTGCAGTACCTTGCTGAGCCAGTCGAACATCTCATTCTCTATCTTGCTACGTCCATCACGGGTAAAGGCAGTATGATTATCACCAGGGAATCCACCGGGAAAGTCCTTACGTACATGACCATCAGTAACAGCCTTGGTGCCATTCATCATAATCTCAGTACCATAGTACAACTGTGGGATGCGGCGCACTGTAAGCAACAGAGCCAATCCTTGCTTCAGTGCCGTAATATCTTGTCCATCACCTAAGAAGCGGTCTGTATCGTGGTTATCAAGGAAAGCCATCACGCTTGAGGGATTAGGATACAGATAGTCATAGCAGAACGAATTATACAAGCGGTTCATGCCACGCCACCAACCATCGGTAATCTCGTGTTTTGCAGAGTCGAGCTTCTCTTGGAATGAGAAGTCCATCACAGTCTTTAAGTAGCTATTCTCATCAGACAACTTGCTATCTTTCTGCCATGCAGCAGTATAGGCAGGCTCTGTTACCCACGTTTCACCAACAGTATTGAAGTTAGGATATTCCTCATCCAACTCCTTCATCCATGCTGCCATTGGCTTGCGGAAAGCATACGGATAGGTATCCATGCGAATGCCGTCGATGCCAGCTGTCTCAATCCACCACTTACTATTCTGAATCAGATAGCGCATCAAGTGCGGATTGTTCTGATTGAGGTCAGGCATTGTGCTGACGAACCATCCCTCAGTAGTTTCTTTCATATCCACCTCCGAAGCGTAGGGATCGAGTACGGGCGTCAGCTTATAACTGGTCTGCTGAAAGTCGGTGCCACGTGAGTCACTAGTTCCACCCGACTGCTCCAACCATTCTGGCAGGTTCAACCAATCCTTACTGGGCAGATCGGCCACCCATGGGTGTTCAAAACCACAGTGGTTAAAGATCATATCCATCACCACCTTCAGTCCCTTCTGATGACAGGCATCAATCAGCTGACGATACTGTTCGTTTGTACCAAAACGGGGGTCTACACGATAGTAGTCGGTGCAGGCATAACCATGATAGGTAGACCACTGGCCCTGGTCAGGCGAGTCATTCTCCTGAATTGGTGTAAACCACAGTGCTGTCACGCCCAACTCATTGAAGTAATCCAGATGCTGCTGCAGTCCTTCTAAGTCACCACCATGACGCAACGACGGAGCATTACGATCTTCCTTATAAGTTCTCATGCCCTTGATTTGTTTCTGATGGCTTGGTCCCTGTGCAAAGCGGTCGGGCATCAGCAGATAGAGCACATCGCTGATATCGAAACCTTTACGCTCTGCCCCACTCTTCTCACGAGCCTTCAGCTGATAGTTTACCTTCTGCTTATCAAACTTCAGCGTCATCGTTCCAGGCTTCGCATCCTTCAGATTCAGATATACCAATAGATAATTCGGTGAATCGAGACGCACCAAGCTATCAATGACCACACCGGGATAGTCAGTAGTAACACTCTGTACATCACGGATGCCCTTACCATACACCATCAGCTGCACTGAAGGGTTCTTCATGCCGACAAACCAGTCTGTCGGATCGATACGTTCAATCGTCTGTTTTGCTGCATGCATTGTTAAAATGTTAGCAATAAAAAGAGTTGTTAATAAGAATAATCTTTGCATAACGTGTTCTTAGTTAGTATTTTTGATATGCAAATATAGCTACTTTTTTATTAACTTGTTCCCAGCTGCATGATATTTCTATCAAATCAGTGCAAAAACGATTGCATAAATAAGAAAAATACGTTTTCCTTTTGCATTTTGCTCACTTATTCGTACCTTTGCACAAATATTGAGATTATACGATATTGAAAATTATGAAAAAGAAGATTAAGTTTAGTCTTGTCTATCGCGACATGTGGCAGTCGTCAGGCAAGTTTCAGCCCCGTAAGGATCAGTTAGAGCGCATTGCACCCGCCATTATTGATATGGGTTGCTTTGCCCGTGTAGAAACGAACGGTGGCGCTTTTGAGCAGGTGAACCTCATGGCCGGTGAGAACCCCAACCTGGCCGTACGCGCTTTCTGTAAGCCCTTCAATGAGGTGGGCATCCAGACGCATATGTTGGATCGTGGTCTGAACGCACTGAGAATGTATCCTGTTCCCGACGATGTTCGTGAACTGATGTATAAGGTTAAGAAGGCTCAGGGTGTGGATATTCCCCGTATCTTCTGTGGTCTGAACGATACTCGCAACATCATTCCCAGTATCAAGTGGGCTAAGGCCGCTGGCATGATTCCACAGGCTACACTGTGTATTACCACCAGTCCTGTACATACAGTAGAGTACTACTCAAAGATTGCCGACGAAGTAATCGCTGCTGGTGCTGAGGAAATCTGTCTGAAGGATATGGCTGGTATCGGACAGCCCGCTCTACTCGGTGCTCTGACAAAGGACATCAAGACAAAGCATCCTGATATTATCATCCAGTACCATGGTCACTCTGGTCCTGGTCTGTCAATGGCTTCTATCTTGGAAGTATGTAACAATGGTGCTGATATCATTGATACCGCCATCGAGCCACTGTCATGGGGTAAGGTACATCCAGACATCATCTCTGTACAGTCAATGCTGAAGAATGAAGGCTTCGAGGTGGCTGATATTAATATGAACGCGTATATGCAGGCTCGTAGTCTGACTCAGGAGTTCATTGACGACTGGTTGGGCTACTTCATCAACCCCGCCAACAAGCACATGTCTTCATTGCTGCTCGGTAGTGGTCTGCCTGGTGGCATGATGGGTTCAATGATGGCCGACCTCGGTCCTATCCAGGGCATGATTAACAAGCTGCGCGAGAAGAAGGGTGAGCCAACACTCTCTATGGACGATATGCTAGTGAAGCTGTTCCAAGAGGTAGAGTATGTATGGCCACGCGTAGGTTATCCCCCATTGGTAACTCCATTCTCACAGTACACCAAGAACATTGCCCTGATGAACCTGCTGACTATCGAGCAGGGCAAGGGTCGCTACGCCATGATGGACGATGCCATCTGGGGTATGATTCTCGGTAAGAGTGGTAAGGTGCCTGGCACTATCGATCCTGAGTTTGTTGAACTGGCAAAGAAGCAGAACCGCGAATTTACCGATGCTGATCCTCACACTCTTATCCCCAATGCCCTCGAAGGCTTTAAGAAGGAGATGGATGAGAACGGTTGGGACTACGGTCAGGACAACGAAGAGCTGTTTGAGTTGGCTATGCACCCCGAGCAGTACCGTCCATTCAAGAGCGGTCAGGCTAAGAAGCAGTTGCTGGCTGACATCCAGAAGGCTAAGGACGCTAAGCTGGGTTCGAAGTTGAGTCCTGCTGAGCTGGCTGCCTTCAAGCACGCCAAGGCTGATGCGCTGACAGCACCTGTCGCTGGTCAGGTATATTATGAATTCTCTGGTGAGGGTGCTTGTGAGCCTTGTTTGGAACCATTCGTTGGCCAGCAGTACAAGGAGGGCGATACCTTCTGTTATATCCAGGCTCCATGGGGCGAGATTGTTCCCATTCCAGCTGCTATTGGTGGTAAACTCGTGGAGGTTGCTGCTAAGCAAGGTGCCAAGGTTCGCAAGGGCGACAACCTGGGCTGGATAGAAAGAGAAGCCTAACGGTTAACGGTTATTGGTTAACGGTTACTGGTTATTGTTTAATGGTTATTGGTTATGGATTATCAGGCCATTATAGATAAATATTACCCTGCGGACAATGAGCTCCGCAGGGTTTTATTGCAACATAGCCGACAGGTTGCTGACCGCTGTCTGCAGATAGTACGCAAACACAAGGAACTTCCTGTAGATGTACAGTTCTTAGAGGAAGCGGCAATGTTGCACGACATTGGCATCTACGAGTGTGATGCGCCATCGATATACTGCCACGGAACAGAACCATACATCCGTCATGGGCAGATTGGTGGAGAACTGCTGCGCAATGAAGGCTTTCCTCGTCATGCTCGTGTTGCTGAACGCCATACAGGAACTGGGCTGCCAGGTTGGGAGCCTGAAACTTTAGAGGAACAGATTATCTGTTATGCCGACAAATTCTACTCCAAGTCTAAGCCCGACCATGTTCGTACAGTACTAGAAGCGGCTCAATCACTGGAGAAGTTCGGACATGCTGGCGTAGTGAAATTTCTTGACTGGGCCAAACAATTTGAGTGAAAGCAAGAAATTAAACGTTAAAAAATAGCAAGGCGGCAGCAAATTCTTATTAGTCAATTGTCAATTCTCAATTAAAAGCAGTACCTTTGCAGCCGTGAGAAGAAAAACGCTCATATTTTTGTTGCTTTTCGTCATCGTTTTCGTGGTGGCGGAGGTACCTCGGTTGCGCTTTACCCAGCAAGAATCGAGGCAGGCTTCTGATTCTATCATTTCCGACTCTGTTGTGGCAGATACGGTAAAGATGGATTCACTACAGAAGGCAGTATGGCTGCGCAACAAAGCTATCGACGACTCACTGGCAGCTGACTCAGCCAATCGTCAGCGTAAGAACGGCATTGATGCCCCTGTAGAATATTCAGCATCAGACTCGATGACATATGAGGGAGCAACAGGTATTGCCCATCTCTATGGCAGCTCGCATGTTAAGTATGAGAATATGGACTTGGAAAGCGACCAGATTTTCATGTCGCTAGACTCCAGTCTTGTGCATGCTACCGGTTCACTTGACTCTACAGGACAGAAGTTTGGTACGCCTATATTCAAAATGGGTAGTGACACTTATGAGACTGACACCATGGCCTTTAACTTCAAGACGAAGAAAGGTCTTATCAGCAATGCTTATACGCAGCAAGAAGATGGTTTCATGACGTCAGAGCTCTCTAAGCGCGACGACAAGGGTGATATGCACCTGTACCACGGACGTTACACAACGTGCGACCAGCCACACCCCGACTTCTATTTTGCTATGTCGCGTGCAAAAGTGCGTCCAGGTAAGGATGTGGTATTTGGTCCCACCTATCTTGTAGTAGCTGACGTACCTCTGCCCTTTGCCATTCCCTATGGTTTCTTCCCATTCACAAAGAGCTACTCCTCAGGTTTCATCATGCCGACGTATGGCGATGAGACCTCACGAGGCTTCTATCTGCGTGATGGCGGATACTATTTCGCTATCAGCGACAAGATGGACCTGAAACTGATTGGCGAAATATATACAAAAGGTTCGTGGGGCGTAACAGCAACATCAAACTATAGACTTCGCTACCGCTATAATGGATCTATGCTGGTGAGTTACCAAAACTCAGTGACGGGCGATAAGAACATGCCAGACTACACAAAGACAACCAGTTTCAAGGTATTGTGGCAGCATTCTCAGGATGCCAAAGCAAATCCCTATAAGTCACTGCGTGCTAGTGTAAACTTTGCCACAAGCAGCTATGAGCGCAACAACCTCACGTCGATGTATAATCCACAGTCACTGACGCAGTCTACACGTACCAGTTCTGTATCGTGGGGTACAAAATTCTCAAGTCTGGGAATGACGCTGACGAGCACATTCAACCTCAACCAGAACATGCGCGACTCAAGCATTGCACTGACCTTGCCCGACCTGAACATCTCGGTAGCCAACTTCTATCCTTTCAAGCGCAAGAAGGCTGTAGGTAAGGAGCGCTGGTACGAGAAGATTTCTGTGCGTTATACTGGTCATTTCAAGAATGAGATTAACACCAAGGAAGACAAGTTGATGAAGTCAAGCCTGACAAAGGACTGGCGTAACGGTATGCAGCACAACATCCCCATTAGCGGCAACTTTACCCTATTCAACTTCCTGAATGTAAATCCAACATTCAACTTCACCGACCGTATGTATTCGCAGAAATACAATCGTTCGTGGGACACCGCCAACCAACAAGAAGTGGTTGACACACTGCAAGGCTTTTACAACGTATACAACTGGAACATGAGTTTGGGCTTGTCTACCAAAGTATATGGTTTCTTCATTCCCAACCGCAAGATATTTGGTGAGAAGATTGACCGCATCCGCCACGTCTTTACCCCAAGTATCTCGTTCAACTATTCACCAGACTTCGGTGCATCGCGATATGGCTACGTTGACACCTATCAGAAGACAGATGCCGAGGGTAACGTATCATTGGTGGAGTACAACCACTTCCAAGGAGCTATCTTTGGAACAGTCGGCAAAGGAAAGACCGGTAGTTTGTCGATGGACGTCTCGAACAATGTGGAGATGAAGATTAAGAGTGATGATGACTCCACAGGCTTTAAGAAGATTAGTCTGATAGACGAGTTAGGAGCCTCTATGTCTTATAACTTTGCTGCAGAGACACGTCCATGGAGTGACCTCTCCACTCGTCTGCGCCTAAAGTTATCAAAGAGCTACACACTCAATATCAGTGCAGTCTTTGCAACCTATGCCTACGAAGCTGACTCTGTGGGCGCCACCCCTTATATCGGTGAACGTACGGAGTATAGCCACGGACGTTTTGGTCGTTTCCAAGGCTTGTCGCAAAACCTGTCTTACACCATCGACAACAAGAAGGTGAGCAACCTCTTCAAATGGCTGCGTGGTGAGAAGGTGGAAAAGAAAGACAAGGGTAAGAATAAAAAAGGTGGCGAGGATGACGATGACGAATACGACACCGGCTTAGACACAAACCTCGACAATGATATGGAAGCAGGTAAGCATGGTGCCAAAAAGGAGAATGCTGGTATGGCTGAAACCGATGAAGATGGCTATATGACCTTCTCACTGCCATGGTCGCTAAGTTTCGGTTATGGTATTACCATGCGTGAAAACACTGGTGGCACCTTCAACTACAACACCATGCGCTATCCGTATAAGTTTACGCAGAATCTGAACTTCAGTGGTAACATCCGCCTGGCTGATGGCTGGAATATCTCCTTCTCGTCTGGTTATGACTTTGATGCCAAGAAGTTGTCAATGACTACCGCTTCGTTGTCGCGCGACCTACACTGTTTTAATATGTCGTGCTCGGTAGTGCTGTCACCTTATACCAGCTATAACTTCTCGTTCCGTTGTAATGCCGCTACGCTGACTGATGCGCTGAAATACGACAAGCGCTCCAGCTACTCTAATGCTGTACAATGGTATTAAGCGAGTCCTCCTCTCCTACTACCCAGATAATATCTCCCTCGACAAAGCGACGGTTAGGATGTACGGGTGAGAGATTCTCCTTACCCTCTTCGATACCCACCACCATACAACTGTAGATACTGCGGATGCCGCTTTCTTCCAGTGTTTTCCCTACAAACGGACTATCTGCAGAGATAATCAATTGGCGCAGCTTCATCTCACGATTCTCCATTTTCAAATCTTCCTGAATGACGTTTGTCTCCAGAGCCTGCGAGAATTTCGCCATTTGTTCATCACTACCGATAACCTGCAAACGGTCGCAAGGATAAATCACATAGTCGCCATCAGGTATGTTCATACGGAAGCCACCACGCAGTATGCTACTGACGTGCACACCATATTTCTTACCGAGATTCAGTTCTTTGAGCGTGCTACCCATCCATAGTGAGTTGGTGGGAACCTCAAAGTCTGCAATATGGATATCACGGTCGAGCAGCTTACCCTCATAGAGTGGACGCTTCTTGCCTTGCACTTGTGCCTCGATGTCACGCGAGCGCAAGTTATTTATAAATAGACGTTCCAGCAAGATGCTACGACGCTTAATCGTTCTCGAAACCACCATTAGCACAACGGCGACGAAACCCAACGTAATCATGACAGCATTGCTGAAACGGCTCAAATAGTTACATATATAAAAGATGAACGCGACGGCAATAACTACTCTTGCCAGAATGGTAGATAGCAGGGGCAGGTGATTGCGATTACTTTCATGCCATAGCTTCTTCCACTCATCAGAACGGTTCTTCTTCATCACCATCGCACGCAGGAAAGGAGCTATAAACAACACGGTCAGCAAACCCGTAATGGCATTGGCATACCAATGGAGCGTCCATCCTGGCAGCAACTTACGCATAAAGGGGAGTACGAAGGTAAACATCAGTGCTATCGTAGCTGATGAGAGGATGCTATATACCAACGTATTTAGCGCCATCTGTGCCAGCAGTCGTTTCCAGGCACTCTGTTGCTGACTATTGGGATGACTCATCGACAAGTGATTGAGTGTACGTATCAAGCGCGATGGCAACCGATTCTCCAAAGCGTTATAGGCAGGTGTTGCCAGACGTATCATATAAGGTGTCAAGAATGTGGTAATGACAGATACCGCCACCACAACAGGATATAGGAAGTTGCTGATAACCCCCAGAGATAGGCCCAGCGAGGCTATGATAAATGAGAACTCACCAATCTGTGCCATAGAGAATCCGCAACGCATGGCAGACTTCAGGCTCTCACCACCCAACATAAAGGATAACGAACCTAAGAGTGCCTGACCAATGAGAATGGTTAGCACAATCGTGATGATAGGCCACGCATAACTGGTAAGAATCTGTGGATCTACCAACATACCTACTGATACAAAGAAGATAGCTCCAAAGAGGTTCTTTACGGGTTCTACGAGTTTTTCTATCTTTTCTGCCTCAATCGTTTCTGCCAGAATGCTACCCATGATAAAGGCGCCAAAGGCTGACGAGAAACCTACTTTGGTAGAAAATACAGCCATAGCACAACACAAACCGAGCGATACAATAAGTAACACCTCATTATTGATGAGGCGCCGCACGCGCCGCAGGAAGATAGGAATGGCAAAGATACCTACCACGAGCCATAGCACGAGGAAGAAACCTATCTTTATTACTGAGCCCAACATCTGACTACCATCAGGACTGTTTCCGCTGGCTATGGCACTCAGCATCACCATCATAACGATGGCAAGGATATCCTCCAGAATCAATACCGACATCACCAAACCAGCAAACTGTTGCTGACGTAGTCCTAAGTCGTCGAAGGCTTTATAGATAATGGTCGTCGAACTCATGGCTAGCATACCTCCCAAGAAGATACAGTCCATCTTCGACCACCCGAAAGCATGCCCAACAAAGACACCTAACATCGACATAAAGAAGATGATGGCCATCGTAGATATGAATGGCGAGGCGCCCATCTTCAGAATCTTCTTGAACGAGAAGTCAAGACCCAGCGAGAATAGCAGGAACATCACACCGATATCTGCCCACAGATGAATATTCTCTGTATCTGCCACAGACGCGGTATATGGCATATGGGGCGATACCAGAAAACCGGCAACGATATATCCCAACACCAGCGGTTGTTTCAGGCGCTTAAAGATGAGCGTCACGATGCCCGCAACGATGAGCATCAGCGCCAGGTCATGAATCATTGTAGGTAGTCCTGCCATATCATTAACCAATAACCATTAACCTAATCGTTATAGCAAGCTGTTATCTCACAGATTTTGACAATCAGTTGCATGGCTTTCTCCATAGACTGAATGGGTACAAACTCATAAGGGCCGTGGAAGTTGATGCCTCCAGCAAAGATATTCGGACAGGGAAGCCCCTTGAACGACAGTTGTGCGCCATCAGTACCACCACGGATGGGTTTCACCTTAGGTGCCACACCACACTCCTGCATGGCTTTCAGTACGAGGTCGATAACATGCATCTGTGGGTCAATCTTCTCCTTCATATTATAATACTGGTCGCTCACAACGCACTCTACCGTACCCTCACCATAGCGCTCATTCATCTGTTCAGCACAACGCAGGATAAAACGCTTGCGGTCTTCAAACTTGTCACGGTCGTGGTCGCGGATGATGTATGACAGACGAGCCTGTTCTACACCTGCTGTAATACCTAACAAATGATAGAATCCTTGATAGCCCTCTGTCTGTTCTGGTGTCTCCTCAGCGGGCAACATAGCAGCAAACTCCATTGCCAGACGATTAGCATTCACCATCTTGTCCTTGGCATAACCTGGATGCACACTAACACCCTTAATGGTAATCTTTGCTGAGGCGGCGTTGAAGTTCTCATACTCCAATTCGCCCACATCACCGCCATCCATCGTGTATGCCCACTGACAGCCAAATTTCTCTACATCGAAATGATGAGCACCCATACCAATCTCCTCATCGGGGTTAAAGGCGATGCGTATCTTTCCATGCTTAATCTCCTTATGCTGCTGCAAATAGACCATTGCCTCCACTATCTCAGCGATGCCTGCCTTATCGTCAGCACCCAACAGAGTGGTACCGTCAGTAACTATCAAATCTTCACCGACGTGCTGCAACAGTTCAGGGAATTTCTTTGGCGACATCACAATGCCCTCACTGAGCAGGATATCACTACCATCGTAGCCTCTGACGATTTGTGGCTTGATATCAGCACCACTACAGTCAGGACTTGTATCATAGTGCGAAATGAAACCAATAGTGGGGATATCGCCCTTTGTGTTGGCTTTCAAGGTAGCATAGAGGTAGCCCTTCTCATCGAGTTCTACATCGTCGAGGCCCTCATGCTCCAGCTCTTTCTTCAGGTATTCGGCAAACAACAACTGTTTGTCAGTACTTGGCACCGTCTGACTGTCTTCAGCCGACTGCGTGTCAAACTTTGTATAATTAAGGAATCTTTCAGTAATATCCATAAAAAAACTTATCTTTGCATTCTGCATGCAAAGATAAGCATTTTCTGTCAATTAGCATTACTTTATAACGACCTTTTTGCCATTGACAATGTAGATTCCCTTACTCTGTAGAGAGGTTACCTTGCGACCTTGTAGGTCATAAATGTCTTTTCTAGTATTAGACTGCTGATTTCTTACCTCGTTGATATCGGTGTAAGTGCCAGTTACATCGTTAACCAAGTACTTAGTACCTTCTTTCTCAGTAGAAATCTCAAAGTATGTAGTATTTTTGATATTATTAATGTCGACAGTCTGTGGACTACCATTACCTGTACTGAACACAAAGTTAACAAAGTCATCATCACCATTGATGACATATTGTTTAGTGTACCACTGCTTGCCACCAATAGTTGTTGTGGTGGTCACCTTATCACCAGGCCAGCCTCCAGCTTTTGGCGCATGGCTATCGTCGCCACCCCACGTCCAGAAGTTGACACCATTCCAACCCACCTTGTCAGTATTGACATAGATGTCAATGGTTCTCTTCTCCACAGGTACTGGTTCGGTATAGGTACGAGTAACGATACCACTAACGGTAGAGCCAATCAGCAGACCAACCTTCAGCGTCATATTACCCGTAACGTCAATCTTCGTACCACTGGCAACCTTGGTGCTATTGGCAGTCGGAGTAGAGCCATCAGTAGTATATACCAGCTGAGCATTGCTATTAGCGCTGACAGCCGTGAGCGTAGCTTTCTGAGTACCTTCATACTCACCAGAGGCAAGGTCTATCCATGCTGTTTCTGCATTCTTATCCAGATAGTAGGCAAAATGATAGCCTTCCAGTACCTTAATCCATGATGCATCAGGAGTGTACATCTTGGTATCGCCTACCATTACCAACAGCTTACTCTTAGTACCTTCCGAAGAGAAGGCGGCATATTTGGCATTATTAGCTTGCACAATAGTGTATTTACTCATATTGTGGATGCCAGCAAAGCGACGAACATCAATCATGGCCTTGATAGCCTGCTTGCAGTCAATCCAGTGAGTCAGGAATACACATGGTGTACCAGGCATAGCCAGAAGATAGGCATTAGCTGCCAACGTATCCTTGCGGAGGGGATCTTGCGGGGCCGTTGACGAGCGGTATTCTGTGTCATGGTTCTCTACGAATGTAACGGCATACTGCTTGTAGTTTCCACTCTCATAGCTATTTGAAACCAAAGGCCAGTTACCTTGGTTCTGCTGGATCAGTTTGCGCCAGTCACCACCATTGGCTGCATTGCGAACGGTATAGCGGAACTGGAAGTCAAAGGCAGCACTGGTCTTGCCTGTACCATCAATCCAGTTCTTAATGGTATTGGTACCATCCCAACACTCACCAACAGAGAACTGAGGCTGTGAGTCCTCGTTATACATCTTAGTAAATGAGGCGTTATAGCCCTTCACCATGTCGTAGCGGAAACCTACATAGCCAAGGTCGTTGAGCAACATCTTCAGGTAAGCCTTCACATTGTTCTGCACATTCTCACTCTTGTGGTCGAGGTCGCGCATACCATCCCAGCCCTCTCCTG
>Ga0265298_10007564_pt1 | contig 13183 bp, 11 predicted proteins | sample AusTroGonzalo_MG_3_FD_193486 | JGI IMG/M metagenome (GOLD analysis project Ga0265298, IMG submission 193486) | Bovine rumen microbial communities from tropical cattle in Woodstock, Queensland, Australia - Gonzalo_01 | ecosystem: Host-associated > Mammals > Digestive system > Stomach > Rumen ... | reverse complement strand
AAAGGACGTGAGAAAAGCCGTCCATAGCTCTTTGTAGTCGGCAGCTGAAGTTGTTGTCTTCAGGGCGACCTCCTTGCCTTGCGCCTCGTCGTAATAGCGGAAGGTCATATCCCAGGGAATCATCGTGAAGCAGTCAATCTGCTTGTCAATGCCGCATTCGGCCATAAACTCCACCCAGCGGTCGAAGATGCTGTAGTCGTAGCTCCACGAGCCGTCGCTCTTCTTGGTGGTCTTTATCATGGGGTCGAACTTGTCATAGCTCTGGTTGCCCCAAGGCTCATAGAAGAGGATGGCAGAGACGACGCTTTGGCCTGCTCGTGCCAGGAGTTCCATATAGGGGCGCAGCAGCTCAAAGTGGCGGTTGCTCCAGCGCGTCACGTTCTCGTAGCGCGACACAGAGTAGGGTTGCTGCCAGAAGTCAAGGTGAAAGGCTTGCTCGCTGGGCAAGGGGAGAGTCTTGTCTTGGATGTTGACGCGCAAGTTCAGCTGTGCCCGCACCGTTCCCGAAGCGGCCTCATAAACCTCCAATGTGAGGGCATAGACACCAGCTTCGGCATCTCGCGGCACTTCGAGGGTGAGCCAGACGGGGCGCGTGGTATAAGCGGGAAGCGTCATTGAGTTCTCGAGGTCGATGACATCGGGCACAAGGTAAGGCTCCAAATCGCTGGGGTGCGAGCCGCAAGTCTTGAAGTCATCGGTCAGGACATATCGGAGGAAACGAGGCTGACATTGTGCGGCAAGGAGGTCAGCTCCCTCTCCCGAGGAGGGAAGAACACGCAGGGCCAGTTTTTTTGAGATGGCAACAGGCGAGAACAATACAGCCTCGACCCCCACACGTTCTCCGCGCCAGGCATAGACGATGGTGTCGGTCTTCACACGCAGTTGAGGCACAGCCCTTTTGACGTAGTGGACATCGCGGGAAGCCCAGCTGGCATAGAGCCGCTGTTCCAACTTTCCCCACACCTCCTTGTCCGGCTTCACGCCATCGTCGGCTTCCGTATAGGTCTTCTCAGCCACCGTGGCATGAATGCCCGTCACAAAGAGCAGGCAAAACAAAAGGGAAAGGTAAAAGACCCTCTCTAACTTTTCCCTCCGTCGCAAGCTCCCCAATTGCTCCGCTGCTAACGGGCAATTGCCCTTAAAGGGGGAGAATAATGATGGGTATAAAGTCTCCCCTTTAAGGGGAGATTTAGAGGGGTCTTGGCTTTTGTCTTTATTCTTCATAGTGCTGGAAGAGGAAGTCATTGTAGGGGTACTTCTGCACGTGCAGCTCCCTAACCTTATTATATAGCACTTGTTTCAGGGTTTCGAGGTTCGTCCGCTCCTGTGCGGAGATGAAGAGGCACTGACCGCCGAGGCGCGACATCCAGGTGTGGATGAGTTCGTCGAGCGAGACGTTGCGGGCGGTGGCGGGTGTCAGGTCGTCTGCATCCTTCTCCTCCCATGTGTAGGCGTCTATCTTGTTGAAGACAATCATCTGCGGCTTCTCGCTGCATCCGAGGTCGGCAAGTGTCTTATCGACCACCTTTATCTGGTCTTCGAAGTCGGGATGGCTGATGTCAACGATGTGGAGCAGGAGGTCGGCCTCGCGCACCTCGTCGAGTGTGCTCTTAAAGGAATCGACGAGGTCGGTGGGCAGCTTGCGGATGAAGCCTACGGTGTCGCTGAGCAGGAAGGGCAGGTTATCCACGATGACCTTGCGGACAGTCGTATCAAGGGTGGCGAAGAGCTTGTTCTCGGCAAACACCTCGCTCTTGGAGAGGAGGTTCATCAGCGTGCTCTTCCCCACGTTGGTATAGCCCACAAGTGCCACGCGAATCATGCGGCCTCGGTTGCCGCGCTGCGTTGTCTTCTGCTTGTCTATTTCTGCGAGACGCTGTTTGAGCAGGCTCATGCGGTTCAGGATGATGCGGCGGTCCATTTCGAGCTGCGTCTCGCCGGGGCCTCTCAGTCCCACCGAGCCTTTGCCGCCGCCGCTGCCGGAGCCGCCGCCCTGACGCTCGAGGTGTGTCCAGAGGCGTTGCAGGCGGGGGAGCATGTAGCGGTACTGTGCCAGCTCGACCTGTGTCTTGGCATTCGCCGTCTGGGCACGCATGGCGAAGATGTCGAGGATGAGCGTCGTGCGGTCCAGAATCTTGACCTTCAGCTCATTCTCGATGTTGCGGAGCTGCTTGGCGGAGAGTTCGTCGTCGAAGATGACCATTGAAATCTCGCGCTCTGCATCCTCTTCTGCCTGGATGTAGGCGCGTATCTCCTGCAACTTGCCTATGCCGAGATAGGTGACGCTGTTCGGCCCGTTCAGGCGTTGGGTGAAGCGGCGCACCGTCTTTGCTCCGGCTGTCTCGGCAAGGAATTCCAGTTCGTCGAGGTATTCTGTTGTCTTGCGTTCGTCCTGATTGGGTGTGATGAGGCCGACCAGCACGGCAGTCTCTGGGCTGTCATCGACCACATTGTGGTACTTGACGCTCGTCATGCCGTCCTCGAAGGGCAGCGACGAGCGCGAGGAGTTGTAATGCTTGCTTCGGGATGTCTTCATTTAACCAGCACGACGAGGTATTTGCTGACGCTCCAGAACTTCTGGGGGTCGGTGATGTGGAGTTCATACTGTCCCTGCTTGTCCTTTGTCAGCTGGAAGGAACCGGCCGGGTGTGTGGAGAGCAGTTCGGCGCTTTTGCTGTAGAACTTGAGGTCTTTGTCGTAGCGGATGTCAATCTTCGTGAAGTAGTCCTTGTTGAAGTCGCCGCTCTTGAGGACATCGCCCTTGGTCAGAATCTTCTGTTCCTTCAGCTCGTTCTTGGTGCCGAAGACGAACCATGCGCTGTTCAGTTCCTTGTCCTGCTGCTGCACTTTTTCTGTCTTTGCCTTGTTCTCCTCGGTGAGTGCAGCCACGTCGTTGCTCAGTCCGGCGATGGCATCGCCCTGTGCCTCGATGAGTGCGTCTTTTTCTGCCAGACTTGCCTCAAGCTCCTGGATGCGGGCGTTCTGGGTGTCAATCTGCCTTTGCAGGTTCTCGATGGTCTTCTGCATCTTGGTGCCCTTGATGCTGCTGTTCTTGAGCTTTTCTTGCAGCTGGGCAATCATCTCGCGGTTCTGCTGCATGGCTTGCTGGATGAATGCCATGTTCTCGCGAATCACCTCGCGGCTGCTGGCACTCTCGGGATTGCCGTCGGCTATCGTCACGCGCCCCTCGGCCTCGTTGATGCGGCGGATGCCCTCCTGCACCTCGTTGAAGGTGCCCATGATGTCATCCAGTTCCATATCTTTCTCGTTGATGATGCGTTGCAGCGAGTCGCGTTCCTGCTGTGCTGCTTCCTGCTGTCCTGTCGTGTTGCAGGCACCCAAACAGAGGGCGCAGGCAACGAAAATAAATAGTTTCTTCATAATGATAAATACCTTTAGCCTCCCCCAGCCCCTCCAAAGGAGGGGTGAAAGGTTGGCACATTTTATTATTGATTCTTTCAGTTCTCTGTTTCGTTCACCCCTCCTTTGGAGGGGACGGGGGAGGCCCCACCTAATACTATCACGAACTCCCCTCGGGGTTCAGTCTCGGTGAAGTGCTGCAAGACCTCCTGGAGCGTGCCGCGCACACTCTCCTCGTGCACCTTGCTTATCTCGCGGCAGACGCTGACTTGCCGTTCCGGGCCGAAGACCTCGATGAATTGTGCGAGCGCCTTCACGATGCGGTGCGGCGACTCGTAGAATATCATGGTGCGTGTCTCGTCGGCGAGGGCTTGCAGGCGTGTCTGCCGTCCTTTCTTCTGTGGCAGGAAGCCCTCGAAGCAGAAGCGGTCGCAGGGCAGGCCGCTGCTCACCAGTGCCGGCACAAAGGCTGTGGCGCCGGGCAGGGTGATGACCTCTATGCCGGCTCGGATGGCTTCGCGGGCCACGAGGAATCCAGGGTCGCTGATGCCCGGTGTGCCTGCATCGCTGACGACGGCGATTGTCTGCCCGGCAAGCAGACGCTCCACGATGCCCTCCACCGTCTTGTGCTCGTTGAACTTATGGTAGGAGAGCATGGCGTTCTTGATGTCGAAGTGGCGGAGCAGGTTGCCGCTTGTGCGTGTGTCTTCGGCGAGGATGAGGTCGGCCTCGCGTAGCACCTTGAGCGCTCGCATCGTGATGTCCTCCAGATTGCCTACAGGAGTCGGTACCAAGTAGAGTGTCCCCATACCTTATTATAATATATATCGCGGATGCAAAGATACGAAAAAAGTTCATAGTTCATAGTTCATAGTTCATAGTTTTTTTGTTTTTTTGTCTTTTTCTTCTCTCTTCACTCTTAATTCTTAATTTCTTTGTATATTTGTGGCTGAAAAAAGCAAAACAAGATGAAAGACGTAGGTTCAAGCAGTGGCGAGATGATGCGCCGAGGCCGTGTGGAGGTCGTGTGCGGCTCGATGTTCTCAGGCAAGACGGAGGAGCTTATCCGCCGCCTCCGCCGCGCACAGTTTGCAAAGCAGAGAGTGGAGATATTCAAGCCGGCCATAGATGTCCGCTACAGCGAGGAGGAGGTGGTCAGCCATGAGGGCAACAGCATCCTTTCCACGCCTGTCGATTCCTCCGCGAGCATCCTGCTTATGGGGCAGGAGAGCGACGTGGTGGGCATCGACGAGGCGCAGTTCTTCGACGAGCATATCGTGGAGGTGTGCAACGAGTTGGCGTCCAGGGGCATCCGTGTCATCGTGGCTGGTCTGGACCTCGACTTCAAAGGGCAGCCCTTCGGCCCTATGCCCCAGCTCTGCGCCATAGCCGACGAGGTGACGAAGGTACATGCCATCTGCGTCCGTTGCGGTGCCCTGGCATACGTCAGCCACCGCATCGTGGCAGGAGACAAGCAGGTGATGCTTGGCGAAAAGCAGGAGTACGAGCCGCTCTGCCGCGAGTGTTACAAACAGGTGGCCCCCTCCAGCTCCCCCTTGGGGGAGAGAAACGATTAAATTGTAAATTGTAAATCGTCAAATTGTAAATGAGTAGATGTTAGAACGTGAGATTACTTTCGACCGCGTGGTGCGTTGGGTCATCGCGGTGTTTATTGCAATAGGGCTTGTGCTGCTCACCAACCGCCTGTCGAGCGTGCTGCTGCCTTTCTTCATCGCTTGGATACTGGCGTATATGATTTATCCCTTTGTCCTCTTCCTGCAAAACAAATGCCGCCTGCGTTTCCGCGTTGTGAGCATTGCCGTGGCGCTGATTATCGTCCTGGCAGTTCTCGGGCTGGTGGTTGCCCTCGTCGTGCCGCCCCTCATCAAGGAGAGCATCCGCATGGCAGAGTTCATCAGCGTTTATTTCCACGACACCCTTGCCTCGTCCGAGTTCTTCATCAGCATTCAGAAGATGCTGGAGAGCTATGCCAGCGACGATTCCCTGATGAAGCTCATACAGCACAGCAGTGTGGTGGATGCTGCAGAGAACCTCCTGCTTCAGGCTTGGGACTTCCTCTCCGGCACCATCAACTTCGCCATCGGACTGCTGGGCAGCCTTGTCGTCGTGCTCTATCTGTTCTTCATCCTGATGGACTATGAGAAGATTTCGGAAGGGTGGATTCGTTTCATCCCTGCCAGCAAGCGCGAGTTCACGGGCATGGTGGTGGAGGATGTCAAGAATGGCATGAACGCCTATTTCCGTGGGCAGTCGCTCATTGCCCTGCTGGTCGGCATCCTCTTCAGCATCGGTTTCCTCATCATCGACTTCCCGATGGCGATTGGCCTGGGGCTTTTCATCGGGCTGCTCAACCTCATTCCCTATCTGCAACTGGTGGGCTTCATCCCCACCATTCTGCTGGCTTTGGTCAAGGCTGCCGACACGGGGCAGAACTTCTGGGTGATTCTCCTTTGCGCCCTCGTCGTTTTTGCTGTCGTGCAGACCATTCAGGATGTCATCCTCACGCCGCGCATCATGGGGCACGTCATGGGTCTGAACCCCGCCGTCATCCTGTTGAGCCTTTCCGTCTGGGGCAGTCTGCTGGGCATCATCGGACTCATCATCGCCTTGCCCCTCACCACCTTGCTCATCTCCTACTACCGCCGCTTCATCCTCAAGGAAACGGATGGAGGCGAGCAGGCTCCTGCTGAATAACCTCCTGCTCCACGTTGCAAAACCCTGCGCAGCGAGCCTACAAACTATTTTCAAGGCTTGAAAATATATTATCAAGCCGTGAAAATATATTATCAAGCTTTGAAAATATATTTCCAAGCCTTGAAAATAATTATGTGCCGTGCTGCGTGGACTTTTATAGCAGGCCATAAAAACTTTGCAGGCATGTTATCTTGGCTTATTACCTTGCCTGAAAACCCTCAAAAGCAAACCTGAATGACAAAAAAAACGCAGGATAGCAAATAATTTTTCCCTTTTCCCTTTTCCCTTTTCACTTTTTGTTGTACCTTTGCAGCCGCAAATGGAAAAAGTTTGCACATAGGTTGACTCGCTAGCTCAGTTGGTAGAGCATCACACTTTTAATGTGGGGGTCTTGGGTTCGAGCCCCAAGCGGGTTACCAAAAGGAGAGGCTTCGGCCTCTTTTTTCGTTACTTGACAAATAATACTAAGTCTATTGATGCTGACAGGGGTACAGAAATTGCATAAAGAGTATAATAAATGATGAAAAAAGGGTGTGGCGTTTGTCATTTCAACAAAAAAGCATATCTTTGCAAAAAAAAAGTATTGTACTAAGCACGAAATACTATAGTAATACTATAGCAGCAAACAGCGAGATGGCAAATCGAGTGGTAATAACGGGAATGGGCATTTGGTCGTGCTTGGGGACAAGTGTTGTTGAGGTGGAGGAATCACTTCGCCATGGGCGGTCAGGCATCGTTCTGGATAATGATAGGCTGGATTATGGTTATCGTTCAGGACTCATGGGTTTAGTAAAGACTCCAATACTGAAGGGACTTCTTGACCGTCATCTCCGCCGAGGTTTCTCTGAGGAAGCGGAATATGCCTACATGGCAAGCCTTGAAGCGTTTCGGATGGCGCAAATGGATGATGACTATCTGCTCGGAAATGAGGTGGGTTGTATCTTTGGCAACGACTCCTCGGCCAAACCTGTTATAGAAGCTGCCAAGATAATGGAGGAGAAACGTGACACCGAATTGCTCGGCCAAAACTACATTTTCCAGTCCATGAACTCCACTGTCAATATGAATATGAGTACGGTTTTCCACCTCAGAGGCGTGAATTTCAGTGTCAGTGCGGCATGTGCAAGTGGCAGCCATTCCATAGGATTGGCATATATGCTTATCAAGCAGGGCTTGCAGGAAACGGTTCTGTGTGGCGGTGCTCAGGAGACGAATTTTTACAGTATGGCATCGTTCGATGCCATCGGTGCTTTTTCTAAGCGTATGGACGAACCGGCCAGAGCCAGCCGTCCTTTCGATCGTGACCGTGACGGACTGGTGCCAAGCGGCGGCGCGGCGGCGTTGGTTCTTGAGGATTATGACCATGCTAAGGCTCGCGGGGCAAACATCTTGGCAGAGGTTAAAGGCTATGGCTTCTCGTCTAACGGAACAGTGGTCATCAGCCAGCCAAGCGACGAAGGTTGTGTCAGAGCTATGTCACGGGCAATGAAGGATGCAGGCATGGAACCTTCTGGTATCGACTACATCAATGCCCATGCCACGTCAACCCGCCAAGGAGACATGTATGAGGCCATCGCTCTTGACCGTCTCTTTCATGGTCAGCATGCACTCATCAGCAGTACTAAGGGCATGACTGGTCACGAATGTTGGATGGCTGGAGCCAGCGAGGTAGTCTATTCCCTCATCATGATGCAGAATAACTTCGTGGCGCCCAACATCAACTTCGAGAATCCCGACGAGTATTCTGAGAAGCTCAACATCGCCACTAAAACAACAGAAACAGAGATTCGAACCGTCCTGAGCAACTCCTTTGGCTTCGGAGGGACAAACAGTGCATTGATAATCAGTAAACCATAAAACGCGCAGCTATAAAACATACATTATTATATTATTATATTATATTTTTGGCTGTAGCAGCTGTGGTGACAATGGAAGATAATTCTGTCAACGTGTTAAATAAACTTATATAACTCCTAAATTTTAATTATTATGAAAAAGTTGTTTATGCTTGCCGTTGCATGTATGGCATCAGTGTTTACTTATGCGGATGTTGAATTGAAGTCTGGTTCTGTGACGGAATTGAAGAGTCCAGAAGCTAGTGTCTTAGTGACGTGGGATTATGATGACATGCTTATTGAAGGCAAGTCCGTGAATGATTTTCTGGCAGAGAAAGGCTCAGACTGGCAGAAGGACTATCCCTCTGAAGTTTCTGCCAGTGAGTTAGCATTTGGTAAAGTCTTCAACAAGAAGTGTAAGAAATTTGCCAAGATTACTGATGAGGCAGCCGATGCTCAATATGTATTTGTCATTCATGTGAAGAAGTTTAATTACGGAAGTACAGCTGCTGCAGTTATGCTTGGTGGCTATGCTCGTGGCGCATACGTGGAGGGTACTGTAGAAGTAGTTTCTAAGGCCAACAGGGAAGTGATAGCAATAGTTGATTTTGATTGCTCTGGTCAATCTTCCTATAGCAATGAGCAGCGTAGAATTCTGGCTTTCATGGATTTCGCAAGTGATTTAGCAAAACTTATCAATAAAGCAAAATAGTGGAATACAGGTAGGCACCTAAAGCATTTTTATGAATCTCTTTCCCGACCTAAAGCGGAGGTACACCTCCGAGCAGCTGACGGCGCGTGAGGCGCAACGACAGGCGGAGTTCATTGCCTGGGGACCCATCGTGTTCCAAGTCTCCAGGCTGATGCTGAAATTCGGCATCCTTGACATGCTGCGCGACAGCGACAAAGGGCTTACCGAGGCGGAAGTCGTGGAAAAGACAGGTCTTTCCACTTATGCCGTCAAATGCCTGCTGGAGGCATCGCTCAGCATCGGCATTGTCCTGATTGATGCCGAAAAGGATCGCTATAGCATTTCCAAGACAGGGTGGTTCCTTTTGAACGATTTGGCGACGAAGGTGAACATCGATTTCAACCATGATGTCAATTACCTTGGATGGTTCCATCTGGAGGAGGCACTGAAGGAGGGTCGGCCTGTTGGTTTGAAACATTTTGGTGACTGGCCCACACTTTATGAAGGCTTGTCAAGCTTTCCCAAACAAGTGCAGGACAGCTGGTTCGCTTTCGACCACTTCTACAGCGACTCGTCTTTCTCCGAAGCGCTGCGCATTGTCTTGGGCGGGCACAACGTCCGTTCGCTTTACGATGTGGGTGGCAACACGGGCAAATGGGCGTTGCAGTGCGTTGCCTACGATGCGGATGTGGAGGTGACAGTCCTCGACTTGCCACAGCAGATATGCATGATGCAAGAGAACATTATCGGCAAGCCCGGTGCAGACCGCATCAAGGGGGGTGGCATAAACCTGCTTGACAAGGCTGTCCGCTTCCCTCCGTGCGATGGCGGGCCGGATGCCATTTGGATGTCACAGTTCCTCGATTGTTTCAGCGAAGATGAAATCGTCAGCATTCTAACCCGTGCCAGAAAAGCTATGGGCAGTGGGACGCGGCTCTTCATCATGGAGACCTTTTGGGATCGCCAGCGCTTTGAGCCTGCCGCTTTCTGCCTGACGATGACCAGCCTCTATTTCACAGCCATTGCCAACGGCAACAGTAAGATGTACCACAGCGACGACATGATGAGGCTTGTCCGTGAGGCGGGTTTGGAGATAGAGGCCGTCCACGACGGACTGGGGCAAGGACATAGTATTATGGTCTGTAAAAAGGGTTAGGGATTAAAGGAAGAAAAATCACAATTATATAAAATATGAATCGAAACGAGATTGAAGAAAAAGTAAAAGAATTTCTTATTGAAGACCTTGAGATTGACGAAGAAAAGATTTATCCAGAAGCCCGGCTCAAAGAGGATATGGGGATAGACAGTCTTGACTTTGTCGATATTGTTGTCATCGTCGAAAAGAACTTTGGGTTCAAGTTAAAAGCCGAGGAGATGGCAGGTGTGGACACATTTGCCAAGTTCTGTGATTATATAGAAAGTAAGGTCGGCTAAAAATGGCGGCACAGAAGTGGGCAGGCACAACGTACGGAAACAACTGGATGCACAAGTGGCTCATCCGCATGCTCCGCTACATGGACGTGCGGGTGCTGTACGTCTTCACAGCCGTTTTTGTCATTCCTGTCTGCCTGGCCGTGAATCCGAGCAGTGGCATAGCCTACCGCTACTTCCGTCGGCGCATAGGTTACGGGAGGCTGAGGTCCGCTTGGAAGACTTACGTCAACCATTGCCTGTTTGCACAAGTCGTCATAGACAAGTTCGCCATGTATGCCGGTAGGAAGTTCGACATCGAGATAGAGAACTACGATAAGTTCCTTAACCTTGCCGCGCAGAGAGAGGGTTTTGTGCAGATGAGCGCACATATCGGCAACTACGAGATAGCAGGCTATACGCTTGTGGTAGAAAATAAACGCTTCAACGCTCTGGTCTTTGCTGGCGAGAAGGCATCCGTCATGGAGAATCGCGACAAGATGTTTGCCGGCACGAACATCAGCATGATTACCACCAAGCCCGACATGAGCCACCTCTTCGAGATAGACAGCGCACTGGCCGAAGGCGAAATTGTCAGTATGCCTGCCGACCGTATCAATGGCTCGCCTAAATACATAGAGCACGACTTCCTCGGAGCAAAGGCCAAGTTTCCCCTCGGCCCCTTCTCTGTTGCCACAATGCGCGGCCTCGACGTGTTGGCGGTCAATGTGATGAAAACATCGCCCAAGGGCTATAAGATATATGTCGCCCCGCTGCACTACGACAAAGCCGCCACACGCCAGGAGCAGATTCGGCAGCTTTCCGAAGCGTATGTGGCCGAGCTGGAGAAGCGGGTAAGGCAATACCCGACGCAATGGTACAATTACTTTGAGTTCTGGTATTTGGATTAGGGATTATGGTTGATGTATTGTCCACAAATATCACGTCGCCTCTGGGCTTCACCACAGAGCAGAACTATCAGGCCGTCCGGTCGGGCCGTTCCGCCTTGAAGCGTCACGAGCGCCTTTGGGGACTGCCGGAACCGTTCGCTGCTTCGCTCTTCAGCGAAGGGCAGAGGACGGAGCTTGCCATCAGTGGATATACGTTTTTCGAGTCCCTTGCCATCCGTTCCGCTTGCGAAGCACTCTCCCGCATACAGCTTGATACCGCTTCTGCGAGGGTAGTTCTCATCCTCAGCACCACCAAAGGGGACATCGGTTCTTATCCTTCCGATGCTGCCAAGGCAATAGCCAAAGCCCTTGGCGTGACCACAACCCCCATCGTCGTGTGCAACGCCTGCGTCTCTGGCCTTTCCGCACAGCTGCTTGCCGACCGTTTGCTTTCCGCAGGCTTCTACGACCACGCTATTGTGGTGGGTGCAGAGGTGCAGAGCAAGTTCATCGTCGCAGGCTTCCAGTCCCTCAAGGCTGTTTCGGAAGAGCCTTGCCGCCCTTTCGACATCGAGCGGAACGGGCTTAATCCGGGCGAAGCGGCTGCCACGATTGTCTTTGCGAGGACTTCCGACACGGAAAGTTGGTGCCTTACGGACGGAGCGACGTGCAACGACGCCTACCACATCAGTTCTCCCTCCCCGCAAGGCGACGGCTGCCTCCGTGCCATCGAAGCCGTGATGGAGGGCCGAGACAAGTCCTTGCTGGCTACTGTCTGTGTGCATGGCACGGCAACCCTCTACAACGACCAGATGGAGTCGAAGGCCATCGAGAGGGCAGGGCTTTCAGACATCCCTCTGTCCGCGCTCAAAGGCTATTACGGTCATACGATGGGAGCGGCAGGTGTGCTCGAAACCATCCTCACCATGCGGGCAACCGACGACGGCATCGTGCTCCCCTCGAAAGGCTTCACGGAACTTGGCGTCAGCGGAAAGGTCAGCATCAGTGGTATGCCTCAAAAGACAGACAAGTGTGCTTTCCTAAAAATCATGTCGGGCTTCGGCGGCTGCAACGTGGCAGCGTTGTACACGAAGACAACAGGCAAAAGGAATGAAACAACAGGCAAAAGGATACTCACAAAAACGCAAACCATAAAGATTTCCTCTGAGGACGGAAAGACTTTAACTGATATCTACAAGGAAAAGATAGCGAATTATCCCAAGTTCTACAAGATGGACATCCTGTCTCGTCTGGCCTTCGTGGCAGCGGAAAGGACCCTCTCTAACTCTCCCTTAAAAGACCCCTCCCGACCTCCCCTTAAAGGGGAGGAGTTCTCCCTCCCTTTAAGGGAGGGGTGGGGTGGGTCTTTTATCCTCTTCAACCACTCGTCCTCGATAGTCAGCGACCGCCAGTTCCTTGCCACCATCAGCGATGCAGCGAACTTCTTCCCCAGCCCTTCCGTCTTCGTCTATACCCTGCCGAACATAGCCGCAGGCGAGGTAGCCATCCGCCACCATCTGACGGGCGAGACATCCTTCTACATCCTTCCCGAGAAGGACGAGGCTTTGATGCAGCAGATACTGGAAGCTTCGCTTTGCGGCACAAATGCCACGACCGCCATCAGCGGCTGGGTGGATGCCGAGAGCAAGACAAACTATGAATGCGAACTATCAACATATAACATTGTTAATATAAAAGAATGAGGCCTTTTCTTCTTATATCTTTATTGTTTTGGGCAATTACATCTATTGCCCAAGACCTCATCATTCCGAAGGAGGGAGACCCAATCAAGGCGTACAATACAGAATTAGGGTCAACACACGTATTTTATCAATTAGAGAATGACCCTAGTGCCTGTTTTATTCGTATTGCCCAAAATGATGTGTTAATGGTTCGAAAAGCTGATGGTAGTGTGCTGAATTTAGCAAATAATACCAGTAATGAGATTGAGATGGAAGAAGAAGACGATGGTTTTCCATATATCCCAGAAGACTCTATTAAAGGGTTTTTGATAGCCGAAGGCAATTGTGTCTTTGTTCCCACTGATAGTCCTGAAAACTACGAAAGGGCGGGGCAGGAAGTGTTAAAAGCAAAAATTAAAAAATGGGGTTATTGGAATGTTGTAAACAAACCAGAAAAAAGCCATTTCATATTACAATATGTGACAAATACTCGCGGGCATGATACCTCATGGTTGGTGTTAAGGCCCCGTAAATTCTACCGGATTTCCAAGACAATAATAGACAGAGAAACTGCTGGTATGCAACTTGCATATACAGGAA
>Ga0265298_10007563_pt1 | contig 13184 bp, 21 predicted proteins | sample AusTroGonzalo_MG_3_FD_193486 | JGI IMG/M metagenome (GOLD analysis project Ga0265298, IMG submission 193486) | Bovine rumen microbial communities from tropical cattle in Woodstock, Queensland, Australia - Gonzalo_01 | ecosystem: Host-associated > Mammals > Digestive system > Stomach > Rumen ... | reverse complement strand
GATAATGTAGTATTACAACTTACAAAGGACGGATTAAAATGGCAATAGCAATATTCAAGCGGGATCGTTCATATATTAAGGATGTTCCTTATTTAGATGATACGATCCTTAATGACTTGATCGCGGAATACGGGAAGATATACATATCCTATATAGACGATGAAACGGGGAAGATCATTGGGGAAACTTGGTATATGGGGTGATACTATACAAATGAAAATCGACGGTATGAATTATGAGATATACACGGTAACAGGAAAGAAGTTGCAAGAAACGACGGATATAAGGGTTGTTCGTGGACTACTCAAATTCGCGGTAATGATCGGGGATGATGCTAACTTGATCGTTTATGCAAACGGTAAGGACATAACAAAGGACATAATCAAAGAGGTATGAGAATGTATAAGATAAGTGTGATAATCTACGATATCAAGGAAAATGTAGAGGATGTTATCTATTTTGAGAAGTTCCCTAACTTTGAAGTTGCCGAAAGAAAGTATTTGAAAAAGGCTTACAAATACATCTTTAATAGGGATTCAACCGTAGAGTATGAGATCGTTCTAACTGAAACTAACGATAACGTCGAAAGCGTTGTTTATAGAACTATCATCAAGTGAAAATATCCCGCTACCCCTACGGGGTATATGTACCGTTACCGAAAACTATTTAAATATAAACTTACTTTACAGAATCGCGCGAAAGCGTGAAAACAACGGATGTGTAAAAATGGCAAACATCATAAGGAAATCAAGGAACCAGGGAAACAACAGCACCCCCGTTAAGGTTGCACTCTTTGATGCCAATATCAAGGATGCTGATTGGGATTCGATCAAGTCCTACCCTATTACAAATCTTGTCGAAACCGTTAACGGGTTCAAGGGCGTTAGATCGACAATGGGCGGAATTGTTGAGTTTTCCGATATCCAGGGTTGTCGCGTTGGTATGATCGCATCCCAGGGCGGGAACATTTACCGCGACATTGTAACGATTGTTGGACGTACCAACGCCGATATCGTTATCAAGTTCGACGATGACAATACCGAATATTCCGTTACCGCATCAATGGTTAGGTTCGTTAAGGGGGTTGAGTGATTGCTTAGCGCCGATAAGGTTCTTTCCCCTGGGGTTAGAAGAATGCTTCCCGATGATCGTAAGAACTACGGTTACGTTAAAGTCAAGGCGGGGGATGTTCTCACGATCACGGACGTTATCTATAACGTCCATCCCGCTAAGGATAAGAATGGGAATGTATTGGAGAATCCTACGACAAAAGACCCTATCCTTAACGTTACCGCTTATGTTTGCTTTGACGATGGCACCCTTACCACGTTTGACGGCAAGATAGCGATTGGTCAACTTGCCAGTGAAACTGGGGATGTTCCCACGGTTGTTGGCGTGTACCATACCCGCCTTGCCGATCCCGTCAAGGTTGAGATTATAGAAGTTATGCAAAGATACGGAACTAAGGATTATCCTAAGTTTGCTTTCGATCCCCTGGCTTGAAACCGACGGGGGAATTATCCCCCGTCATTATTCGATATTATGGCTTTTACTAAGTTTGGAATGATAGACGGCATAATCGTTTATCGTTCTACGGGTCAGATAGCAAAGGGGGTTACTAATATAAACCCCCGCACGGGAAAGGCGGGAAATACCGTATATCGTAACGGGCGCAAAGTTGGAACGATTGGAAAAGGAACCGCCAAAGAACAGCAACGGATCAAGGAACAGGCACGTAAACGTGAAACCAAAGCGGTTAAAGAAACGATCAAGAATCAAGGCGATATCGTTCCCAAAGGCGATTGGGAAAGTATAGCCTTTACCAAAAAGCTAAACGATTCTCTTAGAGTCGCGCCTTATGAAATGCGCGGATATGGGGAACATTATTTTATAACCGTCGAAAGTCAACGGATGCAGAATTTCGCATCAACTTTAAACCGTATGGTAGATAACGGGTATATATCCGTTGATGATGCCAACGATTATTGGAATTCTTATGTAAATGGGGATTCGGATTTAAGATCGGATTTGTGGCGGGAAATGGATCAATTGTCCGACGAATACGGTTTACCGCCAAGTGATCCAATCGATATCTTTACTAATTACGGATGATGTTAGGATGGGGGGTATAAGGGATTTGTTGCCGACCTTACACTATTATGGAATTGATACAGAAACTTATAACAATCCTACAAACGGTTTAAAATCTATTCAATGCGCGGGTAACGATGAACTTCTTTATTTTTCTACTGATGCCTGGGATCAAGACGATTTATCCATTAGGTTTGAGATATCGAAGAAGTTTATTGATTGGCTGGATCAAAAACCTTATACTTGTTATTGCGCTTTTTTCAATTTGGATTTTGATTTTTCGCAATTCTCTTATTACCTTATCACTCAATCACAATATACTTATGTGGAACATAACGAAATATTGAAGAAACATCAACTTAGGATTTTGGAAAGCGATAGGAAAATATACAAAGTTGAAATGGTAAACGCCAATGGAAAGCGTATCCTTATGCTGGATATCGCTAACTTCTTAACCGCGACCAACCTTAACCGCGCGTGTAATGATTGGATCGGTAAATCTAAGATAGACATTGATAGTAAGGATTTTCTTAAATCCCCGCCAACGGAAATTGAAAAAGAATATGCCTTACAGGATGCCAAACTTACTTATGAGTTATACCTTAAACTGATCGAAACAGGCGTTATAGAAGATAAGACCGTTACGATTGCGGGAAGAACCATAAGGCATTTTGAAGAACATTTAAAGAATGTTTGGGGTATATCCTTTAATCGTTTCGCATTTGGAACGGATGATAAGGAACTCATTGCACAATATACCGCACAAAATGAATAGTGTTTACGTCCAAGCGTGCGCGGGGGTATTTGCCAAGCCTTTCAAACGGGGTTATTTGAAAACGCGCATCATATAGACGCGCGTAGTATGTACCCGACCCAAATGATTTTACCGCGCATCCCCCACGGGCAATTACTTACAGAAGAACCAGATTATCCGCACGCTACTATTTATTACCCTACGGGGTACTTGAAGTTGAAACCTGGGAAGTTGGCTTATCTTCAATTTAGACGTAAAACACAATGCGAAAGATACGCTTGGATGAACATATATCAGCCTGGCGAATATGTCAAAGATTGTGTTTTAGATGGCACGTTAGCCTTATGGGATGCGGAAATAGAGATAATAGAAGAATGCTACGAAACGATAGATTGGAACCTTGGGGAACGTGTTTATATCGAAATGATCGAAAATACGATATTGCAACCGTACATAAGGGAACTTTATAAGGGAAAACAAGTGAATACGGGAACAAAGAAGTATTACTATAAAATATTGCTCAATTCCCTTTATGGTAAATTCTTATCCCGTCCTGATGGTATCAATATGTCTTATGCTAACGGTTACAGACATAAGATAGAACAGGACGATAAAAGAACGTATTACTTACCGCTTGGGATGTTCATAGCTATGATGGGTAGAGTAACCCTAATGAAAGCGATGTTATCTTTACCGTCCGAGAATGTCCTATATTGTGATACGGATAGTATAATTTACATTGGAGATAAACAACCTAATGTTATGATCGGAAAAGATTTAAGTCAATGGGGTATAGAGAATGATAATTTTAATGCCTACATAATCGGCGCGAAAACTTACCAGGAACAGAATAACGATGGATCGGTAATAACGAAATGCGCGGGGTTGAGCAGTCGTATATCCGCGACGTTGGGTTTTAAGGATATCTATATGGGCGCGTGCTTTGACGTTCTTAAATCGAAACGTGATCCAGATTATTGGTTTATCACGTTGGAAAAAACAACGTTTCAAATTGACTGTAAGGTTGGTGTATTACGTGAAAAATTATGAAAATTGGACTAAGGCGCGGGTTGGCTTGTATATCAAGGAACATTGTTATATCGGTCAATCTTTTACAGTTATGGATTTAACCAGATAGTTACCCGTTCCAATACGGGTTTTAGGCTGGCGTTTGGCTCAACTAACCGATACTCATAATTGGCGGTCATACGTTAAATTATCGCGTATTCGTTCCAAGGATGGATCATATTGGATTTATACGATAGAGGGGTTTTATAATGGTTGTTAAAGTGTTCGATGCTATCCATAAACCAGAAATGGCTTACTGGGATATAGTATGTTTGAAGAAGTTGTTATCTTATGGTTCTAAGGGGGATATATTCGGCGCACAATCCCCCAGAAATTATGGAAAGACTTATAGCGGGATGATCCTGGCGTTAGATTCTTTGAAGAACGGCGATAATATAGCCTGGGGAAGATATAATAAAAGCGAAATGTCAAGCGCAATTAATACTTGGTTAGATTTTTGTCCAGAATTGCAACCGATCAAGGATAGAGATAACAACGTTGTTAAATGGTTCCAATATCCCGATGGGGGAAAGATATTATTCTTTACTTGGAATATATCGCAAAACTTAAAAGGGGTAGATTGTCCGTTTGAGTATATAATGTGCGATGAATTCATACCCGAAAGATACACGGTAAAAACACGCTATGATACCGAGTTTAACGATTGGACAAGCGTTTATTTTTCGCTGGCAAGATCGTATAACCCAACCGTTATAATGTTCTCCAATAACATCCAATGGTTTAACCCGTTCTTTATGGCTTGGGGATTAATGCCGTTTTCCAAGGGTAAGATATGCAAATCGGTTAAAACTTTTTCATATCGCTTTGAGAACGAAACGATTAAAACTCAAAGGGTAGTTGTATTTGAGAATGTCGCGGGAACCAAAGCGATCATTAAAAGGAACATCCATCAACAAGCGATTAAATTCAATTCGGATAAGGATATGGCTAACTATTTCGACAATGAAACGAAACAGGAATATACCGCAATAGGCGTTTGTTCCGATCCATCCCTACCCCTTAGTGATATCCAGATAATGAGCGACGGGTATTATATGCGGTATCGTGTTCAAAACGGTTTATGGTATTGGGCGCGGGTAAAGAACGATTCGACACTTACAACCTATACATCAGAACCGCAATATGTGGATTTCAACACGAAAACCCTAAGATCGAAGATGCTTAACCAACAGTTGGAAGTAATGTTCAATGCTGGCGTTTGTGTTTTCGATTCATCCGATACCCTTATGGCGTTTATGCGGTTCCTAAGACATAATCGCCAGGTTTTAACGATGTAATCCTTTTTATATACTAAACCCTTTAAAACTCTTAGGGAAACCCAAGGATCAGCGTAGTTAGTGAGTGTAGGCAACGCCTGGAAAACGGCACACTCACTATTAACAACCGTGCCAATGGATGCGCTGATCCTGGATTTTCCGCCTGGGGGTTTATCGTTGGGGAGATTCATAGATTGGCTTTTCGGGATTCCGCTTATTGAGAAAGCCAGGGCTTATGATTGTCTTAAACAGGCAATAGATAGAGCGGATATAAACGACGATGGTTATATTTCGATTAACGAAGTAATCACGTTGTTTAAAGAGATATCAAGGACGTATAGAAAATGACGGATGAAATAGTGACGGATGAACAGATCGAAATAGACGCAATACGCGAAAGTTACGAAAGTAAGATAAGCGAATTGGAGAAAACGATCAAGGAACGCGATCAAAAGATTTCAACTTTGCAAACTTTTATTGCGGATAAAATAACACAACCCAACCCCATTAATAACGATAACCCTAAAACCAAGAGTTTCGACGAAAGATATAAGGAAACCCTTAATAAAATGAAAGAGTGATAAAAATGGCATATATTGACGATGTGTTTAACACAAGCGGAAAAATCCCGACCGATTCCGACTTTTGGGATGGTGCAGTTGATGAGTTCGTTACCAGCGACGGTATAACGGCGGGATTCGGTAAGGTACTTGGAGAGCAAGTTTTTAAACCGATCAATTCCCCGACTACCCCGTTCTATTCCAGGTTTGTCGGTTCCCCTCTTAGCTTGGGATCAGCTTGGACGGAGAGAGCGGTTAATAAGAAGAACCTTAAACACTTCAACCCCAAGGCAACCGCCCAAGATACACTTGGTTTCTACGATTCTACGGGTATTGAGAAAACCTATAATCTGAATGTTGCTGGCTGGATTCCCAATTCGATCCCGTCCGACCTTGAAACCGCCGAAATGATGATTGAGAATTATTCGATTGGTTCCCTTAATTCCAGGCTTGTTGATATCGTCCTTGACGCTTATCAACAGGGTATGGAGTCGGCACTTGAGAAGTACGCAGTTAGTATGACTAAATCCAAAGATAACATTGATTTCGATTCGGATATTGTCGCGGGATTCGGTAAACTTATGGATATCGCTGTAGATATGATGGGCGATGATGTGCATTATAACGAACTTACCGCCGATGAGAACGCTGGAATTTATACCCATTCCACAAGGATTCTTTGTTTCCTTCCCGCGAAACTTTACAATGCCTATCGTAACGCTAAGGCGGTTCTTCCCAGTCCTGGCGAACTGGTTAGTAATGTTGAGTTCATCCCGATGTATAACGATATCGCTACTCCGATCACTACGGCGGAATGGAACGACGGGCGCGGAGCCATTGCAGAGGCATTGACCTGGGATTCCAAGCCCGTTGCTATCGATGAAGATAAGCCCGACGTGTTCATGTGTTCAGCCGAGAAATTCGTTTACCGTCCTTACAGGGGAACTTACAGGATGGGAACACATAGGAACGTCGCGGGTGATTTCGATAACGTCCATTTGGTTTGGAAAGGCGCGATTGCCAACCATCCTTGGGATAATGGCATAAGGATTTACAATGCCAGCGACTAAACCCGTTTGTCCTTACCTGGATAAACAATGTCCAAAGGTAGCACATACGGACGACCAAGTAACACTTAATGCTAAGCGTTTAGCAAAAGTTGAAAGGTTACTATATGTGATTATCGGGATGTTAGCAATAGAATACGGGTTTGTGTTACTTTGAAAATAACACAAAGTAACACTTCCCGCTACCAATAACTTATAACGCTACTCATTAAAAAGTAGGAAAAACCACAAACTACGATATCCGTTAAAATCCCATCCGTCCGTTATGGATATCGTAGGCTTTTAACTATATTCGTAAAATAGTATATAAAGGGCTACGAAAAAGTGCCATCCAGAAACGGGTATAGAAACGATAACACGGTACAGGCGAATACTAACTTACCTTGATAACCTAACGTGCCGTAAAACCCGTTTCTGATGCCCTTATGGGGAAATCGAATATTAAAGAGGTTGGATATATGTCAATGAGTGTAACACTTTACCAAGGTGCAAAAGTGAACGGTACAACCCGCGCGGGATTATGGGGAAGTGTTACCGAACAGAAAGATTATTTTGATTCCCTACCAAATATCAGATATACAACGGGAACCGTCAAACTTGGGGAACCGCTTAGATTGAACGATTCGATTAATTCGATTATGTCCTATTCCTACGGTTCCATTGATTACGGCGATGGATTCCGTTATTACTTTACGATCCAGGATATGCAAATGGTAACAGAAACTTTAACCGATGTGTATTATACGGTTGACTGTTACGAAACCTTAGTAGTACAAAAACCGTTTAGTTATGGTAGGGCGCACATTACCAGATACCCCGTTAGGATCGGTAAGCCATCCCTTACCTACGATCCCAATATAGTAACAGGATTAACAAAAGTAAACCCTCTTTATAATGATAAGTATAATCTTATTGCTATTGCTTGGGATTCTATTAATAATGAGTATAAAACGGTTGTAATCCCAACGGGGAATACACACGCTATAACGTTACAAAAATTCTTTAATGGGGATTGGTATAGTTATATGAAAACGTCGTTTCCCAGTACAATGCCATTAGCCAGCGATATAATAACAACCGCTATTATTCCTGGAACTGTTTATAATGGTAGTATAGACAACCCGATAACGGATTGTATTATCTATGAATCGCTAAACGAAAATATGATAGTATTGTTAAAATCATTCTTAGATATTGATGATGATTATATTACTATTTCAAGCGATGAAACCCAGATAACAACGATTAAAGATATGCGGGGGAACGATGTTTTTACTGTACCAATCGGACATAGTTATAATCTAATTGGCGTGGGCGCGGATATTTTACTTAATCTATCAACTATATCAGTACAAATCTATTATATGATCGGTGCAAATATTGATTATCTTAAAATCCCTTGCGAAAGTGTACCTTGGAACGTTGATAGTTTCGCGGAATACAACGCACGCCAGCGCGAAATAGATATAGAAACCAGGAACCTACAAAATGAGAAAGCCTTGGTAGAGGGTTTGGCAAATGCCGTTACCAGCGCGGGAACTGGTGCGATTATGGGGGGTATCGGCGGGAGTGCTGGCGCGGGCGCAATCGCGGGCGGTTTGTCGGCGGTTGGCGGTTCCGTAATCAGTTACTTAGTTAATTCCGCTTATGCCGATAAAGAGCAAAGCATAATAGACAAATCTTATAGATATGCTAACGATTACCTGGCGAATGTCGGCGGTTTCTCTTATAACGAATGTATAAGAAAACGTCAAGGGGTGTATAATATCGAATATGATTCGAAAACATCCAACCTTAACGATATCGCGGTTAACGGTTATCCCGTTTCGTTCCCCGTTGACGATTTTAGCAACTACATAAGAACAGGAAAGATAAAAGCGGATGTTGAGATAAACGATATCAGTAATCAAGCCTGGAAAGAGCAAATACAAGCCAGGTTTAGTAATGGGTTGATGATAGTATGAGCGAATGGTCAACGCGCGGATTGATGCACGATAGCGATAAACCCGAAAACGTAACGGATAGGTACATTGTCCGTAAAATGGGAATGATCGCCATTAATGAGTTTGAAACGGAAATAGACCAAATACCCGATGCCAATGTAGAATTTATACTATGGCATTGGGGTATTTGCCTTATTTGGAAATCGGATATAATCGGTTGGGTTGTTAGTCCAGGGGAAATAATGGGGTATGATGTGCGCGGATTACCGAACAGGTTTAAACCCGTCCTGGCAAAAGATATAGCCATTGATATACCCGTTGTATCTTATGACGATGCCGTTGTTATCTTTGATACCCTTGATCCGCTCATTAAACGTAAAGATGCTTTGATTTGGACGGGGGATTATGCCGACGTAACCGAAACCATACGTCAACAGGTTTTCAACCAGAAAACCCCGCTTATAGCAATCGCGGGCAATAAGGGATTGGTTAACAAACTCAAACGTTCCATTATCGGCATACGCGACAATGCGAAAGCGTTGTTTATCGATATGGATATGAAAGATAAGATACAACCGCTGGATTTCAACGCGCCTTATAACGTGGAAAGCCTTTATAGTTACCGTAAATCGTTAGAAAACGAAATGCTGGAATTTATGGGAATTGATAATAAAGACGGTTTCATTAAAAAGGAACGCTTGGTTGTGGACGAACAAGAGGGGAACGATGAACTATTAAACTATATCCTTGGGAATTGCCTTAAAGCACGCCAAAAGGGTATAGATCAACTTGGTAAATTCGGATTAAGCGGTTCTACCAAGATCGCGGAAATCGTGCGCCCTACTATGACTAATGAGTTGGTAGAATATGACGATCCAGCAAATGCGCGAATTCAAGCCTATAATCGGGGATGATTCCCCATATTATAGTTTCGTATATAGCCAGGTTCCCGACGGTTACAGATTCGATGATTTAGTCTTTCCAGAACGTGCGCCTTTGACGGCAACGCTCAAAGATAGACTTATCGCATATTGTAACCGTTATTATCGTCATCACGAAATCGTAGGCATTACGTTCCAAGATTTCTTTGATAATCTACAATTGGCACTTGATACCAATATAGATAACTTTGAGAAATTCTTAGCGGTTTACGATGATGATATAGCCAGACCCGTATTAGGTAGGGATATAAGCCACGATACCGTTATAAACGATAGCGGGGAAATGAGCCAGGAAAGAACGAACACGGGAACCGTTGGAACTTCCCAGGATTCCACAAGTAAGAACTATGATTTACCGATAGATAATCAACTTACCCAGGAAACCGCGCGGGATGTAACCAGCGGAGAACAAACCAGAACCGACAACCTAACCGAAAACATAGAGAACGAAAACACCAATACCAGAACTGAACACTACGTAGAACATTGGTCAGATGTTGGCGTTACTGATAACTGGGATAAACTGAACGGATTCCTTAACAATAACCCAACGCTTGAAATGGAATTTTCCAGATATTTCGACGGATGTTTTACGATCATAGAGGGATTGAAATGGCGAATGTCCAACCGTATAGATTCCAGAAAACAACGAATATCAAAGAACATAACGATATCGTTAACAAAGTCAATGAGATCATAGACACGGTTAACGATATGGATATCGGCGGGCGCATATTTACCGCCTTGACTGTTACCCTTGATCCAGAAAATTGGCAAAACGGCACGCAAACCGTTATTGTCGATGGAATGACCGAAACCGCTACCGTTTGGGTTGCGAGCGCAATCATAAATAGCCAGGCTTATACTAATGCGGGGGTTCAATGTATAACCCAGGCTACCAACGGATTGGTTTTCCAATGCCTACAAACCCCAAGCCAAACCCTTTATGTAACCGTAGTATATTCGGAGATTTGATTAAAATGGCAATAGTCAATTGTGGCGGGAACAAGATAACGATTGATGCAACCCTGGACGATAACAGTACTAACCCCGTCCAGAATAAGGTTGTTACAACCGCGCTCAACGGTAAGCAGGCAACCCTTGTATCGGGTACTAACATCAAAACGGTTAACAGCACTTCCCTACTTGGTAGCGGAAATGTCGCGGTACAGGAAACCCTTGTATCGGGTACTAACATCAAAACGGTTAACAGCACTTCCCTACTTGGTAGCGGGGATGTGGCGGTACAGGAAACCCTTGTATCGGGTACTAACATCAAAACGATCAATGGAACCAGCATTCTGGGTAGCGGGGATATCACAACCCCCGTTGGCGATACCTGGAACGTGGGAACGGGAACCGTAGCAACAACCGATTGGACGGCAACGACGGGCGGTTATACCGCTACCCTTTCCATCACGGGCATAACGTCAAGTAGTATGGTTATTTTCCCAGAAGTCCTTGGATATCCTGGGATGTACGCGACCGCTCAAGGATCGGGATCGCTTACCCTTTTCTGTGATGAGCAACCCGATAGCAACCTTACTATTAGCGTGTTCTACGCTTGATTACGAACAACCCCGCCCACGGGGTTAAACGTGGGCAAAATTCAAAGTGATAAATATGGCAATACTCAATTGCGGGGGTAATCCTGGCGAAAGCCTACCCGACCCCACAAGCGCAAACGCTGGCGATGTGCTGACCCTGGATAATTCCAAAAATGCCGTTTGGCAATCTCCGAGCGGTGGCGGAAAAACGATAACATCAATTGAAAATGGAACCGATTTTATGAATTGGCTATCAAACTGTCAAGTTGGAGATATTGTACTTTTCTCCAATTTACAGGACGGCACAAGCGGTTCTTATAATCGCATTACAGACGGTGGTATGATTATAAGACAGATAGCCAACGGTCAGATTCAGTTAGTAAATATCGGTGGCGATGCTAAACACGCTGGCTCCAACAGTCTAAACAATCCGTTAAGCGGTCAATCTTTCATGTCTCCAAGCGGGAGCGATGGAACCGTCCAGCCTGGCGATAAACTCCATATTTATTATTATACGGCTATTAACGCCATAACAGGCATAAATCTATACCTATCGTCAGAATTAACAATAAGTGGATGCATTCTTATTCGTTGATAGATAAAATGAACCAGATAACCGAATGGTATAAACAATATGAACGAAATAATCCGCGCCTGGGAAAAAGAGTATAACATACCAATCGGCACGATCAACATAGAATACCACGAACTACCAGCAACGACAAGCGGTATATCCTACTTCTATCCCAAGGGTAAGACGATCATCCATATCAACGATTGCCTTACCTACGGGATCGGGTTGGATGAATGTCTTTGGCACGAATTCGCGCACGCCTGGGAATGGTATAACTATGGCACGCACGGACACGGGGAACGCTGGCGTACATTCTACGAAACCAAGCCTTTTCCGTGGTATGCCAGGCTTTGCGGGTTGGTTGTTATACTAATCAATAAAATAAAGAAGTGATAAAATGGTTAAGGGTAAAGTCCACGTTTTAGCGGGAAAAGATAGTAAATCCGTAGGTAGGCAATACGAATTTAAGACTATGAAAGAATCTAAGGAAATGGGAAAGATTCTATCAAAAGATGCTATTGTAGAAGTGTATCGCGGGGATTTGAAAGGCGGATATGTCTTTTATCATGATCGGAAAGAAATAAGATCGGATCAGATCCAGGATGTAATAAAGAAAAAGAAACTACAAAGATAAACGGTTTAATAAGGGGTAAATACCCCTTATTAAGCCGTTTATTTCTTTTCTAAGCATATTATAGCAATATGGTTACATAACGCCGTCGGTATGCGCGATTTATCCACTTTCCCTAATCCCTGGGTTCCCGTTTTTGCGCCCCTGGGCGCGGATTGGTGGCACTTATCCCCAGGCTTACACATTGGCTTAAACGCCGGATCGGGATGATTCGTCCATATATCTGTTGGCTTTTGGCGTATATCCCCATATTGGCAATATGTAACCGTATAACGTGGATATTTCCAAAAATCCATTTTACGCATTACCCCGCGCGGATTCTCAATGAATACATACGCATTTGGGAACCTTTTAAGCAAATCGGCAACGTGCCTATTGGCTTTGTCGCAAAAGCGGGCATATTCGCTTTTAGGTAAATACAACCCGTCGGCATAATCCCGATGTGTACTTATTGCCGATATACTATAAGTTGTGCAATCGGGACTAACCCATATTACGTTGGGTTCCCCTTTGCACAATGCTATTATATCATCATAAGTCAACGTGGATATATCCGCGCACAATGACGGGTTAAAGTCGGGGTTCCAGTCCACGGTATAGATTTCCCATCCGATCCTTTCAAACGCTTTCGATACGCTTTTGGTTCCGCAATACAATTCTAACATTTTCATATTATGTCCGTCCTTTTTAGTTGATGATCCTATATCAACGAATCAGTATATAATACTATC
>Ga0265298_10007562_pt1 | contig 13184 bp, 28 predicted proteins | sample AusTroGonzalo_MG_3_FD_193486 | JGI IMG/M metagenome (GOLD analysis project Ga0265298, IMG submission 193486) | Bovine rumen microbial communities from tropical cattle in Woodstock, Queensland, Australia - Gonzalo_01 | ecosystem: Host-associated > Mammals > Digestive system > Stomach > Rumen ... | reverse complement strand
TGCTTTAATTCCGTCATCATCTAGCAATTCAAGTAATTTTTCATATTGTTTTTTACAAGCATTATAAATTCTTTTAACTCGTCCCATATCTTCAACGTCATATCCATATTCATTGGCGAAGTCGTATTCGTTACCATATGGTTCATATTTCTCTAGACAAGCAAGAACATCATACGGTCTTGGACGCTTATCATACATATAATTATGAATTGAATCATAAAAGTTAAATGAATAACTCTTGCGTCCGCTTCTTTTCATAGTTACCTTATACTTATAGCGATTTCCGTAACTATGTGTACTATTGTCGTTGGGAAAATGATCCACAATTCCTACACACCAAATCAACATCTTAATTCCAAACTTATCCATAAATTCCTTTGCCTGAATATCATATTCGTTCATAACTGTTCTCCTTTCTTACAACAAAATAATGTTTTCATTCCTTAATATATATTTCTTGTAGTTCCTTTCTATATCCGTCTTCTACGTTGTAATAAACATAATAATCACAAACATCGTCAACTTTCTTTTTGATTTCTTCATCGGTTGTGTTATCTTCAACATAAAATTCAAAGTCGTAACATCCTAACGCTCTAACATTAATGCATCCACTTACTTTTTTCATTGTTACCTCCATTAAATAGTTCTTAATACAAACACTCATCAAGTTCTGTATAATATTCTCCGTCATATCCCTTTTCCATTAATTTGTCGTAACATTCCCAACAAACTAGTCGGTATGTTATACCATGACAATCTCTTGTGAAATACATATCTGCTCTGCTAACTTCTTTTCCGCATACCGGACAAACTCTAACGTCTTCGGGCATCTTTTTTGCTCCTTTCGTTCGCTATCGACCTTTGCAAAAAGTCAATAAAATTCGGTTTATTTTCGCTTTTAATTTTGTCAATATTCAGTTGTGATTTAACTATTGGCTCATCACCAATTTTGTTCTGCCGAACATTCGTCATTTGGAATATCATGTATATCCTTTCCGCAATCGTCACAAATCCATTCACCTTTATCTCCTTCAACGAGATAAGAGCAATCTTTGCAGCGTAACATTTCTGGTGTTGTCATTATTCGTCCACCCCCAATCCACAACAAACACGACACATTTCACTTTCGTATCCTGTATAAGTATCTGCATATGGGCAATGATGTTCTCCGTTATAATCTTCTATGTCGCATGGTGTTGTATATAAAGTTTCTTCTTTAACTTCAAAATGTGGCAACCATGAATTATCTTGATTCATACATTCTTCTTCGGTATGCCATATATATGCATCAATTTCATTTTTGTTAGTATTATGATATTCACTTCCGTTCTCTTTTATTGTGGCAACATATCTCTTTATTTGTTTAGACATACTATTTCCTTTCTTTGTGGGAGTGAGCATTACGCCCACTCCCTTTGTTAAGATTGAGAGATTTATTAGGCAACACGAACTTCGTTCGCATCGGCATCGTAATAATACAAGTTGTTTGACAATACTTCTCTTGGCATGACTACGGTTTCATTAACTTCCCTTATCTGTTCCTTTAAAAAGTCAGGTTCTCCTATTGAAACAGGAACTACAATGATTTCGTGTATAGAACTAGGAATTATATATAAATTTTCATCATTCACTTCCGCAATTTTATTTAGTAACTTATTGCTTAATATTACAGAAGCTCCGTGAGTTTTAGTGGTGTTGGACAGTACATACATAGGAGCCTTTTCGATAGTGATTTCGTTATCAAGATCCTGATAATCTTTATTTTTTAAGTGCTCAATAACATTTGCCATGTCATTAATAGTATATTTGCTTTCAGAATTTTCCTTTGCTATTGACAATATCGTATCTTCGTCAACTTCCCATAGTTCTGCATGAGCCTTTTTGACTACTACTGACGCACTCGTATCTCCCGTGGTGTTTATTACATATCTCACATACAATTCCATATCGAGAAATGGTTCTTTAACATCTTCTTCATTAGATGTTTTTTGTCTAATACAGATTGTAAGTCCGCTTTTTACCTTATTCCAGTCGGTATAAATATCCGTAATATTGTCAAAATCCTGAGACGGCTTGTTGTTGTCATAGATTTCAATTACCTTATTCGCAATCTCCATATCCGTTAATTCGTCCATTTCATCTATATAGATATTAGGTCTTATCTTTGAATTGGTTTCTCCAACCGTAATTCCAATTACGATTTCGTCTCCTTTGCGAACTTCAGACGGGGTTGCTTCAAGGATTGATATTTCTGCTATAATTTCTGCTACTCTGTTTGCTCTTTCCATGTTCATCATAATTTTGTTCTCCTTTGTTTTTTAAATAATTGTTTGTTTTCCATATTCAGTTGTAATTTATATCAGACCGAGTGCGGTCATCTGCTTATTAATCTTGCGATTACGGAGTTGTTTTGAACTTATTTCGCTTATCAACTCTGCCGGAGTTGCATCAATACGTCCGAACCAATGTGTTTCCGTAATTTCGTCAATACTTCGGTACACCTTTTTCATTTTTTGAATTGGCAGACACATAACCTTTGCCTCATATTGTGTAAATAGACGGTTGCCTTCTTTAAAATAAAGTGTTTTACTCATACGCAATTCTCCTTTTATAAAAATACGAGTTCCTTATTATTGTAATTCTCTTTTAGAAACCACCAATATTCCGGATCTTTATCATATTTTTTAAAGCACCGTTGAAGCATGTTCATACAGTCCCAACGGTCGTTCATGTAACAAAAGTTTTCAAATTCTGCGTACTGTCTTATCTCAGGCATAAAACATTTCCTCTCTTTCTTCTTTGCATTCTTCGTATGTGCCTTCACATACTTCTTCGCCATTTACGATGAGTACATAATGGTTTCCTTTCCGCTTAATCTCTGTCGTGTTCATTAGTATTCGCTCCTTTCTCCTGTTTGTTCGTTGTAAACTATTACAGATCCTATCCGCTCTCTATTACGAGCCATAAAGGTTGCAACTTGTTCCATTGTCAGGTGTTCCTTTACAAAGATTGTTGTGATTCCAAAAATACTAAACATAGGCTACTCTCCTTTCTTAATCAAACTCCGTGTAATCTTCGTTTAGTTCGAATTCTTCAACCCAATATGGTTGATACCACCATTCATTTTTGCATTTTTCATTTATTTCTTTTGCTACCGTTTCGGCAGTTTCTTTTGATAGTGACATACCGCATTGTATCGTGTAATCTCCGATTGTTTGAACTACGTATACTTTCATAATTTCACCTTTCGCTTAAACTTTCGCACCTAGTCCATCAAGAATTGCTCTTTGAAACTCAATATAATTCTCTTGCGTTTCTATATATTCGTTTGCCTTTTTTTCCACATACTCAAACCATTCCTGATACAAAGTTAGGAACTCTTTGATGTCGTCTACACTAAAAATAAGACTGAATTTTGTTTCAAACCACTCATAGGTATCAGGCGTGCATGATCTTATTAATCGTTCAGTTTCTGTCTGATTTTCATCTCCCTTTGGCAATACTTTGAATGCAAGTTTACGAATTCTCTCAAGTGATTCTATAACTTTATCTACTGTTTCTTTTATTGCTTGTTCTGTCATAGCGTTCTCCCTTCTTCGTTTAACTTCAAATGATTAAAGTTGTCAAAATGAATAGCAACATCTCCGTCAATGTCAACACAATGTATTGGGAAACTTGCCCATATTCCGTTTACGTCTGTTCTAACTAGCACTTCCGTGTCTAAATTTTTGAGTTCCATTAATTCATTTATTAATTCTCTTGCGGTCTTAGCCATGGTTATTCTCCTTTCGCTTATGTATTTTCGATGTAATCGAGTAAAAATCTGATAACTTCCCTTGGGTTCTCTTTTATATCGTTCTCTACATCATCGGGAGTTGTGTCTGCGTCCCACATATCATAGATGAACGCCTTGTAAAGACGTTCGCTTATATTTGCCTTGTCAGTCATTGTAGTGATTGCTATATTTAACGCTCTTTTGAATTCTTCTTCGTTGCGTATATGCCCTGTGTTTAAGTAGGATAGTATAATTATGATTGCATCTACGGTGCTCATTAAATCATCTCCTTTCCATTCCAACCACCGCAATAGTAGCCATCACCCTTGTATTCGCACCACACTTTAAATCCCATACGTGGCTTTGACTTGAATACTTTGCCGATTTCAGAGTAAGAAAGCGTTTCCTTTGTGCCGTTATCCCAGACGAGTACGTATCTTTCCATGGTTTTTCTCCTTTCTAATAATCCACTCCCTTGATATACACGGGTTCTGCAAGACGATTTGCTCTAGCGTGGAACTCATCATCTTGTTCACATTTATCTGCCCTCAATGTCCATTCGTAGTAGGATTTATCGCTTATTCCGTTTGATAAATATTCTGAGCACTTGTTTTTGCAATCAGTACAAAGCATAATTTTGTCAACTCCTTTCTTTAATATATCCAACCTGAGTATTTTGTGGAAACGACTTCATCATCATAGATGATTTCCGTTCCGTTCTTATCCATAATTGCGGTGCATATGTCACCACAATACCAATCTTCAGGGTCTCCGTTTACTTCCCACTCATTTCCGTTGAAGTCGGTGAAGACCATAAAGTCTTCTCCAACTGCGGTCACAATTCCGCTAGTGGGATAGTAATTTCCCATTTCCTTTGCCTGTTGCTCTATAACATAGTCAGGCTCTGCGTGTAGTTCCATTGTTCCTATCACGCCTATAACTATTATTATAATTATGAATAAAATCCAGTTGCGGATTTCGCTTCTGCGACATTTACGGCTATATGCGATTGCCTTTGCCTGTGCGATTTCTTTTTCCTTTGCCTTGTTTACAAGGCGTACTAATGTTAGATCCATGTTTCCGTTTCCTTTCTATATACGTTAATGTGTTTCCCTTAATTTTGTCAAGTACTAATTTACCATGTCAAAATCCAGCCTACATAAGAATCGTATACGCACTTATATCCGAGCGTCTTGATTTCCCTTTTACAAGCCGCCACTACTGAATTCCGCTCTGTTTTGTTCATTACATTGATTAATTCCTGTGCTCTTGCCATTATGCTATTACCCCCATCATATTCTCGTAATACATACGTGCTCTGTTTTCCATTCTGTACTGTGCGATGTTACGCAACTGCTTCAGTGTCATTTTGCCCCTTTTGAACGCCAACTCAAATCCCTTAATGTCTGCCAATCTTAACATATCGTACCTCTACTTTCTGCCCTACTTCCGGGCGTGTGCTTTATTATGCGTTCTTGCTACTGTTCGGTGTTTCCGTTGTAGCCACTATACCAACGGAACGCCTACTTATTTCGCTTAGATACGCAAGTACAACCACAATGGGAGTCGAACCCATACGTTAAGAACGCTTATTTCGCTCATACCGTGGCGTTGTTAGCACCACAGCCGTCACCAACTGTTGTGGTTCTCTATTCAGTTGTATGTAGGATTTACAGTGTGGGGTTGTTCACGCCAGACCTCGTTCGGCACTCCAGTGCTCCCAACAGGTGGAATCGAACCACCTAGAACTACCTGCTATGTGTAACTTGCATAACCGTACTACACTACTATGCTCGCCAACTAAATCACATAACTTACTACTTCATGTGTACCGCACCACCACCAAGCGTTACCACTCATGGTCTTTATCACCATGTGTGTGATACTTGATGTGATGAAGTGAACGGTGTTGCTACCGCAACGTGTTCATCACACTCTGTCCTAGGATATGTTGGATAAAGCCAACTCACAAACGGTTCCACCCTTAGGCGTAGCCGTGTTAGTGCTCGTTATCTAACATAGTTTTTATGAATAGCCATTGTGTCAATCACGGCTATTATTTGTACCGAGTAGTAAAAAACCTAAAGGGTTTTCATGTGCGTACTTTCGTGACACCACTTTCTTGCTCACTATCCTGTGCACCAAGTTCAGTAATACTTGTTGAGACCTACACACTCGGTCAGGCGGCGACCTGCTTGTCAGACCTGACAGCCTGTATCCATCGTACTTACTAGCGTACTTGTTGGGTGCTTACTGGCATCGCAACTTGTGTGCTAACCCACCGTCACATGATCCATACGCCCTGTCGTCACCGTCCTTTCGTGCCTGTTTAGATGTACCAAGTGTATACTTGAGTGTCGGTTTATCGCTCATGCTTGAAGCACATCGTGGCAATTTGTTCGACTTAGGTGAGCGTCTTGAATCCTGCTATCTACGGGTGTAGACTGACTGTCTTCTACGTCCTATCATGCCTTTATTGTGTTGTTTGGGAAACTCCCACCTAAAGGGTGGGTGTTGACACGACCTAAAGGGTACGTGTTAGAAGTGCGGAACCTAAAGGGTTCCTAACGGCTACGTCTGGAGTTGAACCAAACCACGCTTATAACGTGTACCCGGATAGCCGAGCAAAGAAAAACCGGAACCATTAAGGCTCCGGTTAATCCCGTAGGGATTTGGGCTTATGCCAAATTCCACTCCTTACGGACTGCGTTACGCTCAGTTCCAAGAACCTTGGTTCTTGCGGCGAACTTCTTAGCGTCTTCCGCTTTAGCGAACTTGAAACCCTGAGCGTCTTTGTCCCACTCACCACCGAGTGCCTGTGCATCCGCCTTGAGTACTGCGAATGTGTCACGTTTTACGCCCTTATCGAGTGTTGCGATGCCACGCTTTGAAGTGATTTTCACTTCAACGTCTTCGGCGTTGAGCTTGTACTTGAGTGCCTTGGAAGCCTTAGGCTTCTGTGCGGGTGCTACCTGTGTAGGTGCCTGTGCCTGTCTGCTGGGAAGAACGGGCATCTCAACCGCCGTCACAACCTTGCACTCGATACCCTGTGCTTTGCACCATGCCTGCATCGCCTTTACATCCTGCGCGTCCTGAAGAAACATTGTAAAATTATACATAAAAACCTCTCAATCTGCCGAACCGCTACTGTGAGTGGGTTGAACGAGGTTCGGCTTGCCGTTCAACCTGACACCATAGTAAACCAACTGAAAACCCGGCAATTTAGCCCAAAAAATTCGGAAAATGGCTATTTTTCGCACCGAAAATTGAGGCGAAAGGATCTGAGGGTTGGGGGGTATTAAAAACGCCAAAATCCGCTATTTTTGCCGTTTGCCCCGCAGTTGGTTAATTTTCACACCACGATCATTTTTCGCACCAATACCCCTCGCCCCTACCATCGAAAAACAATACCAATTCCCCAACCAAACCAACCAAAACAATACCAATTAATAAATCCCCAAATAATCCCATACCAATCCACAAACCCCCACAATTCCAATACTTCAACCTATACCACTTTCTAAAATTAAATTCTCCCCTTGACAACCCAAACCGATGTGGTATTCTATGGGTGACACTACCCACACTGTGTCATGCACTCCAAAGGGAGTGTATATATCTATATATGCTAATATCTATATATGCTAACTAGAACTGACAAAAATTTACACTTTTTGAGGGAGTGCAGGTGACAAATTTTTACACTTTTTGCAAATTTTTGTCACTTGGACTCCTCCGAGGAAAAATAAAAATGAAAGAAATTTTGATGCCCCACTGCATATTGGAAAACGATCCTGAAGTAGTGGCAACCTATCTAGCGATCAAATTAAATAATGCTGGGTTAATCAGACCAGAGTCTGTAGCATTAACTATGTATGGAGAATGTAAACCCAACAGATATTTTTTAAATAAAATAAAAGAGAGTCTAAAGAAGCTGGCTGATATAGAGATGATCACGGCGGTTGGGAAAAATGATTATATAATGAGCCAAGATCAATTAAGTGTAAAGCCTCCTTTTATGAAAATAGAGGAGGGGGTATTTAAGAAGTTAGCAGATAATCCGAAGCTGTTGGTTCATTATTTAATGATCAAGAAAGGGCGCAGTTATCAGATAGAGGTGAACGGCAAGAACTCTGTGGTATGTTGTTTTCCTATTGAATACTTTATGGAGCAAGAGGATGTATCTGATAGGACTATAATTAGATATAATAAGCAGCTCGAAGATATGAAATTGATTTATATAAATCGTAGTAAGTATAAAGTGGGCAATGAGTGCCGAGAAGTAAATGTGTATTCATTATATGAAGACCGAGAATATGCTGATGCTTACCGCCCTAATTATGCAAAGGACAATAGTAAGGCAAATGATAGACGCAAAGTGGCTGCGTTGTATAATTCATATTGCAAGGCCCCCGGAAAGTATTCCGAAAAAGAAAAGGCAGAAATAAGGGAAATGGTGGCAAGATATAACGAAGAATGCGAGGAGCTTGGAAAGCTTCAACCCGATTATTTATCTAGAATTAAAGATTTAGATATTTTTGATCTTTTCTAGTTGACAAAATTAAACATTATGGTAAACTGTTGCAAACATAGAGAAAGGAGGGAACCCTGTGGCAAAACTAGAAAACAATCCAATTATTAGAACAGATGGACAATCAATATTAGATGAAATAATTTCGTGGCAAGCGGAGCTTGATAATAACATTGTGGACAATATTGTTTATGAAACGCTTGAAACTGTTATAGATATTATATATTACAATAGCGAATGTGAGTTGAGTTATGAACATACGCAAGATTAGGGTTGAATCTTTTGAAGTATATGGTCTTAATAAATATAAAGATTTTCTTGAGGGCGACGAATTAAATATGGATAGTGCCGAAGATGTTATAGAGTGGGCGTGTGATGTATTAAACGAAGATCCGTCTGAAAGTAACATGGCGGTTTTTATTCAGGCATCAAATGACGCTTTATATGCAGTGACAAAAGAAGTGTGCGAAGAATATACTGATACATTTAAATACGTCATTCAAGATGATTTAGATTATTTTGCAAAATTAGATGCAGAATTAAACTTTTCTAAATATGGTTTAATAATGCAAGTCGGAAAAACGACTTGGAGAATAATTCATTTTTGAGGTGGCATTTTGTTAGACAGACAAATAAACCTTTTCAAGGTAGACACAAACGCTTTTTTATTTCCAGAGGAAAACGAACAGCGTAAATATTTGATAAAACTTAAAAAGGTTCGTGAATCATTTTATAAGACGAGAATTGATAATCGTGAATCGGACATTAATCAGACGGTCAAGAAACTCGAAGCGAGACGAAATAATGGCGATGATCTTAAAAAATACGAAGAGGCATTGATTAGATTTACTGACGTTATAAAGAAAGAGGAAGTGAAGTGGAAAAACTTTATTCTGAATTCAGCTGCGGAGAATGTTAAATATAACGACACGCATAAGCGTAAGAAGATCCGCAATCTGAATGAAAGTTATCTTTCTTATATAGACCGCTATGATGGATTTAAAAAAGTAAATCTTACAAATGTGGTTTCAATGTTTGAATCAACACTAAGTCGTAGTTTTAATATTCAGCGAGACGAATTAACATATGATATTTTTATAGTTGAAATATATTATTATGATATTGCTCAGGATATTATATTAAATGGATTTAACTATAATGGTGAACATTATGTTTATTTCTCATCATCTGCCGGGCAGATTAGGACTAAAAAGGCGGTTTTTGTTAATGAGAAAAAATACAAAGAGTGTCAAGCAAAGCTGATGTGCGGGTTAACAGTTGACAAAATTAACGAGCGTGGGGGCATGAATATAAATAAGTACCTTGCGTATTTAGCACTTTCTAATTCCGCTACTGATCTTTGGGAAGATATTTTTCAAGAGCCGTTTGATATTGACCGTTGTATAGTTGTTGACGATTTTGAAACAGATGTTGAATGTGTTGTTGATAATATAGATTATCAAACTTACGAGATTACTCCTGGGGTAAAAGAATATATTCCAATTCCTCATAGTGATGGATGTGGTCTTATATCTGCTGATTATTGTGCAAGAAACTTCATGGTAAGACTTCCTTGGATAAAGGGATTGCTTGGAAGTTTCGATTACAAAAAATTTATTCGTGAGAATAACTGCTCTCCTATCGTCAAGGATTTATGGGGAAAAGAATATGACATTATCAAGGACGATATTAGAATAATATTTACGAAATCTCAATTAAAGATGTATAAGTTTTATTCTAGTTGGGATGAATATAAACAATACTTTAAACAATATAATTGCGAAGCTGGTATTTGTAATATTGAGGAAAGTAAAATACCAAATGCTAAGATTAATTATCAAATGCTTCAGACTTTATATGATGCAACGGATGAAGAGATTAAAGACCTTTGTGTTATCCCAAATAAAAAGATTAAAGAGATTTCAGATAGCGTCGAAAATGCGTTGGAGTTTTTCGGAGTTAATTTAAATGACGATGACGATGTGAGAAAAGATTGGTTTCAAAAGTCATTAAAGATTTATCCAGAGTTATTAACTGATCCCGCTAATAAGCAAGACTTAAAAGATTTAAAAAACAGTCTTGTTAAAAAATATAGGGGCGGTAAGTTAGATGTATATGGTAAGTTTACTTTTGTACTTCCTGACTTATATGCTTTCTGTGAATGGTTATTTGAAGATATTAAAACTCCTGTTGGGTTATTAGAAAACAATGAAGTCTTTTGTAGATTATACAAGAACTCCGAAGAGCTTGATTGTTTACGTTCTCCGCATTTATATGTTGAGCACGCAGTAAGACATAATGTGTTTAATAAAAAATATAGAAATCAAAATTTAAGGGATTGGTTTCATACTGATGCAATATATACGAGTACTCATGATCCTATAAGTAGGATTCTTCAGTTTGATGTTGACGGAGATAAACTGTTAGTTATTTCACAAAAGAGAATAATTGAAATGGCTAAACGCTGCATGACAAATGTATACCCGTTATATTACGAAATGAAAAAAGCCACTGCCGAGGAAATAAATCCGCATAATTTGTATAAAGGATTAGAGTTGGCATTTACTGGTGGGCGTATAGGTGGTATCAGTAATAACATTACAAAGATTTGGAATAGCCCGGATATAAACGAAGAGGCTAGGAATGCAATTAAATGGTTATGCATGGAAACAAACTTTACCATTGATTACGCAAAAACATTATTTAAGCCAACTAGACCTTCCGAAATAAATTCAATAATTAGTAGTTATACTAGAAATAAAGTCCCATATTTCTTTATTTATGCTAAAGACAAAGAAGAAAGATGTGTGGAGCCAACCAATGATAGTATGATGAACAGGATTGGAAAAGAAATAAAAGATAATAAAAATATGTTTCATCCAATCAGTAAACTAAATAAAATAGATTATCATCTATTGTTAAAAGATAAATTAGATTTATATACTAACGATGAATTAAATCAGTGCTTTAATAGATGGAATCGCAAGTATGGAAATAATTTAAATATAGATGAGGGTAATACTGATAAGAATAATATAGTTGCAATTTCTAATCAGGTTAAAGAAGATTTACATAGAATAGAACCTGACGATGATAAAATAGTTAATTCATTAGTCGTGTTCTTATATGGACATCAATCAGAAAGAAAGAAAAAACTTTTCTGGTATATGTACGGAGAAAAGTTATTTAATAATCTTTCAGAAAATTTAAAGTGTTTGCCGTTTTGTTATAAGTGTGGAAAACGTACTGAAGAGCCGATGGTGAATCATAGATGTTTTAAGTGTAGGCAAAATGACTTAAAAGAAAAGGGTTATAAGTTAATTAAATGTGTAGATTGTGGTAAGGAAGTTAAACTTTCTCCTAAGTCTAGAACTAAGAGATGTGACGAATGTAGAGAAGCTGAAAGACGCTTGCATAATCAAAAAATGTATGAAAATAGAAAATTCAACCAAGTTCGTGAAACAGTCAACCTTTAATTTTCCCACCAAACACCTGACAAAATTAAAGGTTTATAAGACCCGAAAAATGGCTTATTAGGGGAAGACCCTAAATTTTAGGCATATTAAATGTCGATGATCTACACTAAGTCAGTTCGGTCTTAACCCCAATATGATAACAAGGAGACTCTAAATGAGAAAAGATAATCAGGGCAATGAACACTACTCTTCTTTCAGTGAGCTTGCCGCTTCAATGGGTTTAAATAAACCCGCTACTAAAAACAAAAAGAAAATTGAATATCAGAAAGAAAAATTTAATAAGAGGCATAGGTGTAAAGCTTGTGGTCAACCTTTAACATTTTTAGGAGGTAACGTTGTTACTTGCACTAATCCTAAATGTAAGGGCATCAAGAATGTTAGAAAGTTGGATGATGGAACCGAAACGGTAAATTATCTTACGTCTTATGAATTGCTTGATGATGTTGGCACTAATATTGCCACTAGAATTTTTAATGATTAAAAGGAGTGTGTTTATATATGATAAACAAAAATGCAATGATGGATCTTATTAAAGAGGACACTGGAATACCTAAGTCTACAATTTCTCCGGTTTTGGATTCTTTATTTGACAATATAGTTAAATGTGTTGCCAAGGATGAGGTTGTTAGTTTTGTAAACTTTGGAAAGTTTTCAGCAAGACATCGTGATGCTTGTGCTGGAACAAATCCGCAGACTGGAGAAACAATAACAATCGAAGCACATACGGTTCCAAGATTTAATGCAAGTGATGCGTTTAGGAACGCAGTTAGATAAAAGATATGAAGGTGAAATTTGTGATTAAGATAAATAAAAACGAAGTAGATTATCTGCTTAGTAAGGGATTTAAATTCCCCGATCATTTACATAAAACACATACGAGTCATCCGACTTATTATGTTACAGAAAACAAGGCATATGAGGCTCTAAAAAAATATAGAGAGTCGATGCTTGTAAAATAAGGAGGTGCGTCTTGGATTTAAAAAAACAGAATGACGAAACCACCTTACAGTATATTTGGAGATTAGGGTCTGCTAAAGACTCTGGAGTTTTGAATGCGACATGGGAAGATCTCACAGAAATATTTAATGAGAATCTTGGTCAGGATTATGGAAGCTCTGCTTATAGAAAACCTTATGGTCAGGCGAAGGCTTTTTATGACGAAGTGTTTTCTAAGATGGAGTCTGAAGAATATAATCATGAACTCATGATGCAGCGAAGAAAACTCGAACAATTAAAAATTCAATATCGTGATGATCGCAATGCTTGGAATAAGCAAAACTATATAGAGGCACGTATTAGTCAGAAGCTTGATTACCTTGAAGAACAATTGCAGGAAATTGGAAAAAATGAATTTCCTGATCATGATGTTTTTTTAACTCCTACTGATAATGATTTAATCGGA
>Ga0265298_10007561_pt1 | contig 13185 bp, 5 predicted proteins | sample AusTroGonzalo_MG_3_FD_193486 | JGI IMG/M metagenome (GOLD analysis project Ga0265298, IMG submission 193486) | Bovine rumen microbial communities from tropical cattle in Woodstock, Queensland, Australia - Gonzalo_01 | ecosystem: Host-associated > Mammals > Digestive system > Stomach > Rumen ... | reverse complement strand
CCCTTCAAATACTATTTGAACGATGCTGTGACGAATGGCGATGCATGGTGTACCGCCCCCGGCAACGACGACAACTTGGGATATTGGGCGAAAGCTCCGAAATTGACCCTTTCCAACCTGTTGAGCAACATTGATGCGGAGGCCGGAGATACCATTTACATCGATGCCGGCACGTATGTTTTGCACCAAAACGAAACTTGGCCGGCTTCCGATGCGGGAGTGCCAGGAAACCCTCTGAATGTCGTCGGATGTTCCAATGCCTCCCGTTTTGTCTACCAGCCACCCACGAATTCGGGGGCCATGTTCACCAACGAAGCGAGCTATGTGCGGATGTCGGGGATTTCGTTCCAATCTGCCAATCCAACCTATCCGTTGACATTGCTCTTCCCTGGAACGGAATTGGAAATTTCCGATTTGGATTTGGCTACGGTTCCTCTCCGGATTTCCGGAAACGATTCGCGTTTTTCCGGAATTTTGGTTTCGAATGCCAATGTGATTCTTTCGGGAACGAATAATTCCGTTGCCCAACTGGAATTGTTGGGCGGGCAGGTGCAAATGGATGGAGCCAATCAAATCCTGCAACAATCTGTCGTCTACAACAATGCGGTGAACGCCACAGGGGTATTGGTGAGGGCCAATGGAGCAGCCGTCAGCAATTGCACGGTTGTGACTCCGAGAGGCAGCGCGGTGGCCATGTACAACAATGCTGGCCAACTGACTTTGCGGAACAACATTTTGGTTGCCGGCGGGTCGGATGCTGCCGCGGCCATTTACTGGGGCGGCGGCAGCATTGTGTCCGATTACAACGATTTGGTCGCCCGCGACAAGGCGTGGATTGGCATTCGCGACGGCAAGAAATGGGAGCGGTTGCCTTATTGGCAAACCGCATCCGGGCAAGATGCCAACAGTGTTTCCATTGAGCCCTCATTCGTTTCCGAAAGAGATTTGGATTTCCATTTGAATTCGACGGTGGGCTATTGGAATCGCAGAATTCCGGACTTCGACATCGGGCTCGAGGACTCGCCGTTGATCGACATCGGAGATCCAAAGTCGGAGTATGGGGTTGAGGTGAAACCCAACGGCGACCGCATCAACTTGGGCGCTTACGGAGGCACTCGAGAAGCCAGCAAGAGTTCGACGAGTCTCTACGTGACCGCGCTTTCTCCGAACGACGGCGGGGTCTTCAAGGGGAATTCCGTGGTCCTGCGTTGGCACGTGCCGGAGAACTATACCGGAACCGTCACGTTGCAGTACAAATCCGGCTCGAAGTGGGTCGACATCGCGACGAACATTCCTGCTGCCGATGGAACATACACGTGGAATGCCAAAACCCTGAATCTGTTCTCCACTAAATGGCGTGTTGCGCTCGAGGACGAAACGGACATCATGGATGACTCCGATGCCGCTTTCGATGTGCGCAACAAGACCCAAATCTTTTATGTCAATACCGCGGACGACAGCCAATTCGACGACGGGTATTGCACCGCCCCTGGCAAGGATTCGAACAACGGGCGGTCGGCGGCAAAACCGAAGGCATCGTTGCAGGCAATTTTGGATGCTTACGATTTGGAACCGGGCGACAAGGTGCTCGTGGATGCCGGAACGTACACCCGGACGAACGCACCGCTTTCTGTCATCTGGTCGCGTAGCGGGACGGCGAGCAATCCCGTCATCATCCAAGGCTATGCCAACGATTGCGCCACTTGGCTTCTGCAGACGAGTACGACGACGAACATTTTGGACGTGAAGGCTTCCGGCATCCAGCTGAAGAACCTGTCTCTTGGATACGCGGACGGCAGAATGGGTGCCCAGGGTATTTTCCTGGACAGGAACTCCAACGTGACGGTTCAGGCCATCTGGACCAGCAACATGCTGGTAGGTATTGAAGCCAAAGAAACCGATGTCATCGAAATCAAAAACAGCGCGTTCTACGCGACCGACATCGGCGTCGCGCTGGACAATGCCTCCTCTGCCTGTATCGAAAACAACACTTTCGTCAATCTGCAAAGCGGGGAGGGGAGCGTGGCCATCGATTTGGATGGGACTGCGCGGAAAGGATTGACCATCCAGAACAACATCTTCCATCTTGGCGGAAGCAATGTTTGCGTTTACGGCGTCCATGGAGAGCCTAGCCAGTTGCATGGCGATACGGGTGCCTTTGTCGATTACAATTTGTATTCGTTCCCGACCACCAGCGAAACGGAAACAACCGTGGCGTTCTGCAAAGGGGTCACGACGGACTTCGCGCCCGCTAATGTCGGCAAGTTGTTGCATTGGCAATTGGCGCAGTCGAACGACTACCGCAGTGCAGTCGAAGATGCGGCGCTGGCCGGAACCGGGCAGGATGCCTTGGACTTCCACCCCCGTTCCGAATACGGTCGCTGGACAACGGAAGGGTGGACGCCGGATGACGTGACTTCCTTTGCAGTAGACCACGGAAATCCCGATTCCGACTATGCCAACGAACCTGACGAAAACGGTTCACGCATCAACATCGGCATGTATGGCAACACCTCCGAGGCAAGCCAGGGACCCGATGAAGCTTTTTATGCGGCACGAACTTTGACGGATTTGGATGGCAGCACCAACATCCTCGTGGATTTGGGCGGTACCTATGTTTTGGTTTGGGATGCACATGCCGTTCCCGAAGGGACTGTCGATTTGGAATTTTCCAACGATGGCGGCGCCTCATGGGCGAACTTGGCGACTGGCATCGCCGCATACAACGAGTATTTCGTTCTGCCCATGTCCGTTGATTTGCAAACGGATATGGGCAAGTGGCGAATCAGGAACGGGGAAACAATCCTTTGCGAAAGCACAGGCAAAATCATGTTCCAACATGAGATGCCCCATCTTGGGATGCCCATCATGAACAACGGCCGTTTGCGTTTCACGTGGGAAAATGGTCTCGGTGGCCGCGAGTATTGGATTGTTTATTCGGACGACCATGGGAAAACATGGCAACATTGGCCGGAAAACGAAAACGGGCCGGCCAGCATCAACCGGAACCACTTCATCCTGACAAAGACGAGGGCGAGCTATACCTTCGAAGATCGAACCTCATACCAATCCCCGCACCGCATGTACTGCATCTTGGAACTCCCCATCGGGGCCGATGTGGACGAATACATCAGGTTGCTTCTGAACAACGAGTGATTTTTGCGGCAGGAAATTGCACGCTTCCATCAATCGTTTCCTTTTCGTCGGCGCGATTTCCGGATTTGCCTTGTTCTTCATTCCCATCCGGAGTCCTTCCGCTTTGTCGCGATGGCCCGTGTCGCCTTCCGTCCTTTACCACGTTCTCTATTTTGCATTCCTTGCGGCCAGTTTGTTGTATCGGATGCGCTGGCGGCATCCCGGCGCGATTTGGAGCGCGGTGGCCGGGCTTGCCGCTTTGGTGGAATGGATGCAACCATTTGCCGGGCGGTCGTGCGAGTTGGCGGATTGGATTTACGGGGCAAGCAGTGCCGGAGTGATTTGCCTGGCCTGCAGAGGGCGTTCCGCGGGAAAGGAAACCGGATTCGCCGCATTGGGCTTGGTCGTCCTCCTTGCCCTTCCGGTTTTATGGCAGAATTTCCTCCGAAAAATGCCCGAAGAGGCTTCCTTTCCCGTACTGGCGGATTTTGCGTCAGGGTGGGGGAATGCCGGATGGGATTTGAATGGGGTCTCATTGGCTCGCGAAGGTTACCTCCAGTGCAAGGCCTCCGCCGATCCAGAGCAATTTCCGGGTTTATTCCGATCATCTGTCGCATGTGATTGGTCGGCGTTTTCTTTTCTCGCATTCCGGATCTTATGGCCGGGGAAAGATTCCGTGGCCTTGGGAGTCCGCATCGACGATTTGCCGGGCAATCCGCCGTACGGCGACCGCTACCAGCAGCATTTCACGCTGACCAATGGTTGGAACGAAATCCGGATGGCGGACATCGGAACGGGCAAAACGCCGGACGGAAGGCTCTTGGACTGGCAGCATGTGCGCGAATGGGGCGTTTTTCTTGTTTCACCGCCGCATTTCGATTATTTTCGCATCAGCAATGTCGTTTTGGAAAGAGAACCGTCCGAGGAGTCCACGCCATGAAACTATCCGTTGTCATTCCCGTTTTCAACGAAGCCAAGACGGTCGCGTCGCTTGTGGCCGCCGTCCGCGCCGTCGATGTCGGCATGGAAAAGGAAATCCTCCTGGTCGACGATTGTTCGTCCGACGGTACCCAGGATGTTTTGAAACAGATGCAGGGATTGCACCCCGATTTGACGGTAATCTACCACGAGAAGAACCGAGGGAAAGGGGCCGCCTTGCGTTCCGGCTTCAAGGCGGCGACCGGTGATTTGGTCATCATCCAGGATGCCGACCTGGAATACGACCCGAAAGAATACCCCCATCTTCTCAAGCCGATTCTGGAAGGTCACGCCGACGTGGTTTTCGGTTCCCGGTTTTTGGGAGGAGGGCCCCACCGGGTCGTCTATTACTGGCATTATCTCGGCAACAAGCTGCTGACGACCTTGTCCAACATGATGACCAATCTCAATCTGACAGACATGGAAGTCTGCTACAAGGTGTTCAAACGCGAAATCATCCAAGCCATCCCCTTGAAGGAAAACCGTTTCGGTTTTGAGGTCGAAGTGACCGCCAAAGTCGCCCGGAAAGGGGTGCGGATTTACGAGGTCCCCATTTCGTATTACGGGCGGGATTATGCCGAAGGGAAGAAAATCGGCTGGAAGGACGGTTTCAGTGCCATCCGGTGCATCATCAAGTACCGCTTTTGCGATTGAATGAACTAGGAAATGTTCCAAAAGAGTCCTGGGCGCAACGAAAATGGCATCATGAGCAATCCCGCCGCAACCGAATCGGAAGAAGCTTTACCGCTTTCGGCGCGAGTGGCCGTTGTGCTTTTTCTGTTGGCGGTTTCGTTTCTGGGCATCTTGGACCATGATTTGTGGACGCCGGACGAACCACGGGTTGCGTGCATCGCCAATACGATGCAAAAGAACGGCGAATGGGTCGTTCCCACGCTTGCCGGGGAGATTTTCATCGAAAAACCGCCTCTTTATTTCGTGGTTTGCGGGTGGTGCGGAAAATTGTTCGCGCCCGTGTTGAGGTGCGCCGACCCGCAGCAGGCATTCGTCGGCGCGGCGCGTTTGAGCGTCGCGTTTTGCGCGCTGGGCACCTTGTTCGCTGCATTTTGGCTGGGATGTTCGCTTGGGGGAGGGCGGCTGTACGGCTGGCTTGCCGCCATGGTCCTCGGCACGATGCCCTTGTTCGCCGACCAAATGCACAGCATGCGGGTCGATGTGTTGCTGGCATGTTGCGTGGGACTCGCCGTGGCAGCCTTGGCGAGTGCATACAGGAACGACCATCCGTGGTGTCTGCTTTGGGCGGCTTTGGCGGCGGCGGGGGCTTTCCTCTCGAAAGGACCGATTGCTCTCGTGTTCATCGGGATTGCTTGGATTCCCTTGTTTTGCATCTTCATCCAAAAGCGCCGCAATGCTTCCGCGGGAGAGGAATTTCGGCAGGGAAGGGGAGGGGAGGGGAGTTGGTGGGTTGCCCATCTGTGCGCCATCGCCCTCTTCCTGTTGCTCTGCGGGAGTTGGGTTTTCGCCCTGTGGAACCATCCAAATCCCGATGCATGGAAACAATGGTTTTGGGACAATCAGGTCGGACGTTTCCAAGGCACGGTGCCTTCGTTGGGGCATCAGGAGCCGTATGCCGTCTGGTATTATCCGGTGGCATTGGTTTCCGTGATGGGACTCTGGATTCCCGTTTTCGCGTACTGGCTCTGGTGGCGAGGCCGTTGGCTGAAGGAACACCGGCAAGATTGGCCCCGCATCTGCTCTTCCGGTCTTGGCGTCATCTGCATTTGGGGATTTTCCGGAATGCTGGCCTTGACCTGCGCGGCGACAAAACGCGGGCTGTATTTGCTTCCGTTGCATGCCGCCTATGCCCTGATGTGCTCCGATGCCTGCCGCCATTTCTTGCGGAATCCCGTTCCGGCTTGGTTGCGGTGGTGCTGCAACGCGACCGGAATGATTGTTCTCGTTGGTTATGCCGGCATCTGTTTGCTGCCCCTCGCGGGATTGTTCATCCGTTTCCCGGACACCGCCCTTTGGCAAGTTTTGGGTCATTTTGGCGGTTATCACGTCTTGACGCTTGCGTTCGGGGCTTGCGGTTTCGTTTTGTGGCGGAAATGGGCCGGCGTTTTCGCGCTCCGGCAATTTCTTGTCTCCGCACTTCTTCTGATTTTGTATTTCTGCGTGCCCATGCAGGCCATCGACACCCACAAGAGCATGCGGGAGCAATTCCGCGCGGTGTGTTCCATTTTGCCGGAAAACGAAGGCGGTTGGGCCCGGACAGCGGCTTGGAATTTCGACGAAACAGTCCGGGCCGGACTGGAATTCTACGATGGCATCGTTTTGGAACCGTTGCCGTCCGACGCATTGCAATCGGGCGAGTTGCGGCGGGTTCTGGAGGGCGGAGATGCGCGCTATGACGCCATCCTCGTCCAACTCCGGAAGCATGACTTGCCGGAAGAATTCAATCCATGGATCGCAAACGCCCCCGGGGTTGACATCACGTCCAAGCGCCGGCTCCGCTATTTGACTGTCGGCAAGCCTGAATAGCCGTTGCTTTCATTTCCCCAAGCGGGTCCGGGACGGAATGAAAACCGACTCGTTGCCGGTTGCAGCCAGAAAGACGCGTCCGTCCACCTTGCAATCCTTGCCGAAGGTGAAATCGCCGTCAATTCCAATGGCTTTGCACTGTTTCAGGGACAACTTGCCCAGCGGGAACCGCCAATTGAAATCGGACAAAATGGCGTAGAAACGGGAATCAAGGCGGATTTCCGGGGGAATTCCGTGGCGGGAAGAAGCCAACTCGACGCGGAAATCGGGGGCCATGTGGTAGGCATCCGAACGGATGTTCAGCAAGTCTTCCGTCATTTTCACCGGAGCGAAGCGCGTCCGGGGAACGACCAAGGCCTGCGCCCGGTCGAATTCGGAGATGGCGGCACCCATGGCCGATTCCAGTTGGACGCAGGGCGGGGAGTTCTTGTCCGAGGGCACTACCCGCTTGCGGTTCACCAGAAGAGGGAAGGGGGGGACGCCGTTGTGGGATTCCAGCATCTTGGCCACCGCGCGCAAATCCATCCAGAGGTTGTTCGTATTGAAAAAACGGTGTTTCCGGATGTTCTGGAAATCGGATGTTTCCGCCGGAGGGCATTGCGCCAATTCGCGCAGGATCAGGCGTCCGTTTTGAACATTCCGGGCCAGATGGCCGCCTTTTTTGTCGCTTTCCGTGCGCGGCGTCACTTCCATCAGGAAAGGAAGTCCGTGGTGCATCAAATATCCCAAAATGCCGAAGTCAAGTGAGGCCCCCAGATTGTCCGCATTGGAGACGAAAGCGTACGCATATCCTTGCCGCAGCAGTTTTTGCAATATTCCGGTGGTTTGCAGGGCGCAGTACAAATCGGCATGCCCGGGCGGACACCAGGCATCGGCCGGATGGGCATGGCATGGCACCGGCATCCCGGACGCCGGGTCCAGTTTGGGCACCCGATGCTGGCAAAACGACAAGGGAAGGAAAATGTCGTTGTGGAAATCCGGATGTTTTTCGGCCAAGGCCACGAGGGTGTCCCGGTGCGTCGAAAAACTGTCCATGAAAAGAAGGGGAATCGAGGTTTTCGTTTGTTTCCGCAGATATTCGATTTGATGGACAATCAAATCCAGAAAGGTCAGATGGGCCCGCGCCTCGAGGAGCGATTTTGCCTTCGTCAGTCCCATGTTGGTGCCCAGACCGCCATTCAATTTGATCATGACGACGCGGGAAGCTTTCGATTTTCCGAGCGGAATGTATTTCCGCGTGAGCCCGAACGTCGGGACTTTGCCCAATGGAGCGAGCGACGCCTCCGGAACGTAGGCTTCGTGTCCCAGTTGCCAGCGGCGCAAGTTCTGGATGAACGCCTGGATGGCCAAGGGCGGAGCACCGTCAAGGCGCATTTTTTTCGAGACGGCGTGTTCGATTTTTGCAAGTTTCGCGGACAGGAGGCGGGAAGAAGTCATGGCTTTGATATTTGTAAGACCCGGATGCATTTGCAAGGAATAAACGCGAAAGTTCGGCTTTCCTGCGGAATCCCTGCTTAAGGCAACATAATATATATTATGCGACATTATGTGGAGGTGTCGGGGGAAAGTAGGAATGCTTCCGATATTGTTCGCAAGTGGTTGCAGACGTTGGAATTGGTGCTGAATTGCAGAAAATGGATGGAACGGAATCCATAGGATTCTGGAAGGCAGGTTTTCGGGATACCCACGGCAAACAGGAAGTTGTTCTATTCGGACAGATTCAAGTCGCGACCGACTTCGACAGGTCCCTGTCGCGTCCAATTCGTACAGGATTCTTGCCGAGCGATTGCGGATTGGGATGGGTTTTTTGGAATGCCGTTTTCGGAAATCCACTCCAAAACGGCGCCCTGAAAGACTCGTCGGGGTGAAGAAATTCGCTTGGCGAGGAGATTGGGCGGAAAGCGGAGGCGTCCGTGAAACGCTTTGCCCATAGACCACCGGGTGGGAAACAACCAATCTTCCGGGCGGGAAAACTGGGAATTGGGTCGCGGATGATTTTGGACGGCTTGGGTGTCCCGTTTTCGGTTGGCAAAGCCAAATTTGGAGGTTGCCATCCAAGGGACAAGAGAAAGTCTTCTTTTTTGGTGGAGCGCGGCACGAATTCTTCCTGGTTCCCGGAGGAAAATGGACATCCCCCACCCTTTTCGGAGAGAAAAGGGCGGAAATGTGGGTTGAATTGGGAAAATGGGGCAATCCGAGGAAGAACGGGTGGGAAGAGAAGGGAAAATTTGCGAAAATTGTTGAAAAATGGGAAGTTGAGTGAAGGGGTGGGGGAAATGGCCCCTCCCCTACCCCATTGGGAGCGATAAATCTTGCGTGAGGAGTGGGACGAGGGGGGTAAGATTGTGGCACGGCCATGCGACGCAATATGGCATCCCTCCCAGTTGAAACGACGGGTCACCCGGTGGTCGGATCGGAATCTTCCAGATGGGACGCGCCTACGGCAGCGGCCCGGACGGAGCCGGGCCCTCCCACTCCAAAATCACGGCCTCCGGCACTCGCGGGCACCGAGGACGGTGCCCCTCCCCCCTTGTTTCCCAATCGCAACGGCCCTCCAAGGGATGTTGGATGATGCCCAATGGCAAAAGCAAAATTGAGGGATCAATCTCCTCCAAACCAATCTCCCCCACCCTGTCAAAATGGATGGAGGCGCGGATCGGAATCGAACCGATGCATAAGGATTTTGCAGACCCTCGCCTTACCGCTTGGCTACCGCGCCTTTCGACTCAGAATTTCGCAGGCATCCTATAGAGAAATCCCCCGGCGTGTCAAGTTGTTAGAAGGTGTTTTCTGCCAGCAAAAAAAGCGCACTTTCAGGCTTTTGCGGTTGCGGGACGGTGGCGGGCGGACTATAGTTCACCTCATGGTGGCGTGTATTGCCGCATTCGCGCAATCCGCGCCCCGGAAGGAGCGGTTCCATGAAGAAGTCCATCTCTCGTTCTGCGGCGGCAGTGGCAACGGTTTTTGCCGTGTGCCTGTTGTTTGCCATGCTTCCATCCGCCAACGGCGAAGCCATCCTCCAGGTGTTCAACCAGAGCCACAACGAAATCGCGGCGCGCCTTCCCGAAATCGCCGAAGCCGGGTACACCGCCCTCTGGGTCCCCCCCCCCACCAAGGCGAACGGCGGCATGTCCGTCGGCTACGACCTGAACGACCCCTTCGACATCGGCAACTCCGACCTCCGCGGCACCTGGTCCACGCGCTACGGCGTCGAGGCGGACCTCCAGAACCTGATTGCCATGTGCCACCGCTTCGGCATGCGCGTCTATTTCGACAACGTCATGAACCACCGCAGCTACGACGTTCCCGGCTACAACGAGTCCACGCCCACCGACGTATACCCGGGCATGTGCCCCGAGGACTTCCACCTGCGCACCACCTCCGACGGCTTCTACCGCAAGTGGGACAACATCGACGACTGGAACAACGAGTGGACCGTGATGTACCGCCCGCTCTCCGACCTCATCGACATCGCCCACGAGAATAAATGGAGCGACGACGGTTGGGGTCCGTGCAACGGCAACTTCGGTGCGAATCTCGGCGACTGGCACCTCAAGCCCTACATCATCCGTTACGCCTACCACCACGAGGACACCTGGAAGCTCTTCGACCGGATGCCCTATCCCGGAACGAGCAACAGCGACTACGATCCGAAAGACGGCGCCCTTCAGGACCAAAGTGGCGGCAACCGCAACCTCTACACCGGGTTTGAGAACAAGGCGTGGAACCCGCAGAATCCGGACACCGCCGCGCTCATCTCCGCCAACGCCGCTTGGTTTGACGAACACGACGCCCGAGGCGGCGTCTCCATGAAACTCATCGAGGACTTCCCGAACTTCTACAAGGAGAAGGTCGACGACTATCTGAACCGCGCAGTCCGCTGGCTCGTCGACAAGACCCACGTGGACGGCCTCCGCCTCGACGCGGTCAAGCACGTCCCGTACGACTTCTTCGGCGCGGCCTTCGGCGGTGACAAGGACGGTTCCAGCTACGGCTACATCGGCCAGGCCCAGTGGCAGTTCAACATGACCCGCGGATTCGACGACTGGGACAACCACCGCAACAGTGTTTTCAACACCGACGACAACCGCGACGACCTGATGATGTTCGGCGAACACCTCGGCAACCCGCCGCCGCAGCAGCCGTACGTCGACGCAGGCATGCGCCTGGTGGACGACCGCCTCCGCAACGAACTCAACTGGCGGTTTTCCGCAAACGACCTCTACGGCTTCGACGGCGACTACGCGGGAAGCGAACTGGGCTGGGACCACGGTGTCATGCACGCGCAAAGCCACGACAACGACTACGTGGACCGGAAGCCCCTCCACCACGCGATGTACTTCATGCGCCGCGGCCTCGGTCTCGTCTATTCCGACGGCAACAACCACGCGGCGACCCTGACCGGTTCCGGCGGCGCGTTTCCGCGCTGGGCGCGCACCGACTTCCTCGGTCAGTGGGGCCAGAAGCAGATTCCGACACTCCTCCACGCCCACGAGAATTTCGCCCGCTACGAACAGTACGGCAAGGAGGGAGGGCGGGGCAACTTCATCGCCTTCCAGCGCGGCGGCGAGGGCAGCTGGGCGACGATGCTCTTCCAACTCAACTCCGGATGGGACTTCTGGCAGGATTCCACCACGGGCGGCGATTTCGGCAGCGACGACTTCTACCTTTACGACTATGCAAGCGACTATGCCCCGTACATGCCCCACCGCCACGACGACAACTGGTCGGAGGCCCCCTACGTCTTCGGTTCGGAACTTGCCACCGGCTACGTCGAACTTCCCCCCAACTCCTACGCCATCTGGGCATTGAAGAACCCCGACCCGTCGGATCTCTATCCGTCGCCCTATCCGGATTGCTTCCTGCCCCAAAACTACGACTACCGCGTCATCGCACCGGATTCCCGCGTCATCACGATCATGGAGGATGGCAAGGTGGTCGAGCCGGTGATGGTCACGCGCAAGGACGGCGTGGACGGGGACCCCAACTTCAACCCGTACAATGTCGCGGATACCAACGACACGGACTATGCGTACACCATCGCCCTCCCCCGCGTCACCAAGGGAACGAACATCACGCTTGCCGTCAAGGCCGACGGGTCGGCGGAAAAACTGATGTTGCGTCTCGACGGCGGCATGGACTTCGGAAACGGCATCAACGGCAAACGCATGGATGGCGGCTACAAAGGAGCTGAAGATTGGCGGGACCACCCGCCGGGCGCGGCGCATGATTTCGAGCTCGGCTTCGAGAACATGAAGGAAGCGGTGATAACGGAATCGGGAGAAATCATCGAGCCGGGGTGGTTCACCCGGCGCATCTGGTCTGAAAAATTCGCGGCCAGGGACACGGATCACTACTGCAAGATCGGCACGCAGGGGGCGACGACCTACCAAGTGGTGATTGGCGGAGAACCGCAAGTCTTCGAGAACGACACCGAGTACAACGGCCCGTCGATCAACGCACCGGTCTTCGTCTACCACGACCCGCAGGCCACGAACGCCCCGCTGGTTTCAGGCGCGGGCACGGCCAGCGTCTCTTCCCGCGCGGCGAAGAAGGCCACCACGAAATCCGCGGCGCCCGCAGATGACGGCGCTTCTATCTGCGCTTCCGCGACTTGGATCGGCGCGACCTACATCTTCGCCAACGGCTGGTACAAGGGCGACGGCCAGTCGCACGACAATTGGAATCCGGACGCTTTCAACGGGGCCAACCTCGGTACGGTGTCCGGCGCGATTTCCTTCGGCGGCCAGTGCCAGACCTGCGGGGAAAGCGACGGCAAAGGCAATCCGGCCCGCGTTTGCTACAACATCCTCTCCGGTTCGGGAATCGTCCTGAACGGGCAGGTCCCGCTTTACTGGTACGACTACAAGGACAACAACAATTGGTTCGAAAGCCGCACGGACAACGAGGGCGAGTGGCATCCGACCGACATCGACATCAGCGGCCTTGACGACGGCGACTATTCGCTTTCCGTCTGGTTCGAGGCGGACGGGGCGGACGGGACGAAGTACGACAACAACGGCGGTGCGAACTATGTCGCGACCTTTACTGTCGGAAGCGGCGGCGGTGGCGGCGAAGGCGGCGGGGACGACCCCGATCCGCCGTCCCCCGCGGACACTCGCGCGGCGTGGATCGGCAAGAGCTACGTCAACGCGAACGGCACGTGGTACGTTGCTTCGGGCCGCGACGAGAGCGACCCCGACAAGTGGTGGGGCGACGGGGAATGGTTCAACGGCAAAAACTTGGGCCGCCTCACGAGCCTCGTGCTGGGCGGACAGGCGCAGACCTACGGCGAAAGCGACGGGGAAAACCATCCCGCGCACATGAGCTGGAACATCCTCTCCGGCTCCGACATCGTTTCGACCGACACCAACACGCTCGTCTGGTACGTGTACACGAACAACAACAACTACTTCCAGAGCGGTGGAACCGAGTTCGCCGGACAGGCCGTCGATCTTTCCGGGCTCGCCGACGGCACCTACAAGCTCTCCGTCTGGTTCTGGGCGGAAGGAACGAACGGGTACGTTTACGACAACAACCAGAACGCGAACTACGAAGCGACCTTCCGCGGCG
>Ga0265298_10007560_pt1 | contig 13186 bp, 9 predicted proteins | sample AusTroGonzalo_MG_3_FD_193486 | JGI IMG/M metagenome (GOLD analysis project Ga0265298, IMG submission 193486) | Bovine rumen microbial communities from tropical cattle in Woodstock, Queensland, Australia - Gonzalo_01 | ecosystem: Host-associated > Mammals > Digestive system > Stomach > Rumen ... | reverse complement strand
CATCGACGTCAATGAAATGATGGGCAGCGAGCTTCACCTGCACCTGCGGAGCAGGAACGATGACAAGATCATCGTCCGCCTCCCCACCGTCGACCTGACGAAAGAACAGCGTGCCGGCCTGTCCTATGGCAATAAGATGTTCATCACCTTCCCCGCGAAAGTCATGCACCTCTTTGATCCCGAAACGGAAAAAAGCCTCATTGACGGATAACAATCGTTTCTTCCGGCCGAAGAGATTCAACAACGCAGGCGCCGCTGGCGCCTGCGTTGTCTTCGATATGGAACACTCCCTTATTTTCTTCCCCACCTGTTCCGGAAATAATGAGCTGCCATCTTGGGCCTTCTGTCCCTGGTAAACAGCCCTTTCCGGTTTCCGCCCGCGCGCATCGGTCCCTCACAGGTGGCGAAATCCGCAAAGTTCCATGGCATTTCACCGATCACAAAGTCCCGCTCATCCAGGCACTCGCTCATCGCCTCATAATAAGCCACCTGGTATTCCTCGGTGAACATTTCCTCCGCCGCGCCGTGCATGCCGGCAATAGTATCCGCGCCGTACTCGGACAGGATCACCGGTTTGTGCCGGCTCTCCCACCAGTCCAATTCGACCCGGAACGCGTATTTCGCTGCTTCCAGATCTCCGGACAGATTGTACCAGCCGTAATACCGGTTGATCATCACCACATCCATCGCGCGGATCACCCGGTCCCGGTCGTACCGGTTCTGACACCCCACAACCGTCACAGGCCGATTTTGCGGATCAGCTTTATGCGCGGCTTCGTACAAAGGCATCCAGTAATCGTATGCTTTGTCCGGCAGGGAATCCGTATCAGGTTCATTCCCTACGCTCCACATCACCACACAGGGGTGATTCTTATCCCGGGCAATCATATCCTTCAATACCTGTTCATGATATTCCGCCAGATTCCATCCGTAGTTTTCAGATGCCCACATGCCCACCGCCGGGGTTTCGTCTACAACCACAATCCCTTCCCGGTCGCACAGCTGATACATCTCTTCCGCATAGGGGTAATGACTGGTCCGGAAACAGTTTGCATGCAGCCAGTGATAGAGGTTGATATCCGTCACGTTCAGACACTGGTCAACTCCTCTGCCGTGGAACGGACTGTCCTCATGCTTACAGGGACCGTGAAACCGGAACGGTCTTCCGTTAATCAGAAAGCGTGTCCCTTCCACCCGTACTTCCCGGATGCCGAAGGGCAGCTCATACAGATCATCGCCATATGAAAACCGTGCGGTATAAAGATAAGGGGTTCCGGGGCTCGGCTCCCATAACTGCGGATTGTCTATCTTCAGAATTCCCGTTCTTCCGCTGCATCGGGCTACCGGATTTCCTGTCGCGTCCAGCACCTCCGCTGTCACTTCGGCCGGCAATTCCCCGCCTTCCCCTGCCGTTTCCGTTTCATAGCGCACCTCGCCGTTCAGGGCAGGCACAAGTGTGATATCCCTGATATAGCGCCCGGGAGTAGCCAGCAATCTTACCGGGCGCTGAATCCCGGTATAATTGAAAAAGTCAAAAGCAGGCCGGTTGATGCCTCTCTCAATCTGCATCTTTTTGCCCGCTTCCACAGAGGGAATTCCCGGATTATCCGATCCGAAGAAGGCCGTCTCGCCTTCCGTACCGATCGGCAGCGTGTTATGGCTGATCCGGTTATCCGCCTCTACAGTCAGTTCAGCCGTCCCGCCCGCCTCCAGCAATCCGTTCAATTCCACTTCAAAGGGAAGGAAGCCGCCCCTGTGCGTAGCAATCTCCCGGCCGTTCAGCAGAATCCTGGCGTTGTGGGCTACCGCGTCAAAACGCAGGCAAACACGCAATCCTTTCCATCCGGCAGGGATCGTAATCTTCCGGCGGTATTCGACAATACCGGCCGTTTTCCGGAATCTGGGGTCCGGGTTTTGGTCATTGTAGGACGCGGGCACCGCAATCGGCTGCCACGTTTCATCGCCCTGAAAGCGAAAATCCCACACCCCGCCAAGGTCCAGCATCATCCGTGCCGAATTGTTCTGCGGATACAGCGTACTCATTTTCTTCTCTCCACTCTTCACTCTGAACTCTGAACTAACTCCACAGTTCCAAATCTTTTCCGCACATCCTCATCAGTGCTTCCACCAGAAAATAATCTCCGTAGACGATATTGGTATGTCGTCCCGCTCCGTCGTCATGGTAACTGGCCGTGCAATGGGTCAGGATACCGCACCGGCTGTCTCCCCAGTCCGCGCAGTATTCCAGCATTCCGTTAATCAGCCGTTCCGCCTGCTGCTTCCAGCTCTCTTCCCCCGTCAGCGCCGTCAGCTCCTGCAGGCCGCACGCGGCGATCGCACCGGCGATATTGTCGATCCGTTCTTCCTCCGGCGGCTGGCAAAAATCGGAGTCCGTCAGCCCGTCTGCCCGGATATGGGCGGTAAAGTTCTTCGCGATCCGCTCCGCTGCTTCCAGATATCTTTCGTCCTCCAGATGGCGGTATGCCAGCGCGAACCCGTAAAGCCCCCAGGCCTGCCCTCGGCTCCATTCCGTTCCCGGAGCATACCCCTGTCCCGCGTGTTCCCGGACCCTTTCCCCGGTTTCCGGATCAAACTCAATAATGTGGCTCACCGAGCCGTTTTCCCGCAGAAACTCCCGCAGCGTGGTGTCCGCGTGGATCCGGGCGACATGGCTGAACCGCGGATCCCCGGTATCCCGGCTTGCGCGGTACAAAAGCGCCAGGTTCATCATGCAGTCGATAATGGCATATCCCGGCCGTTCCGGCTCGTTCCAGGCCCGGATGAATCCTGCCGGATTAAAACGTCCCATCAGCAGGGAGGCCGCATGCAGCAGGTCTGTTTCCGCCTGCTCATCCCCGGTGATCTTCGCGTCCGCCCCGCAACTCAGCAGATACATGAATCCGACGTCGTGATTCAGCTTCAGAAAGGTTCTGAATTCATCCGTCAGCAGTTTCCCGACTCTCCGTGCCTCCTCCAGGAAGAACTCGTCCCCGGTCACCTCCCGGAACTGCCACATCAGTCCCGGCCAGAATCCGCCGGCCCACCAGCTGTTCCCGTCGTAGGGGCTGACGATCCACTTTCCCTCCGCGCTCTGATAGGGGATGATGCCGTCTTTTGCCGCCGTTTCCGCGGTTCTCCTGTATTTCTCCGCGATTCTGTTCAGCGTTTCCTCATAACGTTTCGGCAATCTTCCGCACCTCCTCATGTTTCCCTCTTCCGTACGGTAAACACGGCGCGCGTTTCCGTGTTCGGTTTCCCCCGCAGCGTCAGCCGCCACAGGCTGTCGTGCCAGATGCCGGCCATCCGCGCATCCGCCATCGGGATCTCTTCCGCCGCCGCCTCCAGTTCCTCCGGAAAGCGCAGCGTAATACGCCCGGCGTCCACCCGGCCCGCGCCAATCTCCGGCTGATGCCGCAGCATGAACACCCAGGTCACGGGCAGCGCCGTCTCCAGCCGCACTTCATCCGTCAGGGTCAATCCGTCCTCCTCCAGCGCGAAAACCCGCCGCAGGCTTCTGACGCCCGCGGCTTTTTCATATGCCGCCGCCAGATCCAGTTCCAGTCCGTTCCCGAAAGCCCGCACGTTCCGGGCAGCATGCTCCGTGCCTTCCTTTTCTTCGTAAGCGCCGATCATCGGAAGGTTATGGTATGCTGCGCGCACGTTCCACAGCGTATACCGCCGGGAAGAAAAAGTCTTTGCCGAGTAGAGCATGTTCCCGGCGTCGACGATTTCCGGTTCTCCCTCTGCTGTCAGAATAAAGGATCCCGCGTCGTTGTGGTTGTGGTTTTCCCCGTTGTGCCCGCCCTTGCAGGCCAGCACAAAGATCCCCCGCCGGACGATTCTGAACTGCAGATCCGGCAGCCACACGTCCCCCGGCGTTTCTTCCCCGCAGGGCATTTCCGCGGGAGCCGGATGGAAAATCAGCGCCAGCGCCCGGGTCAGGTGGGGCAAATCATACAGCTGGTCCCGAATGCTCCCCCGCATCCGCGCACCCAGAGAAACCAGACCGGCGTCCCCGAGCCGCTCACCTGCTGCCTGCAGCCGTTCTCCGCTGATCATCGGCCTCGCGTCGCTGTCCGCGAAATTGGCAAACCACCCTCCGCCCAGCGAAGCGTTCCGGGGAAAAGCGAGCAGGTTCCGGATCTTTGCTTCATGCAGAAAAGTAACTTTCCCACCGGTCAGCTTTTCCAGAATCTCCAGGAAATCCATCAGCGATCCGCCCGCCATGTTCCAGTAGCCGGGACCCTCGTCGCATCCGCCGTCCTCCGGCACAATATCCAGATACCGGTCCAGCATCTCGCAGGCCCGCACGATGGTCGCCGCCAGTTCATGCTTCGTCATCGGGGACAGCGCAGCGCATACCAGGATGTTGGACAGGATCCAGGGCGTCCAGTTGCACAGATCCTTGCGCAGGTTCCCCATCCACCAGAAGTCCTCCCGGGCCCGGAAGGGCTCCAGAATGCGCCTCCGGATTTCCCGCTCGATCCGCGCCCGCAGCATCGGGGTCTCCGCGTCCAGCCGCCCGCCCAGCAGGTGAAGTGTCAGGCTCAGGATCATCCCCGTCTGGGCGCTGAACAGGTCAATATACGGATCGTCCGGATCCGGCAACGGATATTGCGCCGGTGCCGGCGCGCCCGGGATCGGATTCACGTTATGCGCGCTGACAACCCAACTGGTTTCCTCCGCGATACACCAGATCCCGTCAATGACCGGGTCGATCGGTGCCTCCGGTAAAGCGCAGCAGGCCAACAGCGCAGCGCACAGCTTCCGCCGCCGGAAAAAATACGGATCCTCGTCGGCCAGGCGGCTGTCGCTGCGCACATAGGCCAGAAATTCCGTCGCCGTCCGCATCGGGTACGGTGCCGCGTATTCCGCGTTCAGAGCGCAGATCTCCTCCCGTTGTTCCGGGCTGATTGCTTCCCAGTTCTTCCTGTCCTCCGCAGGAGGAAACAGGTTTCTTCCCTCGTCCCGCAGCAGCGGTTCGATCGGGTGCGTCTTCAGATATTCACTCAGCATGCTGTCTTTCTCCTTCATCTTCAGCCTTTCAATCCGGAAGTAGCGATGCCCTCGATAAAGTACCGCTGCAGGCACAGGAATACGATCGACACCGGCAGCAGCGAGCACAGGGACGCCGCCATGATCAGGTGATAGTCGCTGGAGTTTTCCTGGATAAAGCGCCGCAGGCCCACCTGCACCGTCTTGTTGATATCCCGGGTCAGGTAGATCATCGGGCCCATATAGTCGTTCCAGGTGTTGACGAAGGTAAAGATGACCAGGGTCGCAATCGCCGCCTTGGAAAGCGGCAGCATGATCCGGGCCCAGATCCCGTATTCGCTCAGTCCGTCCAGCCTCGCCGCTTCGCACAGTTCCGTCGGGATCGACCGGTAGAACTGCCGCATCAGGAACACACCGAAGGCGGAAAACGCCTGCAGCACCACCATTGCCCACAGCGTGTCGTACAGACCCATCGACCGCATCATGATGAACTGCGGCAGCATATAGGCCTGCCACGGCACGGCGATCGTGCCGATATAGCACAGGAACAGCACGTCCCGCCCCCGGAAGTTCAGCTTCGCGAACGCGTATGCCGCAAAGGAGGAAGTCAGCGTCTGCAGGATCGTCACCACGATGGCGATGAACGCGGTGTTTTTGAAATAGGTCAGCAGCGGCACCTTTTCCCAGATCAGGGAATAATTTTCCCAGTGGAAGGTCTCCGGAATCCAGCGCATCGGGAAGGCAAACACTTCCCTGTCAAGCTTCAGCGACGAGGAGATCATCCATACAAAGGGGATCAGCGTGAAAGCCGCCAGCGCGATCAGAACCACCCAGATAATGACTCTCCCGATTTTGCGCAGCACCGGGTTGTCCTTCCGGATCTCTTTCCCGTGAACAGCCGTTTCCATTCTCTTCTTCCCCTTTCTCAGTCGTTCGAGAATTTCTTCTCGGAGCTGAACTGAATGATGGTCACCGCCAGCACAATCACCAGCAGCACCATCGAGATAGCGCTGGCCTGGCCGTACCGCACCTTGATGAACGCCTCGTCATAGATGTAGGTCACCAGCATCTTGGTCGCCCGGCCCGGGCCGCCGTCCGTCATGATCGCCACCACGTCGTAGATTTTGAAGCAGGAGATCACCATCATCACGGATACAAAGAAAGTCGTCGGCTTCAGCTGCGGCAGCGTCACATGCAGGAACTGCTGCCATTTGCTCGCGCCGTCCACGGTCGCCGCTTCCATCAGTTCCCGCGGGATGCCCTGCAGTGCCGCCAGATACAGCACCATGTAGTATCCCATGTTCCGCCAGACGCTTACCAGGATGATCGACCAGATCGCCATCGTACTGTCCGCGGTCCACCCTTTGTTGAAATTGATCCCCAGTGCCATGATCAGCTGGTTCACCGGCCCGTCCTTCATCAGCATGAAGGACCAGCACACGCAGATCGCCACCATCGAGGAGACATAGGGAAAGAAAAAGACCGTCCGGAAGAACACCGCGCCCTTGATCTTGTTCAGCAGCAAAGCCAGCGCCAGCGCGCATATAATCGTCAGCGGCACCGTGATCACCGTGTAGAAGACGGTGTTTTTCAGTGCGATGCCCAGGTCCGCCCGGTTGAAGAAATACCCGAGTCCCTTCTCCGCCACTTTCTTCGTCGCGAAGATCGTTGCGTAGTTGTCCAGCCCGACAAACTTCAGCTTGGAGATATCCCCGCCGTTCCACTCAAACAGCGACAGCGCGATTGCGCAGATCACCGGGACCAGCGTAAAGATCGCGAACCCGATGAAGTTCGGGGCCAGGAAGGAATAGGCAACCAGCGTATTCTTCCTCTCCAGTTTTCCCATCTTATACCGGACTCTCTTCACTTCCGCCTGACTCATGCTTCATCGTTTCCTTTCCCTTGCTTAAAAGAGCAGGGAGGGCAAGCAGCCCTCCCTGCCCGGAGTATTGTCAGAAATACCCGATTTTGATTATTCGAACAGTTCCGCCACGCGCTCGTTCATTTCCCCGATACCCTCTTCCGGGGTAACCTCGCGGGCCATGATCATGCTGTGCTCTTCGTTCACAATCGTCTTGATGTCGGAAACTTTCTCAGCCACCGGCCATTCCATCGCCACAGAGGAAGGAATCAGCGCAGCCTTGCTGTTCGCATCAGCCGGGAAGCCGTCCACGGAAGCCATCGCCTCGGCAACGTCCTCGGAAACCCATGCGGGACGTGCGCCGACGGAAGCGGTCGCCTTCGCGCCTTCCGGACCGCCCAGCCAGGAGATGTATTCCCAGGCCAGGTCCTTGTTCTCGCTCTTCGCGTTGATCATCGCACCGGTCAGGTTGCCGAAGGAAGACCCGGCAGCCACATCATCCGCGTGCGGAACGGCGGTGATGCCCCAGTTGAAGTTGCAGGTGCCGTCCTTGTTGTAGCCGATCAGCGTGGAAACATACCAGTAGCCCATGGGCAGCATCGCGATGTTGCCGTTGGCAAACGCAGCGGAATAGTGCAGGCCGGAAGCTTTCAGATCCGCATAGCTCATGCAGGCGCCGCTGTCTTCCAGATCCTGATACAGCGTGTAGTAGTACAGCAGGTTATCATATTTTTTGTCTGCCAGGGTATAACCGGTGCCGCACACGGCCCAGTTCACCACCGCGGACAGCCAGGTGTGATAATGGGTGCCGTAAACATCCTTTTCCTTGTCAGTCAGTTTCTTGGCCAGCTCGGCATACTGACCCCAGGTCATGTCGTTGGTCGGCAGATCGACACCGGCCGCGTCGAACAGATCCTTGTTGTAGAACAGCACCCAGAAGTCGCTGCGGAACGGAATCGCGTACTGGACGCCGTCCACGGCGTAGTTCACTTCGGTACCCACAAATCCGGACAGGTCATATCCCTTGGCAATGTAGTCCGCCAGCGGGGCGGCAAAGCCCTGAGCCTGCCAGTTGATCAGGTTGTCGATTTCCTTGATCATGAACACGTCACTCGTGTCTCCGCCTTCCAGCATTGTGGTTGCTTTCACGGCATAGTCCTGGGAGGCAACATCAACATACTCGATTTTGACGCCGGGATGGGAAGCCTCAAACGCTTCCTTCTGAGCAATCAGATAAGGGGTTGTGGTGGCATCCCAGGTCACCACGGTCAGCACCTGGTCATCAGCCAGGGCGGGCACCGCCAGCAGGGAGATCAGCATCATCACAGCCAGCAGCACAGACAGCATTTTCTTCATAACGAGTCCTCCTCCATCTTCTTTTGGGAAATGTTATCGGTTTCACGATCATCAACAGGGGATCCCTGTTCTTCCGAGCCGTTTCACCTCATTCTTCCCCGTATTTGTCTAAATCTTATTGCTTTGCTCCCTTTTTGTCAAGAGATTTTTTGATATACGGTCAACTTTTCTCGAGTAAATTTAATGTTATCGGTAACATTTCTTCTTGCATTTTCCCAGAAATCATGATAATATTTCTGCTGTAAAGAGTATGTACCCGAAGGAATATGTTTTATGATGAACAGAAAAATCACCATCTATGATATCGCCCGGGAGGCCGGTGTCTCCACGGCCACCGTTACGCGTGTAGTGCGAAAAGATCCGCACGTAAAGGAAGCCACCCGCCTGAAGGTTCAGCAGGTCATCGACGCCCATGCCTATACACCCAGCATATCCGCCCAGAATCTGGAAAGCGGGCAGAGCCGTACTCTGGCCATTGCGCTTCCGGTCATTTCCAACCTGTATTTTAACCGGATCCTGGACGCGGCATATTGGGAAGCGGAAAAAAACGGATGCAGCATCCGTCTTTTCCAGACCAAGGAAAACCAGGCAATCTCCCCGGAACTGGTCAGCGAGCTGATCCGCTGCCGTATGGACGGCGTACTCTTCGCGGGAAGTATCTGGTCGGAAGACCGGGACGATCTGAACAGCGCCCTGACAAAGCTCGGGAAATACATGCCGGTTGCAACCATCTGCCCTCCGGATGTTTCGCTGGAATGTATCTGTATCCAGAGTGACCTGGTCAACTGCTCCCGCCTCCCCGTCCGTCATCTGCATACCCTGGGTCACCGGCGCATCGCCTTCCTCGGAGGTTCCATGCAGAGCAAAGACACCTCCCGGCGCGGTATCGGCTTTCTGGAACAGCTTCGCCTGATGGATCTGCCGGATGATCCGGCCTATCATGTGGACGCGGGATATGATATGGAAAGCGGTGAAAGAGCGGTACTTCGGATGCTTTCCGGTCTGGATTCCTCCCGCTGGCCCACTGCTATTGTCACATTCAACGACCTGGTTGCCCTCGGCGTCATCAAGCAGCTGAAAAAGATGGGGCTTTCCCTGCCTCAGGATATGGCTATCATCGGTTGCGACAATCAGTTTTTCTGCGCGTACACAGATCCTTCCCTGACCTCCGTTGACCTGCATCCGGAGGAAATGGCCCAGAGTGCCGTCCGGGAGTTGCTGCTGGCCCGGGAATCCTCCTCCCGTTCCTTTGCCATGGTGCGGGAAGCTACGCTTGTCATCCGTGAAAGCTGCGGCGCACATCTCGGGTTCCGAAAACGATAAGATTGGGAGATGTATCCATGATCACCGTATTGGTTCAATCGTCCGACGGATCTGTATTGGCCCGCACAACGCATCCGGAGGAGGCCCTGCTCTCCGTGGACCGGGTTTACCAGCCCGGAGATCAGATTCGTATTTCCGGCGCGCGGCATATGCGTCTTCAGATGGATCAGTGCCTTCCTGTCGGTGAAGTTTTTCTGCCGGACAGCAGGATGACCTGGTCCGTTCCTGCCGGAGAACACCGTCTTGCATATGCGCCGGGTCTGTTCGAGGCCCCGCGACATATCATTTCCGCTAAAGCCATTTCGAAAGACGAACTGGTTCAGTCCCGTATTCTGTCCTGCAATCCTGCCGATCTGCGAGGAGATACTGATTTCTTTCCGCATTGCACCGCGAACGTCGAAACCCGGAACGAAGCTTGTTTTTGTGCCCGGAACGTTATCGACGGAATCCGTCTGAACACTTTCCACGGAGAATGGCCTTTTCAGAGCTGGGGAATCGGTGCACGCGAAGATGCATGGTGCCTGCTTGATCTGGGACGTACTGTTATCGTTGAAAAAATGGCATTAACCCTTCGTGCGGATTTTCCGCACGATGCTTATTGGACATCAGGGCATGTTGTGCTGTCCGACGGAAGCACGCTGTCTTTTGATCTGCAAAAAAGCGGGGACCGTCAGTTGATTGATCTTGGAAACAAAAAGACCAGGTGGCTTCGGCTTGAGCACCTGATCAAAAGCGACGATCCTTCTGCCTTCCCTGCACTGACGCAATGGGAGGTTTTCGGGCGGGATATGCCAGCAGAACAAATGGCAGAATGATTTGCAGCTGTTTTACTCGCTCCGCTTCTTTTTCTTTTTCTCTTCATACATCAGGCTGTCCGCCTCAAGAACGTAATCATCCAGCGATTTCCTGTCATCCGGATCGGTCAGCACAAAGCCGGAGCTGATGCTGACGACATCCGGCACACCCAGCTTCTTCGCTTCGTCGGGGAGTGCGGAGGAAATCGAATCAAGCAGTTTCCTGACGTCTTTTTCGTCCTCGGCAGGCATCAGCAGCAGGAACTCATCTCCCCCGTATCGCACGGGAATCGCGCCTTCGGGAAGATATCGGAGAATCACCGCGGCAACGCTTTTGATCGCCTGGTCCCCGACCGAATGTCCAAAGGTATCGTTGATATGCTTCAGGCGGTCCATATCAATAAAGATGATTGCAAGTTTTCCGCCTCTGCCGGTGACCTGCTGATACAGCGGATAAGCGAGGTCATGGTATCCCAGCCGGTTATACAGGCCGGTCAGGTTATCCTTCATCGAGATGCCGGCCAGTACCTGATTGATGTAGGAAAGATTTCTCCTCGCAAAGAATGCTCTCAGCGCCATGGTCAGCGTATTGACCAGGGAGGATACGCCCTGGATACGGATCAGGTCCAGGCAGTCCCATATGGCCAGGTATCCGACCGTGTGTTCCATGAAATGAATCGGTGCGAACAGATGATTCTCTCCCGGTCCTTCATAGTCCGTCACATCCAGCGTACTCCTGACGCGTTTCCGCCCGAACCGGACGGTTTTCCCGGCCTCCCATGAAAAGATCCGTTCCATTCTGTCCGAATAGCCTTCAACAGGCATTCCGTCACCCGGATCCCTCATGCGTCCCATCCGTTCCCTGAACTCGATTTGCTTTCCGGTCTCAAACAGTTCATGATCCAGTACGAGGCTGGCACCTTTACAGTTCACGGTGGAAAGGCAGGCGATCAGCGCTTCGCACATTTCCTTAATTGTCCTGCAACCCGGAAGCTGGTATTGAAGCACCGTCAGCTTGTAATCAAAATCCGTTACCCTGGATGTCCGGCTGATATATTCCTTCACCTGTTTCCTGATATCCCCGGTTCCCGGGGCAGGATGCCCCGTTGTTTCCCGCAGCACAAGTTCCGTCGGTGTATAGATATGTCCGGGAACCTCTTCGCCGGCCCAGATTCTCCGCATGACATCCATGCAGGCATCTCCCATGCTCCAGCACACCTGATCCACCGTAGTGATCGAAGGAGACAGGGAGAAGGAAACGTCGGTATTGTCGAAGCCGGTCACGTAAAAATCCCTGGGAACCTTGCAGCCTGCGCTTTCCGCGGCATGGCAGATCCCCAGAGCAATATGGTCGTTGGCGCAGATCACCGCCTGCGGAATCCGGCCGCCGTGCCGGGCATACAGTTCATTGAACGCGCGAATGCCGCTCTCGATAATGAAGCTCTCGGAATAAAGACGGTCTTCCCCGCAGGGAAGGCCGTTGTCCTTGCAATAATCCAGAAGCGCGCTGGTACGGGCCTGGTTTTCGTAATTGTCGGCAGGGCCCATGGCAAACCAGAAATCCGTCAATCCCATTTCCTGATGCAGATGCCGGATCACCGATTTCATCGCTCTGTAATTGTCAATGCCCACATAATGAAACCCGTCGATATCGTTCGCCATGGATACAACAGGCTTTCCTGATGCCGCCGCTTCCCGTACGGTATAAAGGACGCCCCTGGTATAGGAATCTGAATCGGCATCGGCATCAAGAATGCTGTTGACATCCAGGATAATCCCGTCAAAATCACGGTAATCCGGAAGGCGATAGATATTGTATTCCCCGCGGTTATGCTCAGAGGCAAATTCAAAGTATCCGTCGCTGCGGACAATATAGAGGTTGACCGGTTCATCCATTTCCTGAATCGCGCGTTGCAATCCGGCCGTTCGCTCATAGGTGAACTTCCTCATGCAGTCGTTCAGAATATACAGAACCCTTTTCATCTTTCTGCCTCCGGTATCTCCTCTTCATCGCAGCGGCTGAACAGCAGGTTTTATTCTTCAGGCAGATACTTCCGCAGAGTCGCCCGGACCGCGCCGGGGCCGGCGATCTCTTCCAGGAAATATCCTTCGATGCGTTCCGCCAGCGGCGTTTGGGTCAGGTCGCTGCCGAAGATCAGGCTGTTGGCCAGAATCGGGCGAAGTTTCTCCCCGACGGTTTCGGGCCTGCCGAGTTCAATCCCCTCCAGCTGTTTGCAGAGTTCCGGAACCAGCGGGTCATCGGACAGAGGCATCGCGTTGCCCCGATCATCCACAGCCAGCAGATACCGCAGCCAGCCGGCAATCACCAGCGGCAGCGCGATCAGCTGATCCATCGGGCGGTTCTCAGCTACATAACTCTTGATCGTCTCGCCCAGACGGATCCCGACCTTCTGGGCGGTGTCCGTGGCGATGCGCTGCGGCGCATCCGGCATGAACGGATTGGGCAGGCGCTGCTGCATCACTTCGTCAATGAAATCACGCGGTTTCAGAATACCCGGATCCGTTACCACCGGCAGGCCTTCCACATACCCCAGCCGCCGGATCAGGCGGACCAGATCCGCGTCCTTCATCTCTTCGCAGATCAGCGTATAACCCAGCAGGCAGCCGTACACCGCCAGTCCTGTATGCAGCGGGTTCAGGCAGGTGGTGACCTTCATCCGTTCGGTCTTGTTAACAGTATCCCGGTCAGTAAAATACACCCCGGCCTTCTCCAGCGGCGGGCGTCCGTTCGGGAACCGGTCTTCGATCACCAGATATTGTGCCTTCTCGGCATTGACGAAGGGGGCAACGAATGTCCCGCGGGGCGTCTTCAGCGGCGCCATATCCTCGATCCCGG
>Ga0265298_10007559_pt1 | contig 13188 bp, 11 predicted proteins | sample AusTroGonzalo_MG_3_FD_193486 | JGI IMG/M metagenome (GOLD analysis project Ga0265298, IMG submission 193486) | Bovine rumen microbial communities from tropical cattle in Woodstock, Queensland, Australia - Gonzalo_01 | ecosystem: Host-associated > Mammals > Digestive system > Stomach > Rumen ... | reverse complement strand
GGCCGTACGCGCCGAAGCGTAAGTGGCCGTCTTCATGCCGAAGAAGCCTGCCAAGCCCGAGAAGAAACCGCCCGTGAGGAAAGCAAACCACACGATGCCGTTCTGCAATTTGAAGTAGGCCATGATGCCGAAGATGGCAGCCAAGACAGCGAACACGATAATCACCACCTTGTACTGCTGTTTCAGGTAAGCCATAGCTCCCTTACGGACATGTGCAGCGATTTTCTTCATCAAGTCCGTACCTTCGTCTTCCTTCATCATCTGTCTGTAGAAGATGAATGCGAATGTCAGCGCCAGAATGGAGGCGCATAACACAATGTAAACAATACTGTTACTCATAAGATTATAATTTAGTTAAACTTGAATTATTGTCAAAAACAAGCATTTTGAGGGGACAAAAATAAGAACAAATCACTTTGAATTGAAAACTTTTTTCTCTGTTTTTTGTTCCAATGCAACTTTTTTTGCCAATTTCAGAAAAAGTCCCTACTTTTGACGATTGAAGGAAGAAGGTTTTGTTGCAAAATACAGGCTTCATAATCAGTTTTTTAGCTCTGCAAGACCTTTCTCTCTTTCAAAAAACGGACAAAAATGGACAAGGTCAGATTGGAAATCATCGGCTTGACGTACAGCGAATCCCCGACGGGTGCCTACGTCTTGATTTTGGGCGACAAGAACTCGCGCCGCCGCCTGCCCATCGTCATCGGCAGCAACGAGGCACAAGCCATCGCCGTGGGCATCGAACGGCAACAGAACAGCCGTCCCCTCACCCATGACTTGCTTTTGAAATTCGCCAATACCTTCAACGTCAAGATAATGGAAGTGGTCATCAACCGTTTCCGCGACGGCGTATTCTATGCCATGCTGGTCTGTCAGCAAGACAACGAAATGGTGCTGATTGACGCGCGCCCCTCCGATGCCATCGCCCTTGCCGTACGCCTCGGTTGCGAGATTTACGCCTACGAGACCGTCATGCAGGAGGCCGGCATCATCATGGACGACATGGAAGAGGACGAAGCACCCGACCAAAGCGGTACGATTAATAAGGTGCAAGACGAGCCCGACTTGGACCTGCTCACCCTCAGCGAGCTGGAAGACCTGCTGCAAGAGGCCATCGATGATGAGGACTATGCCAAAGCCGCGCAGATAAGGGACGAGATCAATGGGAGGAGTTAGAAGTTGGAAGTTAGAAGTTGGGAGTTAGAAGTTGGGAGTTAGAAGTTAGAAGTTAGAAGTTAAGAATTTGAAATGTGAAATCTTGAATTTTAAATCTTAAATCTTTGAATATTAAATCTTTAAATCCACAAATATGAAAGCAATCAAGTTTCGTTTAATCGTGATGAACTTCCTCATCTTTGCGGTGTGGGGAGCTTATCTCTGTTCGTTGGGCATCTATCTCGGACGTGTGGGAATGGGTGCCAACATTGGGAAATTCTTCGCCATCCAGGGCATCGTTTCCCTATTCATGCCCGCGCTGATGGGCATCGTCGCCGACCGCTGGATTCCGGCACAAAAGCTTCTCGGCATCTGCCATTTCCTCGCCGCCGTCTTCATGGCTTTGGCAGGTTACATGGGCATGAAATACGGCTCTGCCATCAGTTTTGGGCAATTGTTCCCGTTCTATGCGCTTAGCGTGGCGTTCTTCATGCCGACCATCGCCTTGGGCAACTCCGTGTCTTACAATGCCTTGAACCAAGCTGGATTGGACACCGTGAAGGCCTTCCCCCCCATCCGTGTGTTCGGCACCATCGGCTTCATCCTTTCCATGTGGATTGTGAATTTTACGGGCTTCAAGGACGGTTACCAGCAACTGTTCGTCTCCGCCGCTTGGGGAATCATTCTCGCCGTGTATTCTTTCACCTTGCCGAATTGCCCCGTCAACAAGAATGTGGAAAGCAAATCTTTCGTCGACACTTTCGGACTACGTGCCTTCGCACTGTTCAAGGACTCGAAAATGTGCGTGTTTTTCATTTTCTCGTTCCTCTTGGGCATGTGCCTGCAAGTGACCAACGGCTTCGCCACACCCTATCTCGATGACTTCGGCAAGATTCCGGAATACGCCAATGCTTTCGCCGTGAAGAACAACGTGTTTCTGTCGTCTATCTCGCAAGTGTCTGAAACCCTATGCATTCTGTTGATTCCCTTCTTCTTGAAGAAGTTTGGCATCAAGAAGGTGATGCTCATCGCTTTTGTGGCGTGGGCTTTGCGTTTCTTCTTCCTCGGCGCAGGCAGTCCGACGGGATTCGGCCTCGTGTTGCTGATTCTCTCCATGATTGTTTATGGCGTGGCCTTCGACTTTTTCAACATCAGCGGCTCGCTCTTCGTCGACCAAAACACCGATGTCAGCATTCGCAGCAGCGCGCAAGGCGTGTTTATGATGATGACCAACGGCTTTGGAGCCACGCTCGGCTCGCTTTGTGCCCAAGCCGTGGTGAACCGCTTCGTGTTCCATCCTGCCGCCGCCGACCCGAGCTTCGACTTGATGGGCGGCTGGGCAACGGCATGGTACGTGTTTGCCGCCTTCGCCTTGGTGGTGGGCATTTTGTTTGCGATATTGTTTAAGTATAAGCATACCCCCGAGCAGAAGTAATGAAGCAATATTTAGACCTGCTCCAGCATATCCTCGACCACGGCGTGCAGAAAGGCGACCGCACGGGCACGGGCACCATTAGTGTGTTCGGCTACCAGATGCGTTTCGACTTAGCTGAGGGTTTCCCTTTAGTTACAACGAAAAAGGTGCACCTGAAAAGCATCATTTACGAGTTGCTGTGGCTGCTCAGCGGCGACACCAACATCAAGTATTTGCACGACCACAAGGTCACGATTTGGGACGAGTGGGCCGACTCCAATGGCGACCTCGGCCCCATCTATGGTGCCCAGTGGCGCAACTGGAACAACGAAGGCATCGACCAAATCGCTGAAGTGGTGAAGAGCATTAAGGAAAACCCAAACAGTCGTCGACATATCGTAACCGCATGGAATCCAAGCGTCCTGCCCGATGAGCACGAAAAGGACTTTGCCGCCAACGTGGCCGCAGGCAAGGCCGCACTTCCTCCTTGCCACGCCTTCTTCCAGTTCTATGTAGCCGACGGCAAGCTCTCATGCCAACTTTACCAGCGCAGCGCCGATGTGTTTCTCGGCGTGCCGTTCAACATCGCCTCCTACGCCCTCTTTACCATGATGATAGCGCAAGTGTGCGGTCTCGAAGCGGGTGAATTCGTCCACACCTTCGGTGACGTGCACATTTACAACAACCTCATCGAGCAGGTGAAGCTGCAACTGTCGCGCACCCCTCGCTCACTACCCACGATGAAAATAAACCCCGATATCAAAGATATTTTTGGCTTCAAATTTGAGGATTTCACATTAGAGAATTACGACCCGTGGCCAGCGATTAAGGGCGAGGTTTCAGTATAAATGTAGGGGCAGCCCCATGTGTCTGCCCGATACACGATAGACAAACCATAAAACTGGGCGGACACATGGGTCCGCCCCTACGAAAGGACAATAAATATGACAATTTCCATCATCGTCGCCATGGCTGCCAACCGAGCCATCGGCATCAACAACCAACTCATTTGGCACAACAGCAACGACCTGAAACACTTCAAGAAGGTGACTTCAGGCCACTGCGTCATCATGGGACACAACACATGGCTCTCTTTGCCAGGCCAAAAAGCTTTGCCCAACCGCCGCAATATCGTCATCTCCGACCGCTTGGACGAAGCCCCTGAAGGTTACGAGCTGGCCACCTCCATCCCGCAAGCCATCGAAATGGTGCAGAACGAGGACGAGGTCTTCATTATGGGCGGCGGCAGCATCTATGAGCAATTCCTACCCAAGGCCGACAAGCTGTATCTGACCCGTCTCGACAAAGAGTTCGAGGCTGACACTTATTTCCCTTACATCAACTTCGAGGAGTGGAATCTCGTTGACCTTGAGGTGATTGACGACGATCCGCAAGTAGACTATTCCTATCGTTTTGAGGTCTGGGAGAGAAAACTCGAACAGGCTTCTTCCTAAGCAAAACTATCATCGCATTGGAAATTTTCCAGCTTTGCCAAAAATAATCAGCCATGAAAAAAGCATCACTCCTTATTTTATTGGTTTTGGCCTGCTTGGGTCAAGCGTTTTCACAAGTTGCCGAAAAGGTTACCGTAGCCAAAGCTCTCCAAACTGCAAAGGCTTTCATTAAGGCCAAAACACAGTTCCAAACGGCCGAACCGCAGTTGGTCTCTGCTTCCGATTTGTTCATCTACGACATTGGAACCCAAGGTTTTGTCATCATTTCGGGCAGTACTGTTCTGCCGCCCGTATTGGGTTGGTCCGACCAAGGCAATTTCCCCGATTTGGATGACGCTCCTGAAAACTTCCGCTCGTGGATTGGACACTATTCCGAGATGATTGACTTTGCTGTCGAAAATGGCATTCAACCTGAAGCGAATATCCAACGCCAATGGGACGAGGCCGAACAAGGCATTTTTGGCTCACGCAATGTCCAGACGGTGAATCCTTTGGTCAGCACGCATTGGAATCAGGACTGCTTCTACAACGAATACTGCCCTGATGCTCCCGGCTACGGCTGGGGCGGTTGGGGCGGCGGTCCCTGCGGCCACGCCTATGCGGGCTGCGTAGCCTGCGCCATGGCACAGGTGATGAAATATTGGGACTATCCCACTACAGGCTTTGGATCGCATAGTTACACACATAGCGAATACGGCGAACAGAGCGCCAACTTCGCCGCCACCACCTACCATTGGGATGACATGCCCAACGAGGTTTGGAATAGCAACGATGCCGTGGCCACTTTGATGTACCACTGCGGCGTGAGCGTCAATATGAACTACGGGCCGAGTGGCAGCGGTGCGCAGTCGCAGGATGTGGAGACCGCCATGCGCTCCTATTTTGGCTACTGCGGTGCCAAATACCGCCAAAAAAGCAGTTACCAAGAGGAAGCCTGGATTGCCATGCTGAAAGCCGAACTTGACCTGTCACACCCGATTTATTACTCTGGTTCCAATGGCGACAGCGGACATGCTTTCGTTTGCGACGGCTACGACAACAACGACTATATGCACTTCAATTTCGGTTGGAGCGGCAGCGGCGACGCTTACTATTCCACTTACGATGTGAATGGCTTCAACCAAGGTCAGGCCGTAGTGACCAACCTCTTCCCTGTCAGCATCCAGGCCGACGCCAACGGCATCATCTATGTCAGCGAAGACGGCACGGGCGACGGTTCTTCATGGGCCAATGCCACCAACAAGTTACAGTTTGCCTCTGCCCTTTCGAGCGGCGGCGGCACACGTGTTTGGGTAAAGACTGGCACCTATTACGGCGACACTTCTGATACGGAAGGCGCGTTCAACATCTCGAAAAACAACCGCGTTTATGGCGGTTTCAAAGGCAACGAGACTCCCGACTACGACCTCTCGCTCCGCGACTTCGACCAAAGCCCATCCATCTTGGATGGTCAAGGGGCAAGGCGCGTCCTCATGCAAGCCCAAGCTTTCTCAACGAACACTATGGCCATCTGGGACGGCTTCACCCTCCAAAACGGCAACATCGGTAGCGGCGCTGGTGCCTATTTGAACAACTATGTCACCCTCAACAACTGCAACATTATCAATAATATATCCAGCATGTACGGCGGCGGCGTCTACATCAACTCGACGGGCGGCACAGCGCATGTCACGCTCCACAACTGCCGCATCATAGGCAATTCTGCCTCGATGGGCGGCGGCGTGTGCGACCGCATCGGGGCCACTTACACCAATTGCCGCATCAGCAACAACACAGCATCCACCAAGGGCGGCGGCATATACCTTTACAACAACACGGAGCCAATTTTCAAGAACTGCATCCTCAGCAACAACACGGCCAAAAACGCCGGCGCCATGTACGCCCGAGGCAAGTTCACGGCTTACAACTGCAACTTCGTGATGAACCTCGCCACGGAGAGCATCGGCGGCGTGTTTCACGAAAACAGCCACAACAAATACTACAATTGCATCGTTTGGGGCAATGTGGCCAACGGTCTGCCCAACCAGTTTGCCGGATTGAGCGACTTCGAACATTCCGCTGTTTGCGGTATCGTTAACGGCACTGAGAATTACAACATTCCCAACGAAAACGAGGGACAAGAGCCGGGCGTTTTTGTCCGTTTCGCTCATCCCGCCGGGGGTGCAGGAGCCGACTTCCACAATGAAGACTGGAGTTTGAAGTCGAGAAGCATCTGCCTCAATGCCGGCGACCCTAACGTTACGGATCTTGGAGCCACCGATATTGCTGGAAACCAGCGCATTCAGAAAGGCTGCGTGGAGATTGGAGCCTACGAAAGTTGCGCCTCGCTCACCAGCATTGAAGACGAGAGCTACGGCAACTATTATTTCCATGGCCGCTATTTGAACGAATCGGGCTACTACACCGCCGCACTCAATGGTCACGACTGCGACAGCGTCATCGGATTGACATTCAACATCTTGACAAGCCTCAACGAACAAACGGAAAGCGAAATCAAAGTCTGGCCCAACCCGACCAACGGCATTTTGCACCTCATGGCTGACGATATTAATAAGGTGGAAATCCTCAACCCATTGGGGCAAGTCGTTTTGACTGCGAAAAACAATGAAACCATTGACTTGAGCGGCCTCGAAAAAGGCGTTTATTTCCTGTATGTCAGCAATAAAAACGGAGCAAAGACCGTTAAAAAAGTCATTAAAGAATAAAACCATGAAAAAACTCGCTTCCGTCATTGCCTTTGGGCTTATTGTTTTTGCATCATGCAACAGGTCAAGCAATTACATCATCCCCGTGGATTACGAGAAGTATTACGAAGGTGTCACCAACCTGACTGAAAAAGAGAACAAAGAACTCAGCCAAAAAATCATGATGGCTTGGTTCAACAACACGGTTGGAAAAGAAATCCCCGAAATCCAAGTGAAAGACCTTGAAGGGAAAACCTTGAAACTCAAGAAATTGTTAAAAAGGGAGACCATACTCATTTTCGCCGACCCATACTGCGGGTTTGGTGCGGAGGAGGTTGAAAAAGAGTTTCCCAAAGTGCTGCGCAACATGAAGGACGACCTGGAAGGCATTGACATTCTTTGCCTTATAGGAGTGGCAGAAGACTCCAACGAACAAGAGACGGTGAACTATGCCAAGAGTCTTCAAGACGAATACAACAACCTATTCATCATCGACCAAAAGTATGCTCTGAGAGCCAATCTTACCGGCAGCCCGACTTTGTTTTTCATCGACAAAGACCAGATTGTCAGGTCTATACAGATGGGCTTCTCGCTCGATCCAAATGGGCATGAGGAGAGTATCCGACAAGGGATTTCATTAATCAGGAAGGAAAAACAGCAATGAAAACAGCCTATTTCTCAGCAGGTTGCTTTTGGGGCGTGGAGTATTACTTCAAACGGCTCAAAGGTGTGATAAAGACTGCCGTCGGATTCATGGGCGGCGAAATCGATTCTCCGAGCTACAAACAAGTAAAGACTGGCACCACGGGGCATTTGGAGACCATCGAAGTGGAATACGACCCCGAACAGGTTTCCTACGAAGCCTTGGTGCGCTATTTCTTTGAAATCCACAACTTTGAGCAGGCTGACGGCCAAGGCATCGATATCGGGACGCAATACCTCTCCGCCATTTGGTTCAACGATGTGACGGAACGCGACACAGCCATCAAAGTTTTCGGCGAACTAATGCAAATGGGCTTCCATCCCGCCACCCAAATCCGACAAGCCCTGCCCTTCTATCCCGCCGAGGACTACCACCAAGACTACCTCGACCAGCGTCAGGAAACGCCTGAATGCCATGTGTATAGGAAGATTTTCCAATCCTAATAAAACCATTTCAACATGCAGAAAATCAAAGACTTAATTAAGGAAGAACTTTCGGGCTGGAAGCCTTTTGACATCATTTGGTTGGTCTCGGTTTGCGCCGTCATCACGACAGTCACCTTGCTCACCTCAAACGCTGAAGCCTTCGGTCAGTCGCACCCAACTCTATCAGCGGGTGCGGTCAATGCCTGCGTCGTCTGTTCCATCATTGCGGCCATCATCGGGGTCATCAATGTGGTTTTGGGAGGCAAAGGCAAACTGTCGAATTACCTTTTCGGCGTAATCAGTGCCTGCCTGATGATATACATCAACCTGACTGTGAGGAACTTCGGCATCATGCTCGTCAGCGTCTACAACCTCGTCATGCAGTTTGTGGGCTTCTTTGCATGGTCGAAAAACATGAACGCTGCCACCCATGAGGTCAAGAAGATTCACATGCGCAAAAACCTGAGATTCATTTACTTGGGAATTATTATCGCCGCCACCGTCGTTTTGGGCTTCATCATGAAGAAAGTCGGTGACGCGCACCCCTTCATCGATGCCTTCATCACTGCCTCGCAAGTCATCGCCATGATATTGATGGTCAGGATGTTTGCCGAGCAATGGTGGCTGTGGATCGTCATCAACATCGCCAGCATTTACCTTTTCCTCACCTCGCGTGAGGTCACCCTTGCCCTCGCCCTGATGTACATGGTGTATTTCGTCAATTCCATCATCATGTGCGTGAAATGGGAGCGCGAGGCTCGGGAAAACGACAAAACCATTGAAACTACAAAATAACAAGCCATGGAAAACGAACTCAAGAAAATCTATTCGGGATCACTCGTTGACGCGGAGTTCATCAGTAGCGTCATGGAGGAGAACGACATCCAGTTTCTCATCCGCAACTTCCAGGAAGAGAGCCTCGTAGCAGGTTGGGCCGCCAACACCATCGAAGGCGACGCCACCGTGTACGTCTTCGCCAAGGATTACGACCGCGCCATGCGGATTTTGGACGAAATGCCCAACGCGAGGATTGAGGAATAATCCGTATTTTTGCCGCCAAATCGAAGATTCAATGTAGTTAAATTGATCAAGCATGATTCAAGCGACAGGCATACGCAAATCCTACGGCAGCCTTGAAGTCCTGAAAGGCATCGACCTGCACATCGCCAAGAAGGAAATCGTGAGCATCGTGGGCGCATCGGGCGCAGGGAAATCGACGTTGCTGCACATCATTGGCACCTTGGACAAGGCCGACCGAGGGCAGCTTTTCATTGACGGCACCGAAGTGAGCATAACTAACTATGGTAAATCATGGGTTGGTGAATGGGGTCCTGATTTTTGGGGAAATATTCTATCTTCGTTTATAAAAGGTATACAAGAAGAAAATATTCTATCTTCGTTTATAAAAGGCGTACTAGAAGGAATGAAGGAACATAAGTCAGATAATCCAAAATTCCAAAAGAGATGTGAAGACTGCATTGAGCTGAACGATACCCAGCTGGCCGCCTTCCGCAACAAGAAGATTGGCTTCGTGTTCCAGTTTCACCACCTCTTGCCCGAGTTTACGGCCATCGAGAACATCTGCATTCCTGCTTACATCGCTGGCATCGGCAAAAAGGAAGCCACTGAAAAAGCCATGAAACTGCTTGAATACCTGAACCTTACTGATAGGAAAGACCATAAGCCCTCGCAGCTTTCAGGTGGCGAACAGCAGCGTATTGCCGTAGCCCGTGCCTTGATTAACGAGCCTGCCGTGGTCTTGGCCGACGAGCCTTCCGGCAACTTGGACTCTAAGTCGGCGCAAGAGCTACACAAACTCTTTTTCCGCCTCCGCGACGAGATGGGCCAAACCTTCGTCATCGTCACGCACAACCCCGAACTGGCCGCCATGTCGGATCGCACCATTGCCATTAAGGATGGAGTTATCAGTTAGGAGTTAGGAGTTAGGAGTTTGGAGTTGGGAGTTAGGAATTAGTCCCGTAGGGACGAAAGATTATAGGCAGGCGGTGAAGCGCAGCGAAACCCCTGCACAACAAAAACAACGACCAATAAAACGACAGGCGGTGAAGCGCAGCATAAATATGAAGAGGATACAATATTAATAATGTTTGTTCGTTAATAATGGATAAAATCGATTTTTATGCATAAAAAATTCATATTCACGATTTTGTTTGGCGCTTCACTCGTGTTGAGTGCCAACTTCGTCCAAGCTCAAGAAGCCGAAACCTACGAATCGTTGATGAAAAAAGGCAACGACAAATATGCCGCCAAGGACTACATCAGCGCGAAGACCTATTATGAGATGGCCCTCAAGCAGAAGGCCAACGATCCCACCGCCAAGCAGAAACTGAGCGAGACAGTGAAGAAAATCCAGGAGGACGGCGCACGCCAAGAAATATTTTACGCCCACTTGGACACTGGCGACCAGTTCTATAGCCAACAAAGGTACGAAGAAGCCCTTTCGGAATATGAGCTTGCGCTGAAGGTCTTCCCCGAAGACAAGTACGTCACCGCCCAAGCTGAGGCTGTCCGTGCCATCCTGAAGGAGCGACAAGACAAACAAGATGCCTTCGATTTGGCTATGAGTCAAGGAGAAACGTTGCTTGAAGAAGAGAATTTTGATGCCGCCATCATGCAGTTTGAGTCTGCCATTGAGATTTTTCCCACCGACAAGTTACCCAAGGAAAAGTTGGCTGAAGCCAAGCAGAAAAAACAGCTCTACACCGAAAAGATGACACGTTTCGACAAACTCATGGAGGAAGCCAACCAACAAGGCTTGCGCAAAAACTATGACGCCGCCATCGCCAAAATAGACGAGGCTCTGACCCTCTTCCCCAACGACTTGAATGCCAACACAAAACGCAGCGAATACCAAGCTGCAAAAAGCACCACCGACCGTTACAACGGCATCATCGCCGAGGCCGACCGTCTCTATGAAGCCAAGGCGTATCGTGAGGCTAAAGCGCAGTACCAAAGTGCCTTGGCTGTCATTTCCGGCGATGCCTACGCCACCGACATGATTTCACGCCTTGACCCGCTCATTGCCCAACAGGATGCCGAAGAAGCCGAGCGACTCGCTGCCGAAGAATTGGCCGCACGTCTGGCTGCCGAAGCCGAAGCCGCTCGCATTGCCGCTGAAGAAGAAGCAGCACGTTTAGCCGCCGAAGCCGAGGCTGCAAGATTGGCTGCCGAGGCTGAAGCTGCGCGTATCGCCGCCGAGGAAGAGGCCGCAAGAATCGCCGCTGAGCAGGAAGCGGCTCGTTTGGCCGCCGAAGAAGCCGCACGTATAGCAGCGGAAGAGAAAGCCGCACGTCAGGCAGCCCTCGCCGCCGCCGAAGCGGAACGTCAAGCCACTATCAAGACCATGATGGACGAGGCCGATGCCTTGTTCAATCAGCAGGAATATGCCACAGCTAAGGTGAAGTATCAGGAGATTGTTGCTTTCGATGAGGGCAATGCCGCTGCTTCAGCCAAAATCAAGGAAATCGACGGCATATTGGCACAGATGGCGGCTGAGATTGAGCAGCATTACAACAATGCCATGAACTCCGGCAACCAAGCCATGAGCGCTGAGAAGTTCGCTGAGGCCATCACGCACTACCAGTCGGCTTTGGTTTACAAGCCTGAAGATGCCACAGCTCAAACCCAACTTGCCGCAGCTGAAAAAGCTGAAAACGACCGCATTGCAGCATTGAGAGTGCAATACAACGCCTTCATCAAGGAGGGTGACGCCAACTTCAGGAGCAACACTTTCGACAAGGCTATCGAAGCTTACACCAAAGCAGAAGAATTGGGCTTGGAGACCTACCCCACCGAGATGATTGCCCGCATCGGCGAAATCATTGAGCAGAACAAGTTGTATGAGCTGAACTCCGGCCCCATCCTGTTGGCTGCTGGTCAGGCTCAGCGATTTGACTTCAACAAGATTGAGGTTGCTGTGCGCCGTTCCAACTACGTCATCATCAAAGTGCGCAACCCGCATCCCGAGAAGACCTTCCCGATGATTGTCTCCTTCGGTGGCGCCGGCGGCAAGAACGGTGGTTTCGTGCTGCCCATCGCCGCTGTGGAAGAAGAAAAGACCTTCATCTTCCGCATTGGCTCGCTCTACAAATGGTTCAGCGAAGACAACACCTGGATCGAGTTGATTTCCGAAAACAACGAAGTGGAAATCAGCAAAGTGGAGGTTTCGCGGAGCAATTGACAAAATTTCTGGCGATTTTTCCCATCCTACCGCCTCTTTTCGTACCTTTGCGGCAAAATTTGTCTGCAATGGAAAAAAGCGATTGTCTATACGATGCCTATCTGAGCATCCTGAAGGAAGAATTGGTGCCCGCTATGGGCTGCACCGAACCCATCTGTTTGGCCTATGCCGCCGCCAAGGCACACGAACTGCTTGGCACCATGCCTAAGCGCGTGGAAATCCAAGCCAGCGGTAACATCATCAAGAACGTGAAAAGTGTCATCGTGCCCAATACTAAGGGTATGAAGGGCCTGAAAGCTTCTGTCGCTGCGGGCATCGTGGCCGGCAACCCGAAAAAAGCCCTTGAGGTCATCGCAGAGGTGACACCCGAGCAGAAAAAAGAAATCGCCGAATTCCTCGACAACACCCTCATGACCATTGTTCCGCTGAACGTCGTCGCCCAATTGGACGTGACGGTCACCCTATACGATGAGGAGCACTCCGCCAGTGTGCGCATCGCCGGATTCCACACCAACATTGTGCACATGGAAAAGGACGAACAAGTATTGTTCGATTCGGGCTATGCCGATACCGGTGCCACCAAGCTCACCGACCGGAGCTGCCTTAGCATGAAATACATCTTTGACTTCGCCAATACCGTTGATATTGAAGACCTTAAACCCATCATCAAGCCGCAAATCGATTGCAACAAGGCCATCGCCATGGAAGGCCTCAACAACAACTGGGGTGCCAACATCGGCAGCACGATTCTAAGCTTCGGCAACGATGTCCGTATCAAGGCAAGAGCTTGGGCTGCAGCAGGTTCTGACGCACGCATGAGTGGCTGCGAGATGCCCGTCATCATCAATTCGGGCAGCGGTAACCAAGGCATGACTGTGAGTTTGCCCATCCTCGCCTACGCCGATGAGTACCACATTGACGAAGATCGCGTGTATCGTGCCGTGGCGCTCTCCAACCTCGTAGCCATACACCAAAAGACCGGAATCGGCAGACTATCAGCTTATTGCGGTGCCGTCAGTGCAGGCTGTGCCTCAGGTTGCGGCATCGCCTACCTCATGGGCGAGAACCTCGAAATCATCGAACACACTTTGGAAAATGCCTTGGGCATGGCCGCTGGCATCGTTTGTGACGGCGCCAAACCTTCTTGCGCGG
>Ga0265298_10007557_pt1 | contig 13190 bp, 26 predicted proteins | sample AusTroGonzalo_MG_3_FD_193486 | JGI IMG/M metagenome (GOLD analysis project Ga0265298, IMG submission 193486) | Bovine rumen microbial communities from tropical cattle in Woodstock, Queensland, Australia - Gonzalo_01 | ecosystem: Host-associated > Mammals > Digestive system > Stomach > Rumen ... | reverse complement strand
CTTATGGAAAAGACATTCGGCGGAATTTCTTCTGAGATTCCAGAAACCTATGACAAGTTTGACAGACTCGAACAGAACTACCACGACTACGGCTCTACTGTTCAGTATGTCAGTAAGAACACCTATGACACTTACCTCAGCGACGACCGTCGAGTGGACTGTAAGTTGGTCATCGAACTGGTAGACTGGTACGAGGCGACTGGTGACGACCAAGTCAAGGGTGACGTAAGCGTGATCGTGCTACTGGTGCCACTGCCGTCGTCAATCAACCCAGACCAGTTACAGTCCGTCGCACATTCGTGTGGTATCGAACCGTCTGAGGTGACTGTACACGACTTGTGTGACTATGGTTTACAAGTCACTATGGCGAGCGAATCAGTCGAGGGTATCGAGGGCGACACGCCAATAGAGTCTGGCGCTGTAAAGGACTTGTTAAGAACGGCGTCTTACTGTCTTGACGGTATTGGTGGACTGTGCGGATTTTATCTTGACCGCCCAGTAAATATGATGGGTAACACTGGCTGGGATTTCCTTGAATCCTTTGTAACTGGTAAACGAAACTTCTAACAAAAGACGGCGAGAGCCGTCTTTTTTTTGTTTATTAACAAACTATCAACAGTGTTAAGATCATGTTAACAAAGTTTTACAAGAAAACGGACTGACTTACTTTACACGGGACTGCTCTTTTACGATATATATAATAAGGAAACGAAATCAACCCTTAACCACGAGGTAAAAAAATGGCACACACAAATCAACCCTATTATGACTTGACAATTCATTCCAGCACTGATGACTGGACTGACCACGAGGTCATATCATTCACTGGTCTTACCTACGAGGCGGTGCTTGCGAAAGCAAAGGCACACAACATTGACATAACCGATACGGCAAAGTGGTTTATCACGCTGTGGTATCGGATAGACAATGAAACGTATGAGGTTTTGACGTGGTGTCATCAGTATATGGTAGACGGAACGCTTAAGTGGGAGGGAAAGATAGACCTTGACAGCGACCCCGTTCCCTATATGCTCGCACAGAAGGCCGAGGACGAGAAGGTGGCATAACATAAGGGGCGAAAGCCCCTTTTCGTGTTTGCTCGATCCGGCACCAGACTGACTTGACGACGGCGGGACTGCCCTCGATCTATATGATAACTATACAACCAAGGAGGCAATAATGAAGACAATAGAACTATTTGACAGCGAGCGCGAGGTTTCCTTCGAGGAAATCAAAGACCACTGCGAAGCCAACGAAATTCCGGTGCCAGAAGAGGACAGCGACAAGTGGTGGGATATTGTGAACGATATCCGAGAATGGGACTGTGATGACTTTAGGTCCGACGCTTGCTATCACGTTGACCTAGGGTTGTGCCTCGTGAAAGGTTACGCTGGACTGTGGAACGGCAATGCCGAGGGTGGCAAGGTAATGCGTATCAACAGTGGCAAAGACCTCTTCTTTATGGAAGTAGACCGAGTAAGGGTTACGCTTGAAGACGACGGCCTCGTGGTATACGGCTATCACCACGACGGCACTAACCGCTATGTAGTCCGTCCGCTGAACAAGCGAGGCGAGGCGTTCATTGACCGCTATGGCGATAGTGGCACTCGTGCTTGCCACGAAAGACTAATCAACGGCAAAATGACTCGTAAGGTAACGAGAAAAATGATTATGGACTTTTAACAAAGGGGCGAAAGCCCCTTTTTTATTTTATCATCACCAGATCGATCCGGCAGAATGATTTGTTTCATGCGGGACTGCTCTCGATCGATATAAAATTTATACAACCAAAGGAGGCAACAATGCACTATGTTATCGAACACGAAGCCCACACCGTCAAGTTCCGTCCCGGCTACCCGGAAACCGACTTCAAGGAATGGTGGCGTAAGCAACAACCCTGCTGGCGTGACGGGTGTTCGTCTGTATCCGTCAAGGTCAAGTCAACAGAGAACCTGACGGACGCCCGGTTGAAAAGGTATTGGGCGAAGGAACGCAAGAACCCGGACGCTTTCCTGGACTGCCCGGACAAGTATGAGTGCCACGCGGTTCTTATCGGTATTGTCGGGTGGTGTTCTGAACGCAAGGTCAGGAAGGTGGTCAACCACCATATCAAGGAAGTGGTGGAACGCCGGAACTACAGGACAAGGCCGAGCAAGGGTCTGAAAGGTTCTACCATTTACGCCATCGGCAAGTATGTATGCTCTTATGATGGCCGGGATTATGACCCGTGGGAGCACGGGGGCGAAAGGATTAGTGACGAACCTTGTCACGATGATTAAAGAATAAGGGGGCGAAAGCCCCCTTTTCTTGTTTACAAATTTTTACAGCGGACTGGCTTTACATTGGCGGGACTGCTCACGATAATTATACAGATGATACAACCAACGGAGGAAACATGACGAATCTGAAAGACATGGAAAAGATTGACCTTGACTGGCTCAAGAAAGCCATCACAAAACTGGATACCGAGGACAAAAACGGTGAAAAGTGGAACGGTCATATCTACAAGGTAGTGGCTACTACCGATGAGGGAACAGACCTCGCTATCGTTGTAGGCTGGTCTGATGGTTTTGATGAGGCGGAGCCTCATACACCATTGGCAGACGGCACCTATCGTATATGTGCCAAGATTGGCTATGCCCCAGCCAACTTATGCTGGTTTGACTATGATGACTGGTATATGCCGTATGACCTTGACACTGGTGATGTTGATGACACCGATTGCGAGGTATATCCTACGAAGAGTGATGTAAATTGGCTCAACCGAGAGGCTCGTCGTATCTGGAAAACATATAGGCATACATTGGACAAGATGGGGTAGCGAATGGCAGTTCCGCCGGAATGGATATCTTCTGGCGGGACTGCTCTTTCCTTTTATTATAACTATACAACCAAAGGAGAAACAATTATGATAGCAGTCATCGCTCTCGCAACAATTCTTTCTTTTATTCTGTTCTGTGCCGTAAGGGATTCAGACGCTCGTATTGCCGACGGCTTTATTGGCGAATGTTTCCGTATGGCTTTTTATCTTTTGAAATTCTGTTGGCTCGTTGGAGTCATCGTGTTAATCTTTATCGCTATTCACTAGGGGGTAAACCAATGGCAAAACTCATTACTACCACTACTATCTATCACCCAAATCTGGATTTCACCGATTCCGACAAGGTGACTGTTAAGGAATTTAAGACCAAAGCGGCTGCCTTGTCCGCTGGTAAGAAAGCCTTTGATAAATTTCTCACACAAGGCGGTGACTGTGACCCAGAGGACTTTTGTGGGTCGTATTATGGCTTTGATGAATTGAACAAGTCACCGAACAGTGCTTTTGCCAATGATGAGGACGCTGGCGTCTGTCATCACTGGTATGTAATTGATTAAAGGGGGTAAACAATGAAATCTGTATGGATTGTGGACTTTATTGATTCCGAAACGGTAGACGCTACCCAAATCGGCAAGACTTGTTCCACCTATGAGGACGCTCGTGAGGTATTCACAGAAGCCCTCAAAGAGAGGAACTTGTTTGACAAGTGGGACGGTATCGCCGGAGTATTCAACGATGAAGAGGGTGCTTTCTCTTTCGTGATTCGTGAAATCGAACTTCCGGAATGACTTTGACCCAGCGGGACTGCTCCGCTGGGTTATTATATTTATACACCTCAACAAAGGAGACAAACAATGGATATGGAATATCTTAAAGCAGAAATTGCTAAGGTTATCTTTCCGAGTGAAAACGAGAAGGGTGAGGTTCTGGAATGTAAGGTAAAGTGGAAAGCCGATGCGGAAGGACCTGAATCAGATGTACCTATATGTGCTCTAATCGGTACATATCCGTACGAGCCAGACAATGATGATGACCATAACTGGTACGATTGTGATGAGCCCGATGACTTACTCCGTATGTGTGACCCCAATGATGAAAAATTTGACTTCTACATCATAGCATTTGAGGGTGAAAAGGCGGCTTGGTCTGCTGACGACGGCGTTGAACCTGACTGGGTGGTCTACTACAACAAGGAGTTCGGCACATTGCTCCAGATGGTTCTGGGGTCTGGTTCCAACCTCGCTGATGATGACGGTCAGTATATCAACGGCGTGTTCGTTCCGTTTGACCGTGACATAGTGGGGTCGTGCTACACGGCTCCAGAGGGCTTTGACCCAGAGAACCACGGCGAGATTGACGGCTCGTGCGACGGCGAACTCACGCTGGACGGTAAGGCTCTTGAACAGCAAGAGTATCTGGACCAGTGGGTGGGCTATGAACAGAAAATGGGTCGTATGGGAACAAAAGATTGCCTTATCGGATATCTTGACCTGAACGGTGCCCGTTGGGGTCTGGACGATTGGATTCTGGTAGCAAAGGGGTAAAAGTGTGGGGCGAAAGCCCCACCATTTTTTTATTGATCGATCCGGCGACTGACCGGGAGACGGCGGGACTGCTCCTGATCGATATAATAATTATACAACCAAGGAGGAAACATGAAGTTAAGGATTTACCAGAATGACTCTATCGGCGACGAACTTTGTCCGGCGTGCGGGGCAGAATTCCCGGCACCGTTTGCTATGACGGCGTGCGACTGCTGTGGGTTCATATCCTTCGGCTGTAACATGTGTCCGCTGGATTACAATACACAGAAGCACCCGGACCTGAAAGCGACCTGTAACGGTAAGGACTGTCCGGCACAGCACGCTGTCCCCGTTCTGTATGCCATCTTCGAGCAGTCTGAGTTTGACAGTTTGCCGGAAGCATATAGAGGCAATGTGAGTGCCAAGCCACACAGTTACATGAACCTACTGCTGGGTAATCGGCTGGTCCCGGTCTACACCAGTAAGCCAGTTGTCGGAATCACCACCATCGACATGGAGAAGTGGCGTGATGGCGACAAGATTGTGACTGGCGTCGTGCCCACTATCTTGAACATTATGGGGGACGAATTACTGGAAGGGGCTTAGCCCCTTTTTATTTGATATTCCTGGATAGGAACTGACTAAGTGCTGGCGGGACTGCTCCTGATCGATATGATAATTATACCAACAACGGAGGTTTTATGAAACTGACCAAGGAACTTAAAAAGCAAATCTCTCTGATTGAGCAGGGCGAAGTTCTGACATGTACCGTCATCTTTAAGGACGGGGACACAGAGATAATGCGCAATGTGGGTATCGCCATGACGGGATACGATGAGTATCACGACGGCGAGCCGAGCGATGAGTCCATCTTCTACTACTGCGAGAGCATGGACGAGTTCAAGTCTCTGTTAGACCCCAACGCCAAGCGGAATGTGGTGGTCGTGTCGTTCAAGGGTCGCAAGGCTGACTACGACACACGCCAGGTGCTCACCTATAAGGCTGACGGCTGGACGCTTGTCCTTGACGGCTACATGGTCGGTGGTCATTGGAAGTACACCGCCATTGACCCAGATGGCGAGCACTACAACGCCGGTAATGACTGGTGCTTCCAGGACGGCGACGGTGAATTCATTGAGGCACCGCTGATTGATGACCTTACAGATGTTCTGATTGATGTGGACGATGTGATGGACGGCTACTTTGGATACAATGTAAGCACAATGCCGTCCTACGACAGATGGGTGCTACAAAAATAAAATATGTGCGGTGTCCGTCAGATGACGGACAACCGCTTTTATTATCTTTTTTTACAAAGGGGTTATTTATGATTACTATTGATGACTATCTGTCTATGAAAAAAGACATTGATTCTTTTGAAGAGCAAGTCAAGATTGCTGTTCTGATGATTAACGGAAAGAAACCTAGCAACTTTGAACTGGGCAGTCTGAGACTGTCGAATCACAACGGAAAGTTTAATCTTCACACTAATGAACTGGTGTACAGTGCTTCTTTTGACGAAGTAAAAAACTTCGTCGGTCAACTGCCCCAGTTCGCAACGGTGAAACATATTCCTAAGACGGCTGCCGATATCCAGGTAGGCGATATATACTTCTGTTCGTGGGGTGCCACGATGTTACTGGCTGATTTCTATAAGGTTGTAAAGCGTACGAAGTGTTTCGTGACGCTGCGTGAACTGGACAAAGTCGAGAAGAGCGATGGAGGCATGTTCACTGGGACATGTGTCCCTCTCGATACATTCTGTGACCACGGCAGCGTCTACGATGATGAGCGATTTGTCGATACAGATGGAAAGGTCTACGCTCAGCGTACCGTAAAGGTGAACCCCAACGGCTCGCCGAATCTGTGGTACAAGAAGTTCATGTGCTGCCGTCCCTGGGACGGTAAGCCGAAGTCTTACGACCACTGTGACTAAATCCGGTGGTTTTACAACAGAAACAAACAGTAACAAAGGAGACATAGATGGCAAGGAACCAGGTTTACAAACCGTCTAAGAAGCGTGTAGGGGGTTAATGATCAACCACCAGGAACTGACTGGATCCCGGCGGGATTGCTCCGCCGTCCTATTCGTGTTATACAACAATCAACCATGGAGGAAACATGAATCCTAAGTACAAGAAAGACTATTTCGCTGGAATTACCACGGCCCTTTCTAAGGCTCGCCACACTGTTGTCAAGGAAATCGCGAATCGATTATGTGCCGTCCGTGATGAACTAACCAGCGACAAGACACCTTGCGTGGAAACTAGGTTTTGGTTCGCCTACCAGCAATACAAGACCTTCTGGGTTACATTCCCTATGTCCAACAGTGCCATTTATGAGGCCGTTAATGCCATGTTGCCTCGCACCTTTAAGGACAACTTGTACATTCTAGATGTGCTGGCTGGGGCCATTAAGGGCAAACGCAACAGGGTATACGAATACTCGTGCTAGGAATGGATAACAGGCGGCGGGACTGCTCCGCCGCCTTATTACTGTTATACAACCAAGGGGGTCTATATGAAACTGACACAGGATACAGTAAACGGCAGCACCATTTTCATTCCTTTTACGGAACTGGGGACTACCACGGTGGACATGGATAAGAAGTTCACCGCCAAGATGAAGAAGGGCAAGAAGCGGACTATTGAGATTTCCAGGTCTGACTTCAGGGACGCCGCTGACGCAATGGCGACTGATTTCCTCACCGACGAAGCGATGGCATGGGCTGCCAAGCGTGTCGCCGAGGAACTGGACGAATTACCACAAAGGAAAATTGCCGACGACAGTGACTTCGACGAAGCCTTCTGGAAGGAGTATGAACGGTTCTTGCGACTGGCATACGAAGTCCCCTACTACGAAGACGCCAAGATGACGGACTTCAACCTAGATGACCGTGTGTTCGTGAGAGGCGTTCTGGGGGCTACCTACGGCACCATAGTAGATACGCCAGATGACGACGATGAATATGGTTCCTTACAAGTAAAAACCGACGACGGTCAAATAATTAAGGCCGACATTTGGGAAACAGTAATAAAATATTAAACACCAGGGGGACACAGTCCCCCTTTTCGTGTTTGTGTCGATCGTTCCGGCGACTGGCTACGAACTGGCGGGACTGCTCCCGGAATTTATTTTTATAATGTAAACCTTGGAGGACGTATGAATTTGCCTTTTGAAACAAAAGCAATCAAAAAACTTAATAATAGTGCTTGGCTTGACATTGCCATGTATATGGATTCCCATGCGAGGGAATTCCGTAATGACGATGAAGCCACGCACCAGCGAGCACAAGCCATTGCCGACGCAGTGAACGCAAATGACCCCAGTATGTGTGGCGTTGATTCCAAACTGGCTACGGCTATAATCGCTTGCCTAGATACTATGCGTAAGCATATCAGCGGTGGCTATCCCAATGCCCTTATCGCATGTGGGTTTGAGCCGTCGGTAATGTTCATGGTGGCAGACAAACCCGATGAGGGCAAGACCACTTGTGTCTACTTCAAACTAACACTCTGCGACTGGAATAAGTAAGGCGGGACTGCCCCCGCTTCTTATTCCAGTAGTGTAACCAACGGAGGAAACTATGAGCGACAGACTGATTTTCACATTGAAGCACAACGGCGAATGCCTTGCCTACCTGTATCAGAACTGGGGTATGGGTGACGGCGAAGAGATTGAGCGTCGTGTGCGTGAGGCTGCCAAGACCTACAAACTGGACTTGACTAGCCGAGCCGACGCTATCCAAGCAGTCCGTATCGCTGGCGAAGAGCAGTATGGACACGCCAAGTGGACGGCTAACAGCGACTACACCGACGCTGCGTGGCGTATCGCTACGGCTCGTGACCGGGCATACTTGGACGCCCACCGGGACGACATCATCGCCGACAACCAAGATGAGGGCGGTATCGTGTTCTTCTACGGGACCTACGGCGATTACCCTGACTACATCGACGGGTGGTGCGAGGACGCATACACGATGACCGTGTAGGACTGGTAAACAGGCGGCGGGACTGCCCCGCTGCCTTATACACTTTATACCAACAACAAACAAAAGGAGTCAATCATGAAAGCAGAAAAAATTCCCCACTATGTCGACCCGTCTACATTTAAATCCAAACGCGCCAAGAACATTGCTCGCGTGTCGGATTTTGTGTGGTGGCTCATGAAACACAACAATTATGTGGTTGACGTAGGATTTGAGTTTCCAGACGGTGGTATCTGTGGTAGTTGTTTTCTCAAAATGAGATACGACCACAGTTTCAAGACCCATGAGGAAGTTGTTTCTGATTGTCAGTGTAGACTTGAATCCATTATTAAAATGCACGGTAGACTTCTAGTCCAGCCAGTTCCGCTGGTGCCTCTGAATGAGGCACTGGTTGGACTGGTTAGTGATCGATTTACCGGAATGGTTTAATCTTGGCGGGACTGCTCTATTTAGGTATAATAAAAGCACACCTCAACCAAGGAGATTGAATATGAACTATGAAAATTCTATCATCGTGTCCGAATATGAGGACGGCCACCTCTGTGTCGAGGTTGGTTATCCGGACGGCACCACACTGGTACTCACTTCTACCCTCGACGAAGTCGAAGCCATCGACCAGCCTTGGGACGAAGGGGCAAGCAAGTCCTTGACCCTTCTTGACCTTCCGCTACTGGAGAGCCAGCAGCCGGGCCTCTACACGCCGCTTGAGGGTATCGTGTACCGCCGGACTGGTAAACTGGTCGAGGTGGACGACTTCGGTCGGTGCCGCATGGAAGTCATCGAGGTGCTGGTAGAGCCGGGTGAGTACCGGCTGCTGGACGGTGACCTTGTGAACATGGACGACGAGGACGACTCGTTCCCTCTCTAGTCTTTGGACCCTCCGACCCTCACTGGGGCAACCCAGTGGGGGTTTCCTCGTTTACAGATCCCCAGACGACTGGCCGGATCCCGGCGGGACTGCTTTAATTTTATATTTATTTTCAAAAATCCAAGGAGGAAACAATGGCAACAACACCTAAATACAAAGTCGGCTTCCGTCTGTATGCCGAAGTAGAACTGACCGAACAAGAACTGATTGACCTCTGTAAGGGTGATTCCAGTTATGTTAGCAGTCTGGTTCAATCAAATCAAGTTGAACTGGGTGGCGGTGATTCTTATCTGCCTGGTGAATGGCTGTCTGAAAACCCTGATATACCAGATGATGTCAAGGCTCGTGTGCTGACGGCTTGCGGTCAAGTGAACTTTGATGATGTGACAATCGATATCTGGTAATGACTGACAGACGGCGGGACTGCCCCGTCGTCTTATTACTATAATACAAACCTCAACAAAGGAGTTCAACAATGTCTACACGTTCAATTCTCGCTTTACAGAAAGGCAATCACGTCCGTTACTGCTTCCTACATTGGGATGGCGACAATCACGGTCAGACGCTCAAGGAAATGCTTGACACCGAGATCGAGGATCTCTACAACAAGATGTCCCCTCTTGATGACGGCACTTATACCTATCTAAGCCACTTGTATCCCCAGTCCTACTGGGAACCGTACCTTGAGGCCCAGAAGAAGTCGTGGAAGAAGCGGTTCAAGAACATGAAAGGCTTCAAGGAATGCTACCTGAATCCGCAAGATACGGCACACGACCCTCTGTTCGACCATGCGGAAGCACCAGACCCTACTGCTTGTGGTGCTTACGATACAAAGCGTAAGTTCCCCAAGACGGTAAAGGCTGCCTTGAACGGAACCTATCCGTTCTGGTGCTGTGAGTATGTCTGGTTCTACAACATTGATACCAAGACCATTACTGTGTTCAGTTCCAAAAACAAATGGAAAATGAAACAAATGGCTCGCAGGACACGCAAGACACCGAAAAAATTTGATTTTTCTGCGTGGGTTGATTAACTTTTCAATGGAGGTTTTATGAAAGCAACAGAAAACAAGAAACAGATCGACGAGGCGGTTAAAAATTTTAATGACAGCCACGAGATCAAACTGGAGTTCGAGAGCGAGGAATTTCCGACAGATACCGCCGAGGTGAACTACATGGCTCGTTACTGTTACGACGGTGAGGAACTCTGTTTCCTGGGCTGTAAGACAAAGCCTTGCTTTGGTGCTAGGCTAGGCGACGCACCTGAGTACCTGGACGAGTTCCTCGAAACTCTGGACTGACTTCCGGGCGGCGGGACTGCCTCGCTGCCTTATTACATCTACACAACCTCAACCAAGGAGATTAACATGGGTTACAGAAGTGAAGTGAAAATCGTTGCTGGCAAGAAGGCCGCAGCAGAAATCCGAGCCGTCATCAAGAAGTACAACTCGCCTCTTGAAGAAATTGGCACCAATAAGCGTGGCGACACGCTGTTCGCTTGCGACTGGGTCAAGTGGTACGAAGATGACACCGACTTCCCGGAAGTGTCTGCCGTTATGGACGTTGTGAACAAGTACATGAGCCTCCCGGCCAGTGAGAGCAGTAAGGACACTGGTATCGAGTACTGTCGAGTGGGCGAGGATTATGGCGACAACGACTATCAGGCCAACGGCGACGGCTACGGTTACCTCTCTGTGGCAGTCAAGTGCTACGAAGAAGAGGGCTTCAAGCCTAAGCCGAAGCCCAAAGCCAAGGCTAATGGCAAGAAGGCCAAGTAGCGGAATGGGGGCAGTCAAGCGGGACTGCCCCTTTCTTTTATTACAGTTATACAACCTCAACCAAGGAGAACAAATGAAAAAGAATGGTTTCTTTTATTACAAGATCGACGTGATCTCTCGTAGTCACGGATATTCTTTTATGGTGCGTAGCGCCGAAGAGATTTCCGACGAAGACGAAATCATCAATCGAGCCAATGACGCTAATTGCTTTGAAGATGAGGAAGACCTTGACAAGGCCCTTGTCGATAGTCTTATCGACGACAGCGACATCAAGGCTTTCAAGGACGCAACTACGGACATTTAAGGGGGTAACTATGACAAAACTGGAAAAAGCAAAGACCAATTTGGTAGACGTTCAAGGCTATCCGACAGCAACGGTGGACACACTGTTTGACAACGGATATGTCGAGGTCACGTCCAAGGACACAGTGGACGACATTGTGGACAAGGCATGTGAGTTCCTTGACGGTCTATCCGATGACGAATTGGAAGAATTGGACCTGTACTAGACTGGTGGAACTGTGGCGGGACTGCCACAGTTCCATATATTCTATATACAACCAAGGAGAACAAAATGATCACAACAATCTGCTACGGCAAAAAAGAAACTTTCAATACTAGGGAAGAGGCTATCGAGTCGTTCATGAAAGCGATTGACGGCTGTGACCCTGGTTCTTCAGAGTGTTCACGCTACATTCGTATCGTAAGCAAGTTGCGTGCTGGTGCTGATGTGGCAACAGACGCAGAGTTCTAACCATCAACCAAAGGAGTACAATCATGATTAAACTGATTCTCGCCATATTTCTCTGTGGCGTTCTTGCTGGCCTCTATGTTTTCTCTTCGGATTCTTCAAAAGAGTCTGTCAAGAAAGCAGGGACGGAACTTGTAAGGGACGCTCGTGACAACGCCAAGGAAGCCGCCCTCGACAAGGCCGAGGAAGCGGGTACCAAGGTTGTCGCTCGTGTCAAGGACATCAAGCAGACTGGAAAGGAGAAAGTGATGAAGAAGTAATGACCAAGACTCAGCGGGGCTGCCCCGCTGGGTTATTTCTTTTATACAACCAAGGAGGCTACAATGGCAAAAAGAATCAAAAAGAACATGCTGGTATTCTGGAACGATCCGGCTATTGACGATTACGATGAAAAGGATCGTCAGACACAGTTGAACAGAGTGTTCACCGTCGTATCGATCAACTCCGAGATGGCGTTGATTAGTGAGGTCGGCGGTGGCTCTGAAGCGGAAGTGCTTCCCAGTGAACTCGTCCCAGTACAGAACAAGACCAGCGGCTCGTGGGTGGTTCTGGAATGGTCTGACAACATACTGGATTATGACCCAGCGGTTATGTACCAGTTCGGCTCTCGTAAGGAGGCATGGGATTTTGCCTACGCAAGTGCTACATTAGACCGACACGAGGCTGGCGTTGATACTCCGCTGGATATTGACCCGAAGCGTGGACGCATTGAACTTGACGTGTACGGTGAACGGACATACTGGCAAGTCAAGGAACTGATCCCAAGGTAAAACAAGTCCGGAACTGGTAGTCCCCCAGCGGGACTGCCCGTTCCAAATATTTTTCAATTGGTCTGGTGGCGTAAAAGTCGGGACGACGGTCCTGGCGGGAAAATAGACTAGAGGTATATCATTGTCGTTGGCATATTAATGCCATTGACCAAGGGACGGCGGTCTTGCGGGAAGACAATATATACACTAGTAAAACGCAGCGACAACGATTTACGGGCGCAAGATTGTAGGTTCGAGTCCTACCCAGACCGCTAATTTTTATCAACCAAGTAGGCTACAATGGCAACTGAAAACTGGCACGACAAGGGTTGTCCACAGTTGATGCAAATGTTAATAAAATTTAACTAAACATACCAAAATCTACTATTGAAAAATATGCAGAATGTAAGTATATTTGATTGTGTCTAGTTCGATATGCCGACCGTGTTAAGGCTCTTCAGTAATGAAGTAGGACTAGGCAAGTCAGCCGTGTTGCTTGATGCATATTAGGTATATCGCGTAGATACGGTTGATTAAGTGCCGTTACGGCCTACCCAGTGATGGGCAAGGTAGGAAATCACATAGGTCTATCTCTTGGTAGATTTAAGTAGGTTTCAGTTAACGGTTAATTAGTGGCTGTGCCAGTCCCGGACGGTTTCCGCCAGTTCCACGTAGCTGGGAACAGATGGACACCGTCCGGCGCGTGGCATCCGTAC
>Ga0265298_10007555_pt1 | contig 13192 bp, 20 predicted proteins | sample AusTroGonzalo_MG_3_FD_193486 | JGI IMG/M metagenome (GOLD analysis project Ga0265298, IMG submission 193486) | Bovine rumen microbial communities from tropical cattle in Woodstock, Queensland, Australia - Gonzalo_01 | ecosystem: Host-associated > Mammals > Digestive system > Stomach > Rumen ... | reverse complement strand
ATCGTCCCAGGAACGGGTGTGCAGCCGTCCGTCAACGAAAAGAAGGGAACCTTTGCGGATGAACTTTTCGACCACATCCGACAGCTTGCCGTAGGTTACGACGGTGTGCCATTCGGTTTCTTCCTTCTTCTGCCCGTTGCGGTCGGTGTAGACCATGCTGGTTGCCAGGGTAATGTTTCCGATCTTGTTACCCCCGTCAAGGGCTTTAATTTCGGGGTCTTTCCCAACATTACCGATTAACATAACTTTGTTAAGACTTGCCATAGCTGTATTGTTTTAAGGGGTTAATTTTCGGGTTCCAGGTAGTATTCGCATACGGATACATTCTTGCCCAGACGGGTCGGGACTACGATGCGGCGGCGGCCGGGGGCCTTGCCCGTAGCTTTTTCAATCTGCATGATTACCGCCGACAGACGGGTAATTCCGAACTGTTCGAATGCCTGTTTGGAAGTAATCGTCTTCCCCGACAGCATCCAGGCGTGGATCTGCTGCCGCTGGTTCTCATGCACGGCGGTTTCTTCTTCCGGGGTTATTCCCGGTATCTGCCGCCCCTTGTCCAAGAGCATCTGGACACGGTTGCACTTGTTAATGATTGCGTCCCGTTGACCGCCGGGAAGGTTTCGGGCCAGCTTGCGGATTTCCGCAAGGATGGCAAGATTTTCGGTTTTGTTCATGTTATTGCGTTTTAGAAGGTTTTGCGGCGTTAAGTATGGTTTCCCGTATCTTGTCTTTATCTACGGGGGACGATTCTTCTTCCAGGGATTCCCGTAATTCGTATTCGGCCTGGACCTGCTGTCTTTGATATTCCATCCTTTGAAGTACCCAGGTGCCCCGTTCGGGTTCCAGGCGTTTCTTTTCTTCGAAGGTCGCACAATACTTTACATCCGTCCGCATGAATTCCCGGAAGAAGGACAGGAAGGTACGGGCGGTAAGGCCGTAGTAGTCGCCGTATTCGCCCATAGTCCCGTGGAACATCGCAAAGGATATTTCGGACTGCGTGAAATCGGAAATGGACGAATCGTGCATGATTGCATCGTCAAGGGCCGCCGTGTCGACCAGCAGTAATTTCGGGTCGGGTTTCTGGTGGTTCAGTGCGTTGCAGTAGATAATCTTTTCCGACAGCCAGGCCCGACGGATCGCCGGGGAAAGGTCCCTGTATCGGGGACAGGTCTGCCGGATTTGCAGAAGTGAACGGACGGACACGATGTCCGGTACATTGTTACTGTTCGTCTGGGGTATCTGTTCCATAGAATTGCTTTATTTCTCTTACAAGGTCGGTGTAATAGTCGCCCAGGGATTGTTGGGGTTTGTGCTGCTGCGGCCCCTGTCGCTGTTCCCAGGTCCGTACTGCGGCCTTCCAGTCCTTCATCGGGGTACGGCCTACCAGCCACCCCTTGCTTTCGTAGAAATCTACGAAGGCGGCGGCATCGATTCCGTTATGTCGGGACAGGCAGTATTCGGCGACTTCCTGGACGGTGGGACGGCGAAAAGGGGCTGAAACTTTTTCTTTTCTTTCTACTGTATCTTTCTTTTCTTTTTGATTTATCTTTGAAGATGTAGTATTATTATCATTAACAGAAGTACTGGTATTAGATGAAGTATCTTTATTACAACCAGTAGTTATATTATCTTTAATACTATCAGTATTTAATATAATATAAGGCACCGACGACCCATTTTTCCGACAGTCGGTTTTTCCGATAGTCGGTTTTTCCGACTGTCGGTTTTTTGGGGTGTCGGTAAACGGTTCGGAACTTACTTCATAATCCCACCCGACGAATCGTCCGGACGCATCCTTGACACGGCTGCGGCGAAGGTATCCGGCATCTTCAAGGGCGGCAAACGCCTTCTGTACTTTCGCAAGGGAAAGGGACAGGCGGTCCGCAAGATCCTGGACGGTAAGGGGCGTTTCCCTGCCGATACACAGGACCTTGACGAAGATGCCCAGGGCAAGGGTATCGACCGCATCGTTACGGACGATACCCCTGGGGACCTTGACAAAGTTATCAGTCGGGAGAATTATGGTAATGTTTCCGGCCATAGCTGCGGTTATTCCTTCCCGGCACGGGGCTTGCTGAAACGGACGGTATCTTTACGGATTTCTTCGAAAAGGTCCGGCAATTCTTCCCCTTCGGGGACCAGGGATACCTTCGCATCCAGTTTCATGGTAACATAGGACGGAACCCCGGCGGCACGGATCGCCCGTTCTGCCAGCTCCTGGTAGCGGCCGTTCAAAAGTTCCATGTCGACCTTCGTAGTGTTGGATTCGGTCTTCGTGAAACCGTACAGCAGTCCTTTGGCCTTGTCGGTTCCGGTCGCCATCATGATTTCCGTAATTTTCGACTTTACGAAATCGATGGTGTTTTCAACGGATTTCATGCGACGGGCGACTGCATCCTTTTCGGCCTTGTAGGTTTTCAGTTCGTCTTCCTTTGATTTGAGCCACCGCCCCAGGGTGTCGATGCCGTCCCCGGTAAGCAGGTCGGAAATGGCGGCCTTCTGTTCTTCAAGGGCTTCTGTTTCAGCAGTGATTTCACCTTCGTTTTCGATGTACTGGTCTTCCAGTTCGTAGGACAGCCGGGCAAGGGTCGCAAGGGCTGTCTGGATGTCTTGATAATGCATGGTTAAAATACGGGTTGAATGTTATTTTGAAGTCTGTACGATGCCACATCGTGGTCGAATGCGTCTACCATGTCCTGGTTGGCGTTGGTCGCCTGTATCCAGGCGGTCCGGTAGTCGCCGCCTTTCTTCGTCTTGCGTCCTGTCGCAAACGCCTTGACGATTTCCCAGTACATCTTGCCGCCGGGCATCATGTCGGTTTTTTCGTCTGCCTGTCCGGGGGTTGCGGCGGTTTTGGGTGCTGCGGTCTTCGGGGCTTTCGGGGCCGCCGTTTTAGGGGCCTTCTGGGGCTTGCTGTCGCCCACATTGGTCGTGTCGCTGTCTGCGGTATCGTCAATCGCAAACAGGCCGTTTAAGGCATATTTCCGGGCGTAGCTGCTGGATGCCCCGGTAATCTGCGATCCGTCCATGCCTTTCTTTTCGTCTTCTTCCCGTGCATAGGCGGTCGTTTCGATGCTGTCCCCGGAATCGATGTCGACAAGCCGGGCGGTGGCCTTGATGTAGTAGCGGTCCCCGATAAGTACCAGTTCGTCGGTTTCAATGATTGCACATCCGACCTGGGCACACAGGGGCTTTGCGGATTCCAGGATGTCTTCGTTTTTCCTGTACTTGTACTTCCCGAATTCGTTGTACTGCGACTTCGGGGCTTTCAGTGCCGACTGAATAGCGGCCAGCTTTTCGTAGATGTTCATGGCTGTTTATTGTTGGTTGTACTTTCTTTCGTAGTATTTCTCCATCGCCGCATCTTCCGCAGCGAGTTCGGCAACGGAACGCCAGTATTCGTCTTCTTCCTGCTGCCTTTGCAGTTCCCGGATTTCGTCGGGGTCAAGTGTATGCAAGTATCTCATTTCGAACGGGTAATTTTACAGTAGTCGTTTTCGGTCTTTACACATTTGCCGGATACATAGAACCAGCATCGTAGACAAAGATTCTTTGACTTAACCACGGACATACGCCTTACAGTTAGATCTGTTCTTGTACAGGTCTTCCCCGGCCAGGGGAATCGGAAACAGATTCGGGTTTGCCGTGCATTCGGTCCCCCGAAGGATGTGTATTTCGCAGTGCTTGCAGTTCATGCAGCACCGGGCGTTACGGGTGGTCTTCATCGCTTTTCAAGTTTAGAGAATCCCCGGCCCGACAGATAGGCAACGGCGATCCAGGTCAATGTCCAGGCGATGTTGCAGGAACCGTCCGGGTTCTCTCCCCCGGCCAGAATGATGGAAGTAAAGCAGACGATTGCTAAAACTGTCTTTACGATTGTCTTAAAGGTCTTCATGGCGGTTTGATGTTAGGCGGTACGGGTAACGGTGCAGGTGTTCTTTGCCCGGTCGTAATTGACCGTGAAACGGCGGCGGTATTCAGCCCCCAGACTGGATGCGTAATTGCGGACCAGGGTTAATTTGCCGTCCTTCGAACGGACGACCATTTGTGCCCCGACTTCCAAAAGAAGGAATCTACTGCGTAAAGATGGTTTCATAAGTGTACGGTATTTAGTTAGTTTCGAAAATGTGTTCCTGTACTTTGTCTTTCAGTTGGCCGATGGTTTCGGCCTTCTGTTCGGCATAGTCCGACCCGTAGGGTTTCATCCTGCCCCAGGTCCGGGATGCGGACATGTATTTCAGCTTGTAGTCTTCAAGGGCGAAGAATACGATTTCGATTTCTTCCGGGGTTAAAGTCAGTGTCATGGCGGCGGTGGTTTGTGGGGGCCTTGCGGCCCCCGGATTGATTCTAATAGATCTGGACATCGAAGGTTGCGGACGGGCCGTCTTCCCGATTGACGATCTTGCAGCAGAGATAACTGGACAGGTGCAGGGCGTGGCAAATGTCGGCAACTGCGTCCATGTGATAGAATGCGGAATCGTGGTCCCCCCGGCGGTCATAGTCGGCGGTAAGGGAAATACGGCATTCTTCGTTTTCGCTGTTCTTGTACACCTTTACGATGAAGGCGGTTCCGTCGGTGGTGCTGGCGGCTTTCTCTTTCAGCAGTTCTGCGGCGATAGCAATTTTGTTCATGGTCTTTTGATTTTAATTAGTATGTATCTATCTTTGTAGGTCGGTAGGGGACTACATCGCAAAGGTACATAAAAATTCTGTATCTGCAAATTTTTTTTGTAAAAAGAACATAAATTTTTTGGTCGCTATGTCAAACGATGAAAAGAAGGCCGTTGTAAATCGGGTTTTCGGCCTTGCCCGTGCAAAAGGATTATGTAGGACGCAAACGGAATTCGCCCAGCTTATAGAAGTGAATCCGTCTTCCCTTTCGGCTGCGTTAAGGACCAGGCCGGAATACTTGACGGACCAGCTTATGAAGAAAATAAATCTGTTCGCATCTGCGAACGGCCTGGATGCTCCGGACGATTTCGCCGGATCTGCTGCTGAATCAATCCTGGTTATTCCCTACGGGGCCAGGGGCGGCACTATCGGGGACTTCGTGGACGGGGTAAGGGAATACGACTGCGAAAAGGTAATTTCCCCCGTCAAAGGGGCCGACTTCGCTATGGAAGTAACGGGCGACAGCATGTCCCCGGACTTCCCGTCCGGCAGTCGCATCCTTATCAAAAAGATTGACGAAACAGCTTTCATCGCCTGGAACGAAGTCTATGTCCTGGACACACCGAACGGGGCTGTAATCAAAAGAGTAAGACGCACGGAAGATCCTGCCGTGGTCGAATGCGTGTCGATTAACCCGGCGTATCAGCCGTACAGAATCGAACGGGACTTCATACGGGGCTGGTACAGGGTATTGATGGTTATGTCGCTGAAATAGTTAACCGGGATACTTCCCAGCATCCCGGCAACAGCCATGATTAACACTTGACTTCATGAAAGAAATTCAACCAACTGGAAATATAGAATTGCCCGAAAGTGTAAACCAACAGGCAGACAAGCTGGAAAACAACCCCGAACTTATGTTACGGCTGGTAGATCTTATCTTCTTTCTTGACGACAGGGAACCGATACCTTCGTAAAGAAAAGTGTATTTGACCCCGAAAAGAAAGAAAAAGAAAGAAAAGCACCCGTAAATATAGAAACGGAAAAAAGTGGAAACCTGTACAACCGCAGCACCCCGACCGGGGGGCCAGGGTGCAGGGGTGAAAAATATAAACATACTCCATTCGAGATGGCCGGACGATTTCGCATCGTTCTATATGTAAATATCGTTTTGCAATAAATCGGAAACCGGGGCTGCATCCCTGCGGTCCCGGTCCAACACTAAAACCTATAACATGATTCTGCCAATGAATCCCCCAGATGTCTTCCCGACAGCCGGGATAATCGATTATGAATGTTTCGTCTACCTGTAAATATAATACGGCCGAATTCCGGAAACCTTGCAAGGAAATTCGATTTTCTTTCTATGTCCACCGGAACATCGAAAGAACTTTTGCATTTCCGGCGTTTATGATGTCCCAGTCCCGTTCTGCGTAGATGTCGGTTATAGGGAAGTCCCCGACATGGCAAAGCCCTTCGTCCACGGTCGCCTTTTCAACACCGAACTTCCGGGCAAGGGTCGCCCAGGTATGCCGGGCCGCCCCGAAGGTAAATACCGGGATGCCGTTATCTTCGCACCACCGGGCCAGACCTTTGTTCACTTTCGCCGTTGCGAATTCCGGCTTTCTCGCCATCCGTTTGAGCCGGGCCAAAGTCGGCCACAGCTTGCCGGAAATTTCTTCCGGCACCCGTACCTGCATCCAGGCCCCGTCTGCCCTGCGGCGGCGTGTCTTGCGTCTTTGATAGGCCCAGATGCATCCGTCCCGTAATTTCTTTACGGTCGCAAGTTCGTACAGGTCCGCAAGGTTCGCCCCCATCAAAGCGAAGGACAGCACGAAACAATCCAGGGCCGTCTGTACCGTCCGCAGATCGTGCCGGGCATCGATAACCCGTTGCATCATGTCAACGCCCAGGCATTCCTGCCCGTGGCTGGGCGGCGGTTTCAGCAGCAGACCACGGAACGGGGAACGGGGTATGACTATTTCCCCGGAATCTTCATCGTTGTATCTTTCTTTCGCCTTTGCGTAGATGTGCGATAATTTCGCCATGTGGCGACTTTCTGCCCCGTTTGGTATCCTTGCCCGTCCCGTGGGAGAAACGCCGAATTTGGGCGTTTTATGGGCCTTTGTCGCCCTGTCCGTCCGCAGCCAGGAAAGGAACCCGACAAGCAACGGCCGGGTAATCTCGTTTATGTCCAGATCCGTCCTGCCCAGATAGTCCCGGAAGGCGTTACAGGCGGTAACATACTGTCCCCTGGCACCGGGCGACTTTTCCCGGATAACCGTGTCGGCGAATTTGAAGAAGTCCAGGCGAAATAGCTGGATGCTGTCGGCGGTCTTCATCTTCCGGACCACCGCATCGATGTCCAGGCCGGACAGATCTGCCGCCGAATAGTCGGAAATGCTTTCACGCATCCGGCTGGCCACCGTGTCGGCCTTCCCCTGTATGTCCGGGTTCTTTATCTTCCCGGATCGTGTAAGGTCCCCCGGCTTGCAGACTATCGCCGTGGGAATCCTGCGGACCTGTCCCCGGTAGTATACACGGATGTACACCAGGAATGTCCCGTCCTTCCTGCGGTTCGAAGGTACGACAATCGGTTTAACCGTAATCATGGCAGAATCTTTTAGACAAAAATAGACAAAAAAAGGGGAATCCGTACAGGAATCCCCTTCGCAATAAAATAAGGCGAATAGTTTTTTCATAGGTTAAGTTTTAGGTTAGAATTGCGGAACGGGGCTGCTGTGATAGCATCCCCGTTCGTCTTTTTCCCTGCCTAAAACGCCCTGTAACGGCGTTTCCGTCCGGGATGCAAGAACAATCCGTGCCAAAGGTCTGGAACGATTTTAGACAAAATACAGACAAAAACGGCGTTATTCGTCCCGGATGTACAGGTCAAAGTTTTTAAGATTGACATGGCCGGAACACTTGCGTAGTTCGTGTATGTTCAGCCCCCGGTCCACCCCGATCGTTATAGCCGTCCGTCTGGCGGTATGACTTGAAATCATTTCCCACCGGGGAACATCCGTCGCAGTCATAACGCCCTGGTCGTATTCTTCGACCCGGACGGTATCTGTGAACCCTATATCTTGCATAAGGTCGTGAAGGTGCCAGTTGTAGTTCCCGATACTTGCGGTATAGGGAGCCGTAAAGCCGTATTCGTCCAGGATCTTGTAGGTTGTTTTCGGTTCGATGCTGAATCGGTCTATATCGACCGTAGCTATTACGCCCGTCTTCTGCTGCTTTATCGAAAATTTGTTCCTGTTGAAGTTCGCCGGGGAAATCCGCACCATGTCGGAATGCCGCTGGTACAGGTTGCAGGAAAGTACGAACATGTCCCGTACCTGGTGCATCGTCTTCCGGTAGTCCTTCCGGCGGCCCTGGTAGTATCGGTCTATGTCAAAGTAAGTGATTCGGGACACATCGTCCGCAGAAAGGGCGATTTCCTGTACACGGGATTTGGGGATGCAGAAATCCGTGTAAGTCGGGGAAACGGTTGCATTGTACTTCGCCGCCCAGGACAGTATAGACCGTAGCTGGTGGCACATTACCGTAATGGTCGAATCCTTCAACCCCTTCTGTCTGCAATAGGCGATGAAATAGCCGTGGAAGATGTCAGTTACCTGTACGGGGTAAAGGGTCGTCCCGAACTGCTGTTCAAGTTCCCGGATGTTATGCAGCAGTCCCCCGATATTTTCCCGGTATTTCGGATGCAGTCGGGATCGTGCGTTCGCCCCTTCCAGGATAACTTCTACAAGGGTGTAATCTTGCAGGTTCAGCACGAAGGGATCTTGAATTGATTTGGACAGGTAGTCCCGGAAACCGGACATGTCGTCCGGGCATTTTTGTCCCCCGTAGGGGACGGCCAGTTTTAATGCTGCCATAGTTCGATGGATGTTATAGGTTGCGATGGATGTTAAAAAAAGAAGGGGCCGTGCCATCCATCGTGAACACTTGAACCTGGGTGTACGGGCCAGGCCGCCCCTTCTGCAAGCAAAGGTCCGTCGAATTTCCGGAACTTCCAAAAAAAGTTATTAACAGGTGTTGACAAAAGGAAAGGACCAGGCCCCGTTACAGGTCTGGTCCCCGATCCTTCAAAAGTCAGTCAATTAGGGCCGTTTTCTTTCGCTTTAATGGTACTCTTCAATCATTTCTTCCATCATCTTATCAATCATTTCTTTCGTCACCTTCCCCTTATGTTTCCTACTGATTTTGAACGATGGTTGTTTGTTGTATGCTTCTTCTGCTTCTTCACGGGTGAAAAACCATTGATTTGCACCCTTGAAAGTCCAGATGTTACACAAAGGATTCATCGGGTCTACATCGCAGTAGATTTCATCTTCAAAGTCTTCCATTGTTAGTCAATTAGGGCCGAAAATGATTGCATTAGTGTCTATGTGGAAGTCGGGTTTTACCTTAACTTTTGAATAGACCTTTTCAAATTCAATCATTTCTTTTTCGTTTCTCGGTGGCAGATAGCCGGAAGTGTGTAACACCTTGTCAATTTTGCTTTTCATAATTTTGTCCTCCATCTATATACCAAAACCGTGACAATCAATTAGGGCCGCCGTTGAACACCTTTGGCGAATCCTTCAAGGAAGGCATTGTAGGCAAGCCGCCACGCATCGCCCCGGAAATCCTTTTCTTTCAGCATCGCCTCCGTTTCTTCCCACAAGGCGATTAGTTCCGTAGAATCCGGCATCGCCTTGTCCACACGGACATACTCGGTGCTTCCCTCAAACGGTGGTTTCTCAAATGCGAAGATTCCATCCTCGCACACTTCAACAAATAGTCTATCTGGTGCTTTCATAATTTAGTCAATTAGGGCCGGAATGGCTAAACATTTTTTAACTTTCTAACCTTAAAGCCGAGGGCCTTCGCATCTGCAAGAGATAATGCCGGAAGTGGGGTTTCCCCGTATCTACAAATACTAACATTATAACAGGGATATGTACTTTCGGACACACCGACATTTGCGTAAATATCCGATGCCTTAACCCAAGTCCCGTCCCCTATAATATAAGTTGCCGGATTACTAATTGCACTATCCGATATAATCCCATCGGATGCTATTGTAGAGGATTCCTTGTGAACAAACGGAAGGACTTGAAATCCTGCCGGGACAAACCACTCTACACCCTTCCCCCGTGTATCATAAAAGGCGGTTGTGCTTGCCATAAGAATAAGATACTTCGGTATTAGTGTACTTGTAGAGTTGTAAGATGCATTAAACAACTTTACATTCCCCACCGATGTTGCCACAACACCCTGAATGAGTTCATCCGTGATATCCTCGTACATTTCTTCAATCACTCCGAGTGCGTTTTCGGAGAAGTCCGCACCTTTGATTATTAATGCTTTTCCCATAAGACGATGTATTAAAATAAGTTAGAACAATCAGTTACAACGAAAGGATTATTTACGGCCACCGTAGCACATTTTTTTGCAAGGACTACATTTGCATCCGTTACACCCGTGCAAGAGCCGTTCGCCTGTCCATTCATTCCGTTTGCATCCGTCCAAGTTTGTGTCGGCCTAAATGTTGAGCCGTTTATCCCCTTGTATTGAAATCCAAAAATGGACAAGACAAAAAGTGTTGCCGAATAGGATTCGACAAGGCAGGGCAGGCCGTCCTGTAAGTGGAATCCATCGTAGGTCATATGTCCACCATCACCTAACGAATCCAAACTCGTTGTGCGGGCATTTTGGCAAGCCGTTCCACACGGGATTACAAACTGAACGAGGGTTTCACGGAGCAACTTTTGTGCATTTGCGATATAGTCCGGGAATACGGACGAGTCGGTAGATAAGGCACGGACAAGGTTGAAACCAAATTTTGCCGTGTGGTTTATCCGTTCCGAAATCATATCGAAACTTGAATTCAGATACGGCTGATAAGTGGTGTAATCGTCCGAAGTATAGACACCTTGTTGGAGGAAGATTACATCCCACTCGTCAAGATTCAAGATGGTGTTAATGGCCTTCGTGGATTTCGCCCAAGAAGGGCCGTTGTTCTTCCACTCATAGAAGGTGTAATTTGCATTGTTGGATAGGTTGTTATAGTGGTCTTGTAATGTTGCACCGCCTTGATAACAAATGCCGATATGCAGTTCGATTTGATGGTCGGAGAGGACTTCCGCAAGGATAGGGCCGACATAGTTAAATGCATCACAAGTGTAGGAATTTCCAATGCCCAAAATTCGCATCTTGTTTGGTGCTTTCTTGGAATCGAATAACTTTGTCTTGATGTGTCCATCCTTGAACAGGGCGATGATTTTCCCGTTCTCGTCCGCAATCATATAGTCCCCGTTGTCGGCATCCATCGTTCCGACCTCATTCACTTCCGCACCTTCTTCAATCGTGGCGAGTTTGGTGTTCACCCCCTCACTATTGAAGTTCTTTGTCTTGATTTCACCGTCCTTGAATTGGACAAGGATGTTTCCGGCCTCGTCTGCTATATCCAAGTCTGCATCCGTGACTTCAAGTGTCATACCCTCAATCTCATCTTGCAGATACTTTCCCATAGAAGCCGTAAGTGCCTTCGTGGAATCATCCGTGATTAGATTGTTTACAAGTGTGAAAGCATAATCCACGGACGAACCGGGGTTTCCTTGCAGTCCTTTGAGGTTGTGAAAGACGAGTGTCAAAACACCCGCATTTAAGGATGCCTCTACGGACGGGACACCCGTTCCATCATCCACGGATGCAACTGCGGAAGTGATACCGGGAGGGCCTTGTATGCCTTGTGTTCCCGGCTCTCCCTGTGGGCCGGGAGGGCCGACAATTCCGAAAATATGGATGCCCGTATTCGTCCATTCTTCCCCGTCAAACTCAAACAAGGTAAGCGGTTCTTCCGTTCCGACAAACGCATATCCTTGCCTGTCGGCATCATCCGGGAGGTCGGTGGAATCGTCAAAAATGCCGTAACACTTCCCGGATAAGGTAGTCACTTCGGCCTCTAATTGACTGACTTCCGATTCAAGCTGTACACCCATAGCGGCACTTAACGCCTGGGTCGCATCGTTCGTCGTTAAGTTGTTTACGATAGTGAACGGATAATCGACGGAAGATCCGGTATCGCCCTGGGCACCCTTCAATCCGGTAAAGGCCAGGGTAAGCTGCTGTCCGTTCAAGGAAACGGCACACTGCGGATTTCCCGAAGTGTTATCGACAGTAGCAACCACGGAAGTAACGCCCGTTTCGCCCTTCAAGTTCGTAAACTGAAAGACCATGTTCTTTGCCGTGTCCGGGCCGGATGTCTGGACCTGTACGCCGGGCGTTCCGATATTCCCGTCAACGGATGCGGACACGGTGCCGAATCCTGCCGGATCGCCCGTGTTGCCCTTCAAGTTCTGGAATGTGAAAGTAAGAACCCCGTTCACATAGGACGAAGTAACGGACGGGGTGCCGACATTGTTATCCACGGTGGCGGCGGTCGAAACGATGCCCTGGGTAAGGGTCGTTTTGCTGAATCCGTCGGAAGGGGTGTAAGACAGCAGGGCCAGTTCCGCATTCGCAACGGTAAGCCCGTCGAAGTTCGTGTATGTTCCGGGCGTAGACGCAAACCAGCTTTCCGGTCCGTCCGGGGTGCCGGGATCGGTAGTCGGGTCTGCGGTCCCCATGATAGTGTACCCACGGCCCAACTGGTCTACCATCGCACGAAGTACGCCGTTCAGCACCTGTCCCGTAATCGCCTGTACGCCGTTCTGGTTTATGTATGCGTCAATTAACGCCAGCAGTTCGTTGTAACTTGCCATTTCTCTTTGTATTTTGTACTGAAATATAGTTACGGCCCGAATCGGAAACCGGACTTATCTACAATCTTAACACGGATTTAAGCAGCGACAGCAGGGGTTTCCGGAAGATGTACGCAAGACACGCCAGGACAGCCCCGAAAAGGGGCCAAAAAGCCCCAATTTTCGCCTTTTGTACGAAAGATAAGGGTTTGTCTACCTTGACCTGTAAAGTGGTCGTATCGTGCTTTTCTTCGACCCGTACCGAATCCTTCCACCTGTCCCTGTAAATGTAGCGGTCCCGGAACCTGTCGACAAAGACGGTATCCCCCTTCAACCATTCCCGGATGTAGATTGAATCCCGGCTGTATGTAGTGTCCCGGTGGTGTACCGTTTCCGTAATGTATTCAGTACGGATCTTTTCTACTATCTTCGGGGAGCATCCGGCAACGGCCAGGACCAGCAGACAGGCGGCAATCCGTTTCATTCGATAACGATGCTTATTTCTTCGCCCTTTTCTACGGCCTTCGCCATCTCTTTGTACAGCTTTTTGAAGGTCGCTTTACTGTCTGTCAGCTTGCCCACCTTCGTGTTGCGGCCGACAAGAATACAGCCCATCGTATCCAGGGGGCCGTTGCTGCCGCCGGGATGAATAAGGATTCCGTCGAAACCGGGCACGGACAGAAGACGGGGCATCTTCCCCTGGCATAGCTGCCAGTACCAGGGAACCGCCGCATACTTCGGGCTGGTTACATTCATCGCAACCCCGTAGGTTCCTTTCGGGATCGCCGTTTCCCCGTACACCTTCCGGGTCTTAATCGTAAAAAGTGCGTCGGTCTGTTTCAGTCCCC
>Ga0265298_10007554_pt1 | contig 13192 bp, 7 predicted proteins | sample AusTroGonzalo_MG_3_FD_193486 | JGI IMG/M metagenome (GOLD analysis project Ga0265298, IMG submission 193486) | Bovine rumen microbial communities from tropical cattle in Woodstock, Queensland, Australia - Gonzalo_01 | ecosystem: Host-associated > Mammals > Digestive system > Stomach > Rumen ... | reverse complement strand
AGAAGCCGATCGACAGCAATGCCATCGCACCGAAGTCCTTCACTACTACTGCCCATGGATACAGAAACACCGTTTCCACATCAAACATGAGGAACAGGATGGCGAAGAGGTAGAATCCCACCGAGATGGGCAGCCAAGAGGTGCCTCTCGTGGGGATACCACTCTCATACGGCTCACCCTTCACCTTCGCGTAGGACCGCGGTCCTATCAGCTTGGCTACGACGTAAGCCGCCACCACCAGTGTAATAGCCGTCAACAAGACGGTAATTAACAAAGCATAGTTCATAAATAATTAATATAATGTTATAACAATATTGTTTCGTTCTTAAGCAGATGTTCCATCAAAAAATGTACCTTTGCCGCTTTTATGCTGCAAAGGTACAAATAATATTTTTAAATAAGGCGAATAATTATTAATAAATTAATAATAATTGTTAATGTCCCTCTATAACCTCCACAATAGCCTCTCCGATACAGGCATTCGGCTGCTGAATATGCAACATCTGGCACACCGTCGGAGCAATGTCTGTGATGTGTACCTCACGGCTTGTGCTGCCGTGCTCCACCTCCCAGCCATAGAACAACAAGGGGATATGGGCATCGTAGGGATTCCACTCGCCATGTGTCGTTCCCACAGGCGAGGAGCCTGGTCCAAACTCATACCATCCCGCCTCCAAAACTAACAGCAGATCGCCTGAACGACGGGGATGATAACCCAAGAGGGCCCGACTGCGGATGACATCAGGCACGCTCCAGGTATTCACCTTCTCAAAATCCATCACGAACTGCACGTGTGGCTGCTGACGGAGGAAGTCTATCAGTACTTCTTTCACCTTCGACAATTCCAGACCCAGCGCCTTGATGCGTCCGTGATTCAGGAAGAGGCGATAACTGTTGACACCATTGATGATGGAGAGGTCTGCGTTAAGTTTCTCCTTCAGACAGGCCTCCAGACTGCTCATCACCTCAGTCCTAACCTTCCAGGCACCACCGCCCAGTTTGTGATCGATCATGAACTGGAAATTATGGGCTGCCCCATGGTCAGCGGTGAGGAAGAGCAGATAGTTGCCCTTGCCCACCTGCTCGTCGAGGGCCTTGAGCAGACGGCCGAGATCCTTATCCAGTTCCAGGTAGGCCGCATCTGTATGTTCGCCCCTCGTACTCCACTGATGACCGATGACATCGGTCTGTGAGAAACTCACACAGAGCATGTCAGTAGCATCGCCCTTACCCAACGCCTCGCCTTTGAGGGCCGCGATGGCCATGTCTGCCGTCACCGTACCACAGATGGGGTCAAAGCCGATCTTTGAGCCCAACTCCTGGGCTTTCTTGTTTTTCTTCAACTCACGGTTGTATGCCTTCGCCCACTCAGGCAGTTCATTCATATAATAGGTACTTGTGACGAAACACAAGTTTTTCGTATCCAGCCAAAAGGCACCATTGGCCGAACGTCCTGCGGGCAGGATGGCTGCGCGATCCTTATAGGACACACCTATGACTTTGGAACGGAAATCTGTATGTAGTCGGAGCTGATCGCCGATGGTCGTCGAGAGCAGACGATGGGGAGACATGGGTTTCTTTGAATCACTGCCCACGATGCTCACCGACGTGTCTGCACAGCAATACACGGACTTGTCATCGATAAAGAAGTCGTTGCCACAGATACCATGTAAAGCTGGTGTCGTACCCGTATAGACACTGGTATGTCCAATGGCTGTCACCGTCGGCAGATAGTTGATCAGACAGTTGTCGCAGGAGTAGCCCTCTTCAATCAGACGTTTGAAACCATCATCGCCAAACTGGTCATAATACCTGGGCAGATAGTCCCATCGCATCTGGTCTACCACAATACCTACTACGAGCCTCGGACACTCGTTAAACTTCGGACGGGCCCACATCTGAGTTGCGACACTCAGGAGCAATAGCAATAATAATAAATGTTTCCTCATACGAATTAATCTAAACCATTCATGAATAGGGTGCAAATTTACATAAATACTGCGAGACTTCCAAACATTTGCCGAAAAAGTTGATTAATTATTTGGTGGAAAGGAAATAAATACCTAACTTTGCAGTAACAACAATAGCAATGAATAAGACAATCAAGAAATTATTAAAGATCGTTGGAGGTACGCTGGCAGTAGTCGTCGCGCTGCTGGGAGCGACCTTAGTAGCCCTCAACAACAAGTCTCTCCAGAAGAAACTGCTGGACGATGTAGTGGAAGAATTGCGAAAGAAGCTGGACACCAAGGTGGAGATCGACAGCATCAGCATCAACATGTTCAACCTGGATATCAACCTCTACGGCATCAAGATAGATGACCGTCAGCAGCGCGAGATGCTCAGGGTGGAGAAGATATCCGCCGACCTCGTGCTGATGAAGTTGCTGCAACAAAAGATCGTCATCGAGCAGGCAGAGCTTGTTGGCGCCAAGGCCCTCCTTCTGAAGCCCACAAAGGAAGAACCTGCCAACTATCAGTTCGTGATTGACGCCTTCAAGAAGCCTAAGGACAAGACGACGGAAGAAAAGAAAAAGAAGGAGCCAAAGAGCAAGATGGAGTTTGACATCAGCGCCCTGTCGTTGAAAGATATCCGTGTCAAGCACAACGAACTCGACATCTATTTAGGAAAGGCCTCCTATAAGAATGGCTGGATTACAAACCAGACTATCGAGATAGACAGCATCACCCTCGTCTGCGACACCACATTCAGAGAGGGACTGAAGCCATATAGCGCTTCCCTCGATCATCTGACAATTGAAGGCGACATTGAGCAACAGGTTTTCAAGGCTGATGTGTACGATGTATCCTACAAGTGGCAGTCGCTGTGGAAGAAACGCAATATCATGGTAGACAATCAGGCCTCCGTCGACCATCTGACCGTCCAAGCGAATCATGGCCGTTACAGTGCGACCGTGAAACAGGCACACTACAAGAACGACAACCATCTGCCCCGTAAGAACACAGGCAAGCCGAAGCGCGGCTTCTTCGACGCCAAGCATCTTGACGTGATTGCTGACTTCCATGTGGTACTGGATTCTATCAGCAAGAATGGTATCACTGGCCATCTGAACGAGTTCACGGCTAAGGACTCCATCACGGGCATCGACATCCGCAAGCTCCAGGCAAAATTCAAGTATGTAAAGGATAAGATAGATCTGCGCGATATCACCGTCCAGCAGAAGAGCACCGTCCTCAATATCACCAGTGGTGCGATCGTGTTGCCCAGTAAAAAAGAAGGACGTGAGTTCTCCTACTCTACAGGCGTCATCACAGGTAAGGCTTACCTGAAAGACATCTCCAGAACGTTCGCCCCTGTGTTGAAGAACTTCACGCTGCCCCTCAACCTGAGTCTGACGATGAAGGGCACCAACAACTCCATCAGCTTCCGCAACGTGAAGGTGAACACCGATGACAACAAGCTCCAACTCGCCGCCACAGGCGGTATCACCGACCTGAAGGACAAATACAAGCTCCACGTCAGATTCGACATCGGCAGCATGACCGCCCAAACGGGCATAGCAGAAAAGATCATCAACCAGTTCGCCACCAAGAAACTGATGATGAACCAACTCAACAGACTGGGCAACATCAGGTATACGGGCAGCTTCGACGTGTTATACAAAAAGGAGATCTTCAGGGGACTGATGAAGACTGGTGCCGGCGACCTCAACTTTGAGTTTGCCTTAGACGAACTTAACAAGTATGTCAACGGAAAAGTCAGTTCCAAAAACCTCGAACTGGCCAAGGTGATGGACATGAAGAAATTGGGACCGATGGATGCCTCAGCCAATTTCACCATCGACATCAGTAAGCCCCGTACAGCCCAGATGCGCAAGAAGAAAGGCGGCAAGCTGCCCATCGGCTTCTTCAATGCGACTATCAATGACGTTTCCTATATGGGTATCCACGTCCGCCACCTCACTGCCACACTCAACAGCGACGGTGCCGTTGCTTCTGGTGACGTATACCAGAGCGGTAAAATCAGGGATCTTTTTTTCTCCTACTCCTTCACCGATACGGATGATATGCAGAAGATGAAGATGTCCAAGCCAAGCATCAGGTTCCACAAGATGACTGAAGAGTACAAGGCCGAGAAGGCTGAGCGGAAGGCACAGAAGAAACTTGACAAACAGGCGAAGAAGGCCCAGAAGGAACAAGAGAAGCAGCTGAAGAAACAACAGAAGGAAAAAGAGAAACTCAAGAAGCAGGAGGAGGAAGAAAAGTCCGGCAAGAAGAAAAAGAAAAAGTTCCTGTTCTTCTAAAAACACAGGAACTCTATCTGAAGACTTTGTTGGATTTATCTTCCTACGCTTCTGTCCGCTCTATGATTTCCATACACATGCGTCCATTGTGATAGGGGCACTTCCAGAAGCCCGCCTTGTCATCGTCGAGATTCAGCGAGCCGTCAGGACGGCGACTCCAATACCATTCGCCGTTATCCCAGTCGATGAGCTGCGACTTGATGTACTCCCAGCAGCGCACAGCCCTTTCATAGGCTTCTTCGTCTCCAAAGTGCTGCCAGAGGTTGAACCAGCCCACGACATTCTCAGCCTGAACCCACCAGTGCAGGTCGTCGTCAGCATGGCCCGTATCAAGGTTGGCCTCATGGATCATTGAACCGTCAGGGCGTAAGCCTTTCTCAGAAGCTTTCGCCACAAGACGCACGATGTCCTCTACCTTCCTCAGCACCTTCTCGTCGCCCAGCACGATGGCTGCCTCATGCATCAGCCATGAACACTCGATATCGTGGCCGTAGCTTTCCAGATGGCCTGCACCACGCGTCCAGTCCATCTCAAAGAAGAGATCGAGATGATGTGTTTCTGGATTCAGAATACGGTCTGTGAAGATACTGATAATATTCCTCAACGAAGCCTCCACGCTTATCATCGTCTCCATCGGCACACTGACGCCAATGGGGAGTACTGAGCCGAGAACAGGCACATAGTCGCACGATTCCTGGGCATGCATCTCTTTCAGACACCTCAACAGGTTCGTGTAGGGCTCGATGATATGCAGATGCGTGTTCTGCGATTTTGGGAAGTTCGCATCGAACTCTGAGAGACGCATATCCGCTATCCTCCCCCACTCTCGCGTGCAGGCCTCGATATAGCCGCTATGCTCACGATCCAGAGCATGTTCCTCTATGCAGTCATACAGTTGCAGCGCAATATCCAGAGCCTCCCTGTCGCCAGTAGCGCGTGCATATTCAGAGAATCCATAAAGGGCGAAACCGATGGCATAGAACTGCTTCTTCGTATCGAGGGGATTGCCCTTATAGTCCACACTCCAATAGACGCCTCCATACTCCGGATCGATAAAATGCTCGATGAAATACTCCTTAGCATAGGTCGCCATCTCCAAATATTCAAGCTTTCCCAACACCCGATAGGCTGAGGAGAAAGTCCAGAGGATACGGGCATTCAGGATGGCACCCTTCTCTGCCTCAGGATGGAGTGTCCCGTGACCGTCGATGCGGCCATAGAAACCGCCGTTCTCACGGTCAACCATCTTAGTCTTCCAGAAATGCAGGATGTTGTTTTCCAACACATCCTGCATCTCGCTTCTCATTGTTTTAACAGTCATCATATGGATGTTACATATCAAACTCACGTGCTTTCTTCAACTTGGCGTTGATCTCCTCCACACGCTTCGTCGTCAGAGGATAGAACCACACGACGATAATGGCCAGACCAGCCACCATAGCGGGAATGAAGCTCATAAGCCAGCGCAGCACCATCAGCGCACTCTCAGGCTGTACGACACCTGCCTCCAACTGTGCAGCATCAGTGACATAACCGAAACCGGAAAGGAGCCACAGCACAGCAGCACCGCCGATGGCACCACCGAACTTCTGGGCCATTGAGGCCGACGAGAAGATCAGACCCGTTGAAGCGGTGTTGTACTTCAACTCAGCATAGTCGCTCACATCTGCATACATACTCCAAATCAGCGGCGACATTATTCCTGTAAAGATGGAGATGATCACTTGCAGGATCAGCATCATCCAGAAGCCAGACTGTGTACAAGGCACGAAGAAGAAAGAGATACTGAACACCACCAAGGCGGCGTTCACCAGGATAAAGGTAGACTTCTTACCAATCTTCTGGGCGATGGGCACACAAAGCGCCACACCTGCCATATTGGCCACCTCGCCGATACCCAGGAACAGTCCTGAATAGAAGAGGAACATCAGGCCGAAGACAGTCAGCTGCACGTCGGGGCCGATGATGTCGAGGAAGAAATAGGCCACCGTCGCACCACGTACCGTATTGAACAGGTTGGAACAAAGCGCAGCACCGATAAGCAGCCACCAGGGTTTGTTAGACAGCAACGACTTGAAGTCGCTACCCACGCTCACCGTCGACACCGTCTTCAAATGCTCCCTTGTCAGCAGGAAGCAAAGGATGAACATCACGAAGCAGGCGGAAGCGATGACACACATAGCCCAGAACCAGCCCTCCGGCGACTTATAGCCACCGAGTCTGTTCGTCAACGGCTCCCAAAGGAACAGGGCAAGGAACGAGCCGCCGTATGCAAAGAACATACGGAACGACGAAAACACAGTCTTCTCGTTCGTGTCGTCCGTCATCACACCCAGCATAGCACCATACGGCACGTTGATACCCGTGTAGACGGTCATCATCATGATGTAGGTGATGTAAGCCCAGATGAGTTTGGCGCCGTAGTCCCAGTCGGGTGTGGTAAACAACAGGATACCACAGATGGAGAAGAACGGTGCCACCCAGAGCAGGTAGGGACGGTACTTACCCCATTTCGTGTTTGTACGGTCGGCGATGATACCCATCATCGGGTCGGAGACAGCGTCCCAGATACGAGTGACAAGCACCAACACACCAGCATCAATCAGCGAGAGGCCGAAGATGTTTGAATAGAAGATAGGAAGATAGTAAGAGAACACCTTCCAAAAGGTCGATGACGACATGTCACCGAAGCCGTAACCGATCTTTTCGATTAATTTAGTCTTTGCCATAGATGATGATATTTACGATTTACTAATTTACGATTTACGATTTGTTGGCGCGGTTCTTGGCCACGAGGCGCTTGATGGTCTCCACACTGGCGGCGGTAGTGAGCCCGTCCTCTGGCGTGTTCATGCAGTAATCAATGAGCCTGTCAATGGTCGACGTCGCCACATGCATGCGGGTATCGGCCGAAGCATAGTAGATGAACACCTTGCCGTCCCCGTCTGCGATCCAGCCGTTGGCGAAGGCCACATTCATCACGTCGCCCAAGTATTCGTCACCCTCAGGCACGAGGAAGTAGCCGCCGGGCTGTGCAATCACTCGGGTGGGATCGTCCAGCGCCGTCAAATACATATAGAGCACATAGCGCAGGCCGTCGGCTGTGGCGCGTACGCCATGAGCCAGATGCAGCCAGCCTTTCGCGGTCTTGATGGGATGCGGGCCCTCACCGTTCTTCACCTCCGTGATGGTGTGATAGTGACGGGCGTTGATGATCTTCTCCTCCTTCACCTCGGCGTGGGTGATGTCGTCGACGAGTGCCCAGCCGATACCGCCGCCTGAGCCGGTGTCGATGAAGCCGTCCTGAGGACGGGTGTAGAAAGCGTACTTGCCGTCGACGAACTCTGGATGCAGCACCACGTTACGCTGCTGCGACTTCGTCTTCAAGTCCGGCAGGCGTTCCCAGGTCTTCAAATCCTTCGTGCGGGCAATGCCAGCGGTGGCCGTAGCGGCGGAGAGGTTGCCAGGCTGTGAGTCATCGTGACGCTCGGCACAGAAGACGCCGTAGATCCAACCGTCCTCGTGCTGCGTGATGCGCATATCATAGATGTTCGTGGCGGGAATCACGTCGTCGGGCATCGTGATGGGTTCCTCCCAGAAGCGGAAGTTGTCGATACCGTTGGGCGACTCTGCCACAGCGAAATAGCTCTTACGGTCTGCACCCTCCACACGGACGATGAGCACGTATTTCCCTTGCCACTTGATGGCGCCAGAGTTCAGCGTGGCGTTGCACATGATGCGCTGCATCAGGTAGGGGTTGTCCTGTTCGTTGAAGTCATATTTCCATTCCAGCGGTACGTGAGCAGCCGTCAGCACCGGATACTTATACTTCTCATAGATGCCGTTCCCCCACTCCAAGGGTTCGTTCTTGCGGCTCAGCAACTCCTCATGGTGTTTCCGCAGTGCTGCCACTTTCTGTTCAAATTCACTCATATTCTTTTATTTCTTTGAGGAATAAAACATTCTTTTTGCTGTACATCTCTCTAAAATAAGGTGCGTCGGGCTTTGAGGGCGATGGACCGAACCACTCCTCCTTGTAGTTGCGCCATACGAGGAAATAGCTGATGGGATACTTGTCGAGCACGGGAGTCAGCGTCGAAGTCCACCACGTGGAATCCGTGAGGTTTTTCAGTCCGCACTCCGTCAGCGCGGCGATCTTTCCGCGGTCGGCAGCAAACTTCGTCAGCATGGCGAGGTTGGCATCCAGCTGTGCCACAAAATCCTCCTTCGTACCCCACTGATAACCGTCGATACCTACGAGTGAGATACGGTCATCACCAGGATAACGCTCCAAATATTTCTCTTCGTCGAGGTTGGGAGCCATACCCGGCGAATAGGCCCAGAGCAGGTTGTCGAGACCGCGACCGTTCAAGTAGTCCTGCAACAAGTTCCACAAGCCTTTGTACTCATCGGCCGTGCAGAGCTTCTCACCCCACCAGAACCATGAACCCGTGTTCTCATGCCAAGGACGGAAGATGATGGGCACCTTCTGGCCGCCTTCGGTCTTCAACGTTTCAAGGAAATCACCTACACGACGCATCCACATCAGGAAGGCCTTCTCGTGGGAGCCGCCCACCAGCACATTCTTCACCACTGTCGAGTCGCTGACATCCCAGGCCGTTCCCTCGGGCCACTTCTGACCTGCGTTACCGCCACCGGGAATGGTAGTCAGCGGGTTACGCGGATGCCAGCTGATGGTCACGATGCCACCACGCTCATAATGCTTGATGATCTCCTCACGCATCTTGGTGAAAGGCACGCTGTCGAGGTTCTTTGCGTCGCCCATCTCGATACCGCCGAGCTCAAAGCCCATCACGGCGGGCCAGTCGCCACAGACATTCTTCACATCACTCGAGTCAGGCTGGTATTCCCAAGTCAGACCGTAAAACGGATCGTCCTGATGACCGAACATATAGCCCTTACTGCGGAGTGTGTCGAGGCGCTCCATCAACTGCTGTGCCACCGCCTTCTCCGGTTCTGCCTGTTTCTGTGTCGTGCAAGCGGCTACTGCTACCGCCGCGATTGCCATCATTATCAATTTCTTCATTATATTTATTCTTTATTTTCTTACGGATTAAAAAATCATCTCAGTTTCATCTGTTTCAACAGCCAGTTCTCCCACTCGTCCCACTGCTCCTGGAACCAGAAGTGCCACGTGGCCTGATAGGGCTTGATGGTCTTCGGTCCCTTCACCGTGTTGTACGTCGCCCAGGCAGTGGTGGGAGGCACCACGTCGTCGTTGTAGCCGAACGAGAACCAACCGGCCTGCTGGTCGGTGATCAGCCGGGCGAAGTTGATGCCGTCGTAATAGCGTGACGTCTCGATCTGCTTCTCCTGGCCTACACCTTTATTATAATAGAAGTAGTGCGGCCAGCCACAGGCGATGCCTCTCAGCGAGTTCGTATGGTCGCAGCAGGCGGCGTGCACAGGGGCGTAGTACGTGATGCGCTTGTCGAGGCCGGCGGTGGCGAGTGAGAGGAATCCACCCTGCGACGATCCCGTCACACCCAGTTCCTTTCCGTTCCAGGGTGTAAACTCCTCGATATAGTCGAGGGCACGGATACAACCCACTATCACGCGTTTATAATAATGTTTGTCACGATTGTCCATATTGAACTCCCAGTAGCCCATCAGCGCACCGTTGAACACATCGTCATACACCTTCTGCTCCATCGTCACAGGGATGCCGTGGATACCGATCTCCAAGGTGATAGCCCCCTGCGCAGCCGTCCATATGTCACCGCCGTAAGGTCTCACGCCAGCACCGGGCACACGCAGCAGCGCAGGATACTTGCCTTCCTTTACGGGCACACTGAGGATGCCGTAAGTGCGGAAGTTCGGCTGCAAGTTCTGAAACGACACCTCATACACGTTCACATCCTTTGTGCAACGCTCAGGCAGCAGGCGCTTCGTGGGTTCGAGCGGCGTCTTGCGGGCCTCGCTGATGACACCCTGCCAGAACTCCGAGAAGTCCTTCGGCATCACCGTCGACGGCTGCAAAAGTTCAGGCGAGAACGCTGCCCCGCAGGCACCCTTGTAGTCCTTGCCGTCCACATGGGCGGTCACGTCCACACGATAGAAGCCGGGCTGCTTCATCGTACCGGCCAGCTTCATCGTCCCGTCTTTGAGTACGGTCTGTTTCTTCACATCCTGATACATCTCAGGCCCTGCGGCGAGGTCGATGCTCACATTGTCCGCCAACGTACCTGATCTCAGCACACTGACGGTGAAGGTGGCTTTCTCACCCGTCTTGTACGTCCAGTCCTGATGGTCTGGCTGCACGAGTACTTGGATCTCTGAACCGCGGATCTGTGCCGACAGCGTCGAGAACGCCATCACACAGAGAATCATTGCTATTAGTCTTTTCATTTTGCTGTTAGTTGATTTTAAATTGCGGTGCAAAGGTACGACAATCTCTGCAAACACCCTTACTCTATTTTATCACATGACGATACTATTCTGTCAATTTGCTCATACGGTCCACCTGCGAGCGGATGACCTCCAACGTCGTCGTGTCGTTGGCGAACACCGAATTCAGCCCCTGAGCTTCCTGGGCAGGATCGCCCGTATAGTCGTCGCCCACCTGCCACTGCTCGTGCTGCGGCTGGGCCAGTCCGCCCCACCCCCAGAAGTTGCAGCCGGCGAAGTAACCACCGTTCTCAGCGTTGTCGGCCACCAGGGAGAAGACATACTCGTAGAAGCCGTCCCGTCCCTGCGTCGGCGTGCCGATGGCGAACTGGAAGCCGTCTCTCGGATAACCGAACTCCTCCATCACCAGCGGTTTCTTAATCTTCTCGCAGATGTCGAGGTGACGATCTATATACTCCTTCGTGTTCGTCTTTGCCCTCGGCAGGTTCTCAATCAGCGAGTCGGCCTTCGCCCAACCCCAGTTGTAGGGCCAGAGATGGATGTTCGCATAGCCGATGTTCTCGTCGGCCGTAATGCGCTCCCAGCAGTCGAAGTCACCCTCGCAGCCCCAGGCACCCTCTGAACCGATGGACACCAGATGGTTCGGGTCGAGCTCACGGATGAGTTTCGCAGCCTCTGCTATCCACTTTTCGAAAGCAGGCAGCGCTTCCTTGGAGAATGCCCGAGGTTCGTTACCGATCTGCCACGACATGATGGCAGGATCGTCCTTATAGGCCTTGCCCGTATATTGGTTTGTCCGCCCGATGATGAAACGCACGTAGTCGTAGAACAGTTCGTGGGCCTTCTCGCTCGTGGCGTACTGTGCCATCGCATTCATAAAGGCGGGATAGCCTACATCGTCCGGTCTCGGCTGCTTACCTGCGCCAGCTTGTTCAAGATAGAAGCCATAGCCGCCGCTCCACTCCCACGAGTTGTTCAGGTAGAGCACGGCAACCATTTCGCGCTTGCCCATCTCTTGGAGTAGGTAGTCCAGACCTGCTAGGATGGTATCATTATACACGCCCGGAGCAATCTGCAATGTCGGTTCCACCTTCGTCTTCACGCCGCGCTCGCCGTCCGAGCCCACGAGCACGCGCAAGTTGTCGATGCCCTGAGCCTTCAACAAGTCGAGTTCCTTGGCTAGGCGCTCGCGGTCACCACCCTGCCCTTCCGAGCCAAGGATAGCCCCATACCAGAAGTTCGTACCCACATAATAATAAGGTTTGCCGCCCTTCACGAAATGGCCGTTCTCAACTGTCACGAAAGGACTGGCCGACTCTTTCACAGTCTGACCACAGGCAGTAATCATCACCGCCATCACAAGCACCCAGAGACACCTCATTGCCTTGATATTTATAGCTTTTGAAATCATGCTGCAAAGGTACAAAAAATAAATGGAACCGCCAAATGTTTTTGTAAAAAATTACAAAAAGAAAGCACAAGTTTTTTCATCACCGCAGGCAATCAATCAACGACATTCGCCTGTTGCGGTGTTGCAATTGTTGCAGTTAAAAAATAGACCAAGAAAAGTCAATAATTGATTTTATCTTAATATATATTTATATATATATTATAATATATATATAAATATATATTAAGATAATGTTAACCGGCTAACTCAAAATAACCTAAAATGAACTGCAACAACCGCAACAATGCAACAAGTTGAGTAATAATATTTTACACTTTACATATGCATTAATCATTTCCAAATAACACCAAGAAAGGACAGATTTTGGGCTAAGGAAAGTCTGACTTTGGGCTAAGGAAACCCAAAGTTTGGGCTAAGGAAACTCAAAATGACCAAAAAAGCCCAAAACACACATTAATAGGACGACATAAGGCCATCCTATTAATAGTGAAATTTATTTACATACAATTCTATCCGTGATACTCCACAAGACCCTCAATGGGGTTGTGGAGGATGGTTCCGAGGGTATATTCCTCGGATTCTACGGCCTCAGAGAGCTGCTCTATGAAGTAGTGAGCGATGCTGCCGACGAAGGAAAGAGGCAGATACTGGTGCTCATATGGGGCAATATAGATGCGAATGAAGTCGATAAAGCTCTGTCGCACGAGGTCTCTGACGCCCGGATCGTCGAGGTGGTCGTGAATAAACTCCGTCAGACTGGCCAGAAAACGGTTCGCCAGTGGCTGGCGGTATACACGGTTGATGATCTCCGGCAGCGTGAGCTTCGTCTTCTTCTCAAATTCCGCCTTCAAATCCTCCGACAAAAGTCCGCAGTAGAGGTCGTGCAGGAAGCGCTTACCCATCACTGCCCCACTCCCCTCGTCGCCCAGGATATAACCCAAGGCCGGTGTATGCTGCAAAATGCTCTTTCCGTCATAAAGACAAGAGTTTGCACCTGTACCTAATATGCTGGCAATGCCGTAACTATGTCCGCAGAGGGCACGGGCGGCACCGAGCAGATCGGAGTGGGCCTCGACGACCTCGGCACAGGAGAACATCTCACGGAGCAGCTGCGCCATCGGTGCCTCTTTCTCCGGCCGCACGCCACT
>Ga0265298_10007553_pt1 | contig 13192 bp, 9 predicted proteins | sample AusTroGonzalo_MG_3_FD_193486 | JGI IMG/M metagenome (GOLD analysis project Ga0265298, IMG submission 193486) | Bovine rumen microbial communities from tropical cattle in Woodstock, Queensland, Australia - Gonzalo_01 | ecosystem: Host-associated > Mammals > Digestive system > Stomach > Rumen ... | reverse complement strand
CATCTTCCTGGAAGCTGAAACGGAGCGGCTGTTTCAGAGCGGATAAACAGCGACGATCTCGTCTCCATCCGTCTCGCCGTTTTCTGTAAAGCCGAAATCATGATACAGCTTCGCCGCGACCTTGTTCTCAGGTTCCCAGGAAGTGCTCCAAAGCGCTTCCGCTCCGTCAGGAAAGCTGCGGACATAGTCCAGCAGGAGTTTCAAAGCATCCCGGCCGTAGCCGCGCTTTTGATATCGCCGGTCGATCATGAAGCGCCACAGGCAGTAGCTGTGCCGATAGACTTCAGCCATTTCTTCGTACTCTTCGGAATTGTGGCCGATCATGGCGAAACCTACGGGCGTATCACCATCCCAGATGCCAAAGGCCTGTACAAATTTGCCGTGGGCAAGGGTGTCATAGGCCTGGGCCAGGCTGATTGCATTGGAGGCGACAAAGTCTTCCTGCTCTTTCGCGACCCGCAGGTCCATCAGTGTCCAGAAGTTTTCCCTGTCTGCCTTCACCAGGTGAAGGCCCTTGTTTTTGAGTTCGTGATTCATGTGGTCCATCCTTCTTTCCTGCAGCTGAATTCTGTAATACAGATCGTCCCCGGAAAACGCCGCTTCCCCCTGATTCTTTTTCCGTCCATACAGGACAAAGCCCACGCTCTCATAGTTTTTCGGGGCAATCAGATGGCTGTTCGTATGCACCCGGATTTCTTTCAGACCTTCGTATGTCCTGATGCGGCGGAGCGCTTCCGCGAGCTGCGCCTTGCCGAATCCGTTGCCTTTGTACGCTGTGCTGATAGCATTATGCCCGATTTCCACATATTCCGGCCGATTCCTGGGATCCCAGGAAATAAAGCCGATGGGCTCCTCATGGAAGCAGGTGGCGAAACCGTACTTTTCGGCAATCTCCGGATGGTCGAAAAAGAAGCTGTCCGTTTCTCTCCAGTTCCCGTCCCAGCACTGCGCGCAGCGTTCGTCAAAAGAATATGCGTCCGCCAGTATGCTATACATGATGCCCCGGCCGAAGTCTGTCAGCTTCCGGAAGGACAGCACGGCCTGGATCCATTCTTCCCTCGTGATGGAGAAGGCATAGGAAATTGTGTTCTTCGGATCGGGATATTCCTTTACCTTTTTCATGCCGTTGGCCATGGCCGTGCGCCAGGAGCCTTCATTGGTATATTTCATATAGGAATACAGCGTGTCATATTCTGTGTTCAGGAACGCCCAGTCCCGGACCGCCCGGGCGGCTTCCTTCGCGAAGCCCTGCCGCCAGTATTTCTTACGGATGTGATACCCGATCTCCGGCAGCATCTCCCCGTCGATCTTCTGAATGGTGATGCCGCAGTCCCCGATGAATTCTCCGGTCTCCTTCAGCACAACGGCCCACAGGCCAAAGCCAAATTGCGCATAGTTTTCCAGGTTCCAGTCGATCCAGCGCCTGGTACGGGGTTCGTCAAAAGGCATGGGATAGTGTGCCATCGTTTCCGGATCGGATACAATTTCATAGAGGGCGTCAAAATCATCCGGCGTGTACTCCCGCAGAAGCAGGCGTTCGGTTTCGATCATGATGGTCCTTTCTGTTTCAAATTCCGCCGTTGCCCCTTGGGAAGCGGCGGAACGGTTTTTTGCTGCGTCGGTTCCTGCCAAACGGAAATGCCAGCGCGCAATGCGAAGGTCGATGAGGACATTGTAACATACCAGGCGTTAAAAGCGTAACACAAAATCCTAAACCGTATCATCGCTCGTCTGTGTTCAGGTACAATATATTGCTGTTCCCGTTGCATCGATGCTGCATATGTTGTACAATCATAGGGATATCAGGGAAATACTGTGAATCCGGGGAGACTGCGATGATGAAGCAGGCAAAACGAGTCCTTTTATTGATCCTTGCGGCAGCCATGTTATTCTGTTCTTTTCCGGCTGCGGCTGTTGTGTCGGGAGCTTTTAATCCCGAAACCATTGAAATCACATACAGCTTCAGTTCCGGAGGGACGGAGGGCGGACAGCTGCCGACAGACAAAGTAACCTGGCGGGATGACTGCTTTTTGCGTTCCTCTTATCTGGGCTGCAGTCATCTGGCGGAGGTTTCCGCGGCCGCTGCCCTTGCCAGCGGTGCCTACAGCAATCCATCCCTGACACCGGAGCAGAATGAGCCCCTTGCGCCCAGATATGTGAAAGCGTTTCTGTCGGCGGCCCATTTTAAGGACGTCGAAACAAACAAATACTATACCGTCATGGCGGAGGAAAACTCCGCGGCAGCTGCCTTTGGGCACAAAACCATTCAGGATGGCGATAAAACCTATACATTGCTGGCGATCGTTCTCCGCAGCACAGACTATGCCCAGGAATGGGCGGGGAATTTCACAGTCAGCGACGAAGGCGGATCCGCGGGGAATATGCACGCCGGATTTAAGGCAGCGCGGGACGAAGTCCTCCGCTACGCGGTACAATACATGAAAAACAACGGCATCACCGGCAACCTCAAGGTTTGGATGACCGGACACAGCCGCGGCGCGGTCATTGCCAATTTGCTGGGCGGCTTCTTTGCGGGCGGCGGCGACGGGTATTTCCGCGCGATGGGCGTTCCTGTCAGCGTCCTGCCGGAAAATGTGTATTGCTATACATTCTCCACACCCCGTCCGATCCGTCCGGGCCTGACGCACGCGGAGGATATGAGCGTAGCGGGAAACCGTGCGGATTACCCGAATGATACGCCCGGAAAAGCGTTCGTCAGTACAAACACCGGAGCGGTGAACCCGGGCGCCTCGTGCTACAAAGGCATTCGGAATTATCCCAAATATCATGACGTCGTCCCGAAGCTGCCTCCGTCCATAGCGGATTGGGGCTATACATATTACGGCCAGGTGTGCCAGTATGACTCTTCCGATCTGGCGGGCGGGCCGGTCACCGAAGCGGAAATGCTTCAGCAGCTCAGGGCTTTTGACTCGCAGATGTATAAAACCTTTACCAATGGCGGCAGTCCGGAGGATTATCAGCGGGTAACGCTGGATTTTGACAAATTGATCGAAAAAATCTGCTCCGGGGAGCAGTTCGTCATTGCGGATGCCATGAAGCCGACGGACAAGGGTCCCGTGAGCCTGGGCGATTTGATGCAGGACCGGGTAAACGCCCTGGAGCTGGTTGCGGCGTCTCCCCGTGAGTTCGCCGATGATTACCAGCACGCGGCGCAGGAGCTGGCCGGACTGATCGGAATGGTTCTCCCGGACATTCATGATCCGAATCTCAATGTTGGCGATCTGGTCAAAGCCGCTGTTTTCTGGATTCTGGATTATGGTGCAAAGCGCCCGAAGGGGGCGCAGAGTGCAGAGGAGGAAGCCGCTGTTGTAAGTTTCCTCAAGGAGCTGCTGTCTTATCTGTTCCCGCAGGAAAGCATTCCAGAGAATTTATGCATGGTGGATATCGTGGTGATGGCAGCGAAATATATTTTTCCGCAGTCGGGAGACACGAAGTTAACGGAAAAAATAATGGATCTGATTGTGCCGGCCCTGCCGGATCCCGGTTCCGGCACTGGAGCTCTTCTATACCTTCTTATTAAACCCTACATTCCGGGAGATCCGGAATCATATACGAAAGCAGAGCAGATCAAGATGTTTCTGAAAGCCTGCGGCTGGGGGCCCGCAGAGGGTTCAGAAGCGCAAGGTCAAGAAGCCAAAGAAGTGGCCAGCGGGCTTTGCAACTTGGTCGTTTTTGCAGTCGAATACGGCTTTGCTCCTTTTATACCAGCGCAGCTGATATCAGTCCTTAAAGATGCAAATGACCCTGACCAATTCCCCGGCAAGGTCATGGAACTGCTTCATTTCCTGACGCCGGAAGGAGCAACCTGGACAAAACTCAGTGATGCCGCGGACCTGATGGGAACGCGCGCAGTGGAATCCCTGTTTTCAGGCCCATTGAATGCCCTTGCCGGGAAGGGGTATTCTCAGAAATACATTGCTGAAGCCAGGCGCCACTTTAACGCGCTGAAGGCGAAGGAATCCATCGGTCCGCTGCGGACTTTATTGCTGAATACCCTGTTTTCCGCGAAAGGGGAAACCCTGAGCGTTGAAGGGATGGTCCGCAATCTGTCATTGTTTGCGGCAAATATCGGGCTAGTAGGCCCGTCTCACTATGTCCAGGTTGACCTTGCCTGGGCGAAAGCGCGGCGGGCCAAAGGAATCTGGGACCATGCTCCCGTGACGCCCTCCAAAACGCCGCCCAAGACCGGCGATGCTGCCCAGCCGATTCTGTGGCTGCTGCTGATGCTGGCCGGCCTGTGCATGTGCGCGCTGGTTGTGAGGATCCCGGCACGGCGAAAGAGAAAATAAAGCAACGATGGCCATCGCGAGATGGAATCGGAAGGAAGCCGGATGCGGGAGCAGACGATCATTTCCTGAAATCATGATCTTCTGTTTTGCTGAAATGCCTGTATGCCAGCACACCGATTGGAATGAAATAGATACACCAGAAGAGCAGGGCGATCCCTCCGCCGTGCCCGCTGCTGCCCTCAGCCATATGGGTGAACATCCCGGTCATCGGCATAAAGAAACAGCTGAGGAAGAAAACCCCGTGGAGAATCATCAGCCACTTCAGCCAGTGATCCGGCTTGTTTTCCGCGTGAATCGACAGGCCGATGAAAAAAGTGGAAAGCGCCATCATGCCGTACCCAAGCAGGTCATAATTGAACAGCAGCCCGCCCTTCTGGTAGTTCAGAACCCTGGCAGCCTGATCGTTCAGGTCCTCCAGCCGGACGGTGGTCGTCTGCGCATAATAGACCAGCAGGATCAGGACGGCATAGACAGCCGCCAGGATCAGCCCGATATTGGCGGAGACTTTCGCTTTTTCAGCGCACTCATGCTGGAATCCAGCAGCCATCATGATGTAGCCGATCGGCAGAAACATGCAGACCAGGTAGGAACCGAAGTGAAAGCTGCAGAGGATGAATACCGCGAAAAGGAATACTGTAGCCGTCACCACCGCTGCGCCGATTTTTGATAATAAACGATTCATACTGTCCTCCCGTAAAGTTTATTGAATTGCAGGATATGTTCTTTCAGAATCCGAATGGATTCGGGTTCTCTTTCCGGATCACGGTCACAGACCGTCATCAGCAGATAGAAGGGGGCATAAAACTGAAGCGTCATCACCTCGACGTTGTCCGTTTGCAGAACACCCTGGTCAACCGCCTGATTCAGTAGTGACATGAAGTAAAACATCGGATCGTCCATGTACTGGCGCATGTAGGTGTCAGCCAGTTCCTTGTTATGGAACTGCTCAATCGTCAGCATTTTGCGGGTACGCCTTGTGTAGTCATCATGAAGCTGGTACAGAAAGAGATTGATTCCCAACCCGACCAGTTCTTCTTCTGACAGCCGCTTATATATCTCAGCATCGGCTTTCGGATTGTTTCCCTGAATGTTCAGAAGCTTGGCCTGCTCCAGAAAGCGCCGGTGCATTTCCTCAATGATGGCGTCGAAGATGGCCTGTTTACTCTTAAAATGCTTATACAGGGACGGGGCTTTGATGCCGACCCGATCGGCAATCTCACCAACGAACACATTGGCATAGCCTTTTTCGGAAAACAGCGTCAGTGCTTCATCCAGGATTCTTTGCTTCGTATCCATACATCCTCCTCACAGAAGCTAATTTGAATTAGCTACATGATAAGCTAATTTCAATTAGCTGTCAAGACATAAACAGAAAAAAAGACGAAAGCGTTTCCCATCCTGGTCGCATTTTCGCGGGAACTGTTTGAATGAAAAGAGAAAAGGTGCTGTCAGGCATCCATGGGAGCCTATTCAAACTGTGCGGCGTAGAGGTGGTGATAGAAGCCTTTCCGGTCCATCAGCTGGCGGTGGGTGCCCTGTTCGACGACATCGCCGTCCCGGAGGACCAGGATTTGGTCCGCGTTTTCAATGGTGGAGAGGCGGTGGGCGATGACGAAGCAGGTTTTCTGTTTCATCAGCTCGCGCATGGCTTTCTGGATTTCCCGCTCGGTGGCGGTGTCGACGTTCGAGGTGGCCTCGTCCAGGATTAGCATCGGCGCGTCATAGAGCATGGCCCGGGCGATGGTCAGCAGCTGCTTCTGCCCCTTGGAGATATTGCCGCCGTCCTCGCTGATGACGGTATCGTAGCCCTGGGGCAGGCGCATGATGAACGGATGGATGCGGGCGGCTTTCGCGGCGGCGACCACCTCGTCCATGGTGGCATTTTCCTTGCCGTAGGCGATGTTTTCAAAGATGGTGCCCTGGAAGACCCAGGTATCCTGCAGCACCATGGCATAGGCGCCGCGAACGCTGGACCGGACGGAGGTGCGGATATCGTGGCCGTCGATGCGGATGACGCCGCTGTCCGGGTCGTAAAAGCGCATGAGAAGGTTGATGATCGTGGTTTTGCCGGCGCCGGTGGGGCCCACGATGGCGGTCAGCTTTCCGGCGGGCGCGTCCAGGTTCAGGTCGTGGAGGATGGTCTTGCCGGGATCGTAGCCGAAGGCCACATGCTCCGCGCGGACATCCCCGCGGACGTTTAAAAGCAGGTGCGCGCCTTCCACATCGGCGGTTTCCTCCGGCTCATCCAGCAGCGTGAAGACGCGCTCGGCGGCGGCCAGCGCGGAGAACAGCTCGTTGAAGACTTCGGCCACCGCGTTGATCGGCCCGGCGAACTTGCGGCTGTATAGCACAAAGGAGGAGATGCGGCCCAGGTCGATCTGCCCGTTCAGGAACAGCACGCCGCCCAGCAGGGCAATCAGGCTGAGGCCCAGGTTGTTGATGGCGGTCATGGTGGGGCCGAGGGTCACGCCGTAGTGTTCCGCGTCGGAGAAGGCGGTGGCGGCGTCCTGGTTGATGCCGTCGAAGCGCTCTTCCACCCGGTTTTCATAGGCATAGGCCTGGATGGTCTTTTGGCCGGAGAGCATTTCTTCCACAAAGCCGTTCATGACGCCGTAGCTTTTGGAGCGCCGGGCATACCGCGGCTGGGTCTTGCGGCGCATGAACACCGTGTAGCAGATGGAAACGGGCACGGTGACCAGCGTCAGCGCGGAGAGGGGGAGGGAAATGACCATCATCATGACCAGGGAACCGACGACCGTGACCAGGCTGGAGAGGATCTGGACGATGTCCGTGGCCAGGCTGGTGGAGATCACGTCAATATCATAACTGACGCGGCTGATGATGTCCCCGGCCTGGTGCCGGTCAAAATAGCTCACGGGAAGCCTCATCAGTTTGTTGAAGACATCCTGGCGCATCCGGCGGGCCACGCGCTTGCTGACCATGGTCATCATCAGGGTAATGCCGAAGCCCAGCAGGGCGGCGGACACATAGCACACGAGCATCAGAAGGGCGTCGTGGGTGACCGCGTCAAAATTCACTTTTCCCGGGCCGGCGGCGGCTTCGCGGATGGCGGATCCGGCCAGGGACGGCCCCCAGAGGTTCAGCAGGTTGCTGAGGAGGCAGAGGACGGCGACCCCGAGGATCACATATTTCCAGGGCCCCAGGTAACGGAGGATCCGGCGGAGGGCGCCGCGCGTGTCCTTCGGCTTTTTCATTACGGTATCGCGGGCCACTCACTCCACCTCCCTTTCATTCATCTGGGTGCGGCAGATGTCCCGGTATTCAGGGCAGGTTTCCATCAGCTCGGCATGGGTGCCCCGGCCGATCATTTCGCCTTCGTGCAGGACGATGATCTCGTCCATGGACAGGATGGAGGAGACCCGCTGCGCGATGACAACCATCGTGGCGCTGCCGTGGTGTTCCCGGATGGCCCGGCGCAGCTCCGCGTCCGTCCGGTAGTCCAGGGCGGAGGAGGCGTCGTCGAGGATCAGGATTTCCGGCCCGGCGGCCAGGGCGCGGGCGATCAGCAGCCGCTGTTTCTGCCCGCCGGAGAAGTTGGCGCCGCGGATGGCCGCCTCATGGTCGTAGGCATCCTCATAGGATTCGACGAAGCCCTGAGCCATGGCATCCTTTGCCGCGTCTGCAAGCATGCGGTCGCTGACCTCGCGGCCGAACACCACATTCTCGCGGATCGTGTCGGCGAAAATGACGTCGTTCTGGAACACGACGCCGAATTTCCGGTGCAGGTCGTCCCGGCCATAGCCGCGGACGTCCATGCCGTCGACGAAAACATGGCCCTGTTGGGGGTCATAGAAGCGCATGAGCAGGTTGATGATGCTGGTTTTGCCGCTGCCGGTGGCGCCGATGATGCCGAGGCTTCCGCCCTTCCGGACCCGGAAGGAGATATCCTTCAGGCACTGCTGCCGCTCCTCGCCCAGGAACTGGCCGTGCAGTTCCCCGGGGTCGTCCGCGTCATAGTTGAAGGTGACATGGTCGAAGATCAGGGCCTCGTCCCCCGGCGCGGGGGCCAGCTGGTCCGCGGGCAGGGGCGTCAGCTCCTCCGGCAGGCTGATGATCTCGCCGATCCGGTTGGCGGAGGCGTTGGCCTTGGACATCATCATAAAAATCCGGTTCAGGCCCATGACGCCCATCAGAATCATATTGAAATAAGTCAGAAAGGCAAGGATGACGCCCGGGGCGGTCTGGCCGTCGTTCACCCTCCGGGCGCCGACGAGGACCACCAGGGTCAGGCCCACATTCAGGAAGAGGGTGACGATGGGCCCCGGCAGGCTCATGATCATGCCGGCCTTGATTTCCTGGCGCGCCATGCGGGCGTTCGCATCGGCGAAGCGGCCTTCCTCGAAGGATTCCTTGCTGAGGGCCCGGACCACGCGGATGCCGGTGATGCTTTCCCGCATGCGCCGCACGAGCACGTCCATCCGGCGCTGGACTTCGTTGTACAGCGGAATGCCCTTCCAGGACACGAAGGAGACCAGGACGATCATGATCGGCGCCATGATGCAGAGGATGGCGGCGAGCCCCGTGTCCATCGTCAGGGTGATGGCGATGCCGCCCAGCAGCATGATCGGCGCGCGGATGCCCATGGTCTGGATCATGCGGACGAAGCTCTGGACGTTATAGGTGTCGCTGGTCATCCGGGAGATCAGGGAGGGAAGGCCGACCTTGTCCATCTGGCGGCCGGACAGGTTCAGCGCCGTATGGAACAGGTCCCGGCGGATCGCGTAGGTGCTGTTTTTCGCCACCCGGACGCTCATCCGGTTGGCGGTGATGTTCAGGATCCGGGTCAGAAGGGTCAGCAGCAGCATGACGCCGCCCCAGGCGGCGACGGGCCACGCGTTATCGGCGTTTGGAATCACGTGGTCAAGGAGGTGCTCCAGGACATACGGAAGCAAAAGGTCGGTTCCCGTGCCGACCAGCTTGATGGCCATGACCGCCAGGATAAAGCGGCGGTATGGGCGAACGTAGTGCCAGATCAGTTTCATTTTTTCCCAGCCGTGGCTGCCAGCCTCCGGAACCCTTTCCTCCTGCCCCTTCCGCGAAGGAAAGCCATGCAGTGCATTGGGAGCATGGTGCGGGGCGGGGAATGAATCAGCCGTCTGCCGGGACGCAAAAATCCCGGACAGGCTGTGAAATATTCTATCACAGGCATCCGGGATAAGCTACAGGTAACTTTTGGAAGAAAATCGGTAACCGTTGGAAGAAAACCGGGTTTCGGCTCAGCGGGGGGAAAGCAGGTCCTTGATTTCAAAGCCCTTGGCCAGGTTGCCGGTGATCTTCAGGCGGCCCTTCATGAACAGGCGCGGGGCCGTGGTTTCGCCGCGCATCATCCGCATAAAGTGATAGTAGCTGCATTTGATATGGGCGTCCGCGTCGTGATAGGACCAGGGCTCCACGGCGAAGCTGTCGCTGCCGATTTTGATATAGAGCCATCCGGCGCCTTCGCCGATGATTTCGATCTCGATGATCCGGCTGAAGCCTTCGGTGAACCATTCCGGATGGTTCCGGCGGTTGTGCTCGTCCACCTGCCGGTAGGTTTCCCGGATGTTCTCGAAGGCCTCCTGGAAGGTGAGGCCGGCGAAGTGCTCGGTGACGTGGATTTCGTGGTACATCCGCCGGTACTGTTCCGCGCTGCGCTCCCAGGAGAAATCCTTGCGCATGCAGCGCAGGCGAAGCTCGTTGAAGGTCTCCGGGTCGGAGAGGTAGACCTTGATTGCCTGGAGCACCGCGAGATAGAGGTCCTTGGCGGCGTATTCGGAGAAGGAGAAACCCTCGCCGATGCCGTCAAAGGTGCTGTAGGAACGGACGGAGTCCCGCAGGCCGCCGGTTTCCCGGACGATGGGCACGGTGCCGAACCGCATGGCCATCATTTGGGACAGGCCGCATGGCTCGAAGCGGGAAGGCATCAGATAGAAGTCCGCTCCGGCAAAGATCTCGCTGGCCACCGCTTCCGTATAGCGGTCGGAGAAGCCCATCTGGCCCGGCCAGTGCTCCGCGGCCCAGCGGAAATAGTCGGTGTACTGGGGATCCCCCTGGCCGAACACGACCAGCTGCACGCCCAGGTCCATCAGGCCGGGAAGCGCCTCCTTGATCAGGTCGAGGCCCTTCTGCTCCACCAGGCGGGCAACGACGGCCACCAGCGGCCATTCCGGTTCCGGGGTCAGGCCGAAGCGCTTCTGGACGGCTTCCTTGCAGACCGCCTTGCCCTCCAGGTTGTCCACGGAGAACGGGGCGGGAAGGCGGGGATCCTTCATGGCGTCGTACTGGTCCACGTCGATGCCGTTCAGGATGCCGTACAGCTTGCCGTCCACATAGTCGATGACGCCCTGCAGCCCCTCGCCGAACTGGGGATGGTGCAGCTCCCGGGCATAGGTGGGGGAAACCGTGCTGACCGCGTCCGCCATCATCATGGCGGCCTTCATCAGGTTGATGTCCTCCCGGCCCTCATAGTTGAAGATCAGGGCCCGTTCATACCAGCTGGAATCGAAGCCGAAGACGGAATACATCTTCTCCCTTGCGTACTGGCCCTGGTAGGCGATGTTGTGAATGGTATAGACAGTGCGGATGCCGCCGAAGCGGGGGTCGTCCTGCTGCTTGTCTTTCAGGTACAGGATGGTGGCGGCGGTTTCCCAGTCGTTGCAGTGCAGGATGTCCGGGCAGGGGGAGAGCAGGCCCAGCAGGGAAACGATTGCCTTGCTGAAGAAGGCGAAACGCCAGGCATCGTCGTCGTACCCGTAGAGCCGGTCCCGCATGAAAAGCTGCTCCTCGCCGATGAACCAGACGGGGACGCCGGCCCGGCGGCCTTCATAGACCTGGGCGTTGATCTGCATATCCCGGAGAATCACGGGATAGGTGCCGCGGAAGGTCAGCTCGTCATGAAAACGGTCCCAGACGCATTTGTAGAGCGGGGTGATGATTTCCACCTCGTCGCCGGTTGCCTGCAGCACAGGAGGAAGGGAGAAGGCCACGTCGGCCAGGCCGCCGGACTTGCTGAAGGGGGCGCATTCGCTGGACGCAAACCAGATTTTCATTGCTTCTTTCTCCTTTTGTTATTGGGCTTCACGGAGGCATTTCAGGGCCACATCGGGATAGTTGGTGATGACGATGTCCGCGCCGCCGGCGAGCACCCGGCGGATCAGCTCCTCGCTGTTGACGGTCCAGGGATGGACCCGGATGCCGGCCTTGTGGGCCTCCCGGCAGAGGTTGCCGGGCACGAGGACTTCAGTATACAGGGGATGGAGGGCGTCCATGCCCAGGGCGACGGCGTAGGCCCAGGAGCGGACCATGGTGGCGTCGTAGAGCAGGCCGCAGGTGATGGACGGGTCAATGGCCTTGACCCGCTGCATGCTGTAATGGTTGAAGGAGGAGAAGATCAGGCGTTCCTTCGGAAAGCGGCTGGCTGCCAGCTCGATGCAGCGCTTCTCCAGGTCCGGATAATCGATGACGCTGTTTTTCAGCTCGATATTGATTTCCAGCCCGGTGGGGGCCAGCAACTGAAAGACCTCCTCCAGCGTCGGGATCCGGGCGTCGGGGAATTCTGGATGGGTTTTGTTGAAATGCAGGGCTTTCAGCTCCTGAAGCGTCATGTCGAGGATCCGGCCGGTTCCGTCGGAGACCCGGTCCACGGTCTCGTCATGGGCGACGACGATCTCGCCGCTGCGGCAGAGGTGGACGTCCAGCTCCACGCCGTGGGCGCCCTGGTCCACAGCGAGCTGGAAGGCTTCCAGGGTATTTTCCGGGGCATAGGCGGAAGCGCCCCGATGGGCGAAGATTGTAGCCATGCTGTTTCCTCCGGCAGTTATATTGGATGAAATTATCGTACCAGTTCGGGCGGGAGAAGTCAAGAACGGCCTTGGAGCGGCGGCGGGAAAACACTTGTGCGGGACGGGGGTTGCGCGTATAATGGAAAAGCTGATCCGCGGAGGGCATCCGTGGAAATCCATTGGCGAAAGACGGAGGGAACCGCCTTGACGGAGCTGGTTCGCAAAACCATTCAGGCATTGCAGGAAACAAACGGAAACCAGGGGACGGGGAGGATGCACCAATGTCCGCCGCCGGACCGCCGGAAGGTGATTCGGGTGGTGAAGGACCTGCAGGCGCTGCTGTTTCCGATGAGCTTCCGGCGGGAGGTTCCGGACATGCCGGATGAAGCGCTGCTGGAGAAGGCGCTGGGTCTGTTGAAGGCGGAGCTGGCGTCTGCCCTGCGCTTCCGGGATGAAAAGGATCCCGAAAAGGCGGCCGGCGCCATGTGTGAGGCCTTTGCCGGCACGCTGCCGCGCATCCGGGAGCTTTTGCTGAAGGATGTGGAGGCGCTGTATGAAGGCGACCCGGCCGCGGTCAGCCGGGAAGAGGTCATGATCTGTTATCCCGGGTTTTACGCGATTTCCATTTACCGGCTGGCTCATGAGCTGTACCTGCTGGACGCGCCGCTGATTCCCCGGATTATGACGGAGTTCGCCCATGAAAAGACCGGAATTGATATTCATCCGGGCGCTACGGTGGGAGAATACTTCTTTATCGACCATGGAACGGGCATTGTAGTGGGAGAAACAACTACTATCGGGGACCATGTGAAGCTTTACCAGGGCGTGACGCTGGGCGCCCGCAGCTTTGAGCTGGACGAGAACGGGAATCCGGTGAAGAAGATCAAGCGGCATCCGGATATCGGGAACCATGTGGTGATTTACGCCAACGCCACCATTCTCGGCGGGGATACCGTGATCGGGGACCGCTGCGTGATCGGCGGCAACACCTGGCTGACCGGATCCGTGGCAGCCGGCAGTGTGGTAACCTACAGGGAGGAATGCTGACCATGGCGCGGAAATGGACAGGGATGCTCGCCCTGCTGCTCTGCCTGTGTTTTC
>Ga0265298_10007551_pt1 | contig 13193 bp, 3 predicted proteins | sample AusTroGonzalo_MG_3_FD_193486 | JGI IMG/M metagenome (GOLD analysis project Ga0265298, IMG submission 193486) | Bovine rumen microbial communities from tropical cattle in Woodstock, Queensland, Australia - Gonzalo_01 | ecosystem: Host-associated > Mammals > Digestive system > Stomach > Rumen ... | reverse complement strand
CTCCTATTCTATTCCTAAATTATTATATCATTTTATAGTTAAAATTCAATAAGAAATTTACTTTTAACTACTTTTTTTCATCATTAACAGGATTATTCATGTTTTGATAACTTGTATCATATATTTCATATATATATGCAGTATCTTCGCTCATAATTACAAATGTACAACCTAATGGTCCTCTTAAATAATATATAGGCTTTCTAACTTCAAATTGTACATTAACCATATCTTTGAAAGATTTTGTTCTAACCATTTTTTTATCAGACATTTTAGGAATGACTTCAACCTCAACTAATATAGAATCATAAGTTCTAAGTATCTTATTTAATTCTGCATGATAAGGATTAGTCATCCTAAATAAACTTCTGATAAATAGCGCAATGAAGACTAATGCTGCTAATAATAAGAATGCAGCATATACTAGATTATTACTTAAGTAAAAATCTAATGCAAAATATCCACATATTCCAGCAACAAGTAATTCAAAGACGCTTTTAATTCTCATGAACGTCACCTTTTATAAAATCATTAAACCAAATTGATGGATAAGCAACTTTAGAAATTTTAAATTTATCATATTTACCAACTACCATATCTTTAGTAACTGTCATATATTCATATTGGTAATCATCTTCAACTTCATTATTTTGAGTCATTTTTGAAATAACATATAAATTTATATTTCCATTTTCATCTTTTTCTTTTAAGTCAATTCTAGCTATAACCATTTCATTATTTGAATTTTTGAAAACAATTATATCTCCTTCATCATATGCTTCATATTTAACATTTTTATAGATTAATACAGCATCACCACGTTTAATTTGTGGATAAATATCACTTGTATTAATACCTACTAATTGATAATTAAATATACCTGAAATTAATCCAATAACTACTGAGAAAACAATTGTAACTGGAACAATAAATACATAAATTTTAATATATTCCCATAAACTTTCATTACCACTTAATTCATCTCTTATAGCTTTAGATGTAAATATGTAAATCATTGATGGTAATGATACATCTATTACTGAATAAAGATAGTTTCCTAAATTAGGTATAGATGGTAATACATATTTAAATAAACTTAAAGGTATAACATATAATACACATGGATGGAATCCAACTTGATATGTTAAGTATGTCATTACAACGTTTTTAAATATTATAGGTAATACTTTAACAGTAAAGTATACAAATACAGCTGCTAAAGAACCTGTAACACCATAATAATTTAATACCATATCTAACATAATAGCTGCCACTGTCATATATATTATAGTTTCTTTACTATCTTTGTTAGCACTAACAAATATATATCTAAATAATTCTAATGCTACCATAGATAACACAGGTAAAAATGCATTTTTTGCTATTGAAGATAATTTAAGTGAATATGCATTCTTCATAAATCCTGCAGATAATCCTAATATATATATTAATGCAAAATAAACTACTAAACCTATTAATACTTCCAATAATACTTTTTTTCTTGTTTTATTTAATCCACAATGTTGAAATCCATATAAGAAGTAAGCTGAAATTGTTAATACAAGAGTAAATAAACCATTAATTACTGTTGCATAATTTGGAACTAATCTAAATATTAGTGCAAAATATACAAATACGTATACAAATATTGCACCTATTATAATTGTATTTTTTCTTTTACGACTCTCACTCATATTCTCACCTATTTTTCTACATACACTACTTGGTATTTTAATTTTAATGTAACATCAGTATCTGGTAAATCTTCTTTTTCAAGATCATCTTTAAACTTCAACCATACTGTTACAGTTTTTCTTTGACCTGCAAGTAGTACATCTCCTCTCATTATTTTACTTCCATTTTTATATTTTACTGTATAATCTAAGAATTGTTTTTGTCTGTTTGTTAAGCCTTCTTCTATAATGTCATATATTTTAGCATCAATTGATCCTCTATTAACCATATCAATATCAAATGAGAAATATTGACCTGGTGCTGATAAACCAACTTCATATGTAACACCTGTTTTCTTACTATCTAGTTTTGGTTTAGTAATTGGTGCAACTGAATTATCATCCATAACAATATTATCAAATTCAATTCTCCATTCTGGTTTTTCTATTGGTGTAACAGGGTCTATATTTGAATTACTGTTTGAATTACTTGGTGTTGGTTTTGGTTCTGGTCTAGGTGTTGGTTCTGGTGGTATTGGATTACTATTAGAATTACTATTCGAATTACTATTTGAATTACTTATAATATTAGAATTACTTTCTACATTACTATTTGAATTACTTTCTACGTTACTATTTGAATTCGAATTACTTTCTATGTTACTTGGTAAATTACTATTTCTTATATTACTAATTCTATTTGACCTTCTCCTTCTTTCATGAGCAGGATCAATACCACGTCTACCAATATTAAATCCAATAGCTAAATAAGCATACGTTATGGATAAAAATATTAAAGTAGCAACAAAAATAATTGAATAAATAGGTCTTACAACGTCATTCTGTCTTTTTTCAATTTCCTTACTGTTAACTTTATTATACATATCATCACCTATTATAATAATGATATCATAAATCCAATAGAAAAAAAAGCAGTATTTTAACATTTTATTTATTTTGTATATAAAAAAATACACTTTCATTTTGAAAATGTATTTTTTTTACTTTTACATATTAAATTTCAATATACAAGATTTATTATCATTTGAATACTCAACATGATATCTATGTTCAGTACTTGCTACTATATCTCCTGCTTCGAATGCACTTGTTGAGCCAGAAATATGTCCATCATAATAGTTAAATTCACCATTACCCATTCTTACACCAATACCTTTAGTTGTACCAGTAGCACTTACTTCTGGGTTAGTTATAGATACATCTGCAGAATCAGTACCTCTACCATCATATATACCTTGAGTATATGTTCCTGCTTCCATATATGCACCATATGCTTCTGTACCTGAAGAAGTAATAGTACCTGTTTCCATTGTTAATTCACCTGATTTAACAAATAATCCAATACTTGTTGTATTATCATGTAAATCTATAGCTATATTATTTAATTTAACTACTGCAGTATCTTTAACATATATACCTTTTGATTCATTATTATTGAATAATTCTATATTAGCACCTGTAATAGTATTTAATGATTTAGTACTCATTATACCATAATCATAATCTCTAATATGTTGTGACTTAATATTAACATTAGTAATAGTACTATCATGGGTACTATTATTGTAAATACCATAATAATATTTACCATATCTACCTTCTAATTTATCATTAGTACTTGTTAATATTCCTTCATTGTAAATATTTATAAATGATTTACTTTGAGAAGTATCAAGTCGTTTACTTAGATAATTATTACCAATTGATGAAACAGTACCATTTGAATATAGAATTCTTTCTTCAGAATCAGCAGAATATCCATATCCAGAGTTTAATAATATATTATTATCTTTTAGAGTTAATAATCCGCTATTATATATAAGATTAAATTGACCATAATCATAATATGTATAGCTTATATCTGTATCTTTTATTTCTAATTGACCTTTGTTTTCAATTCTTCCTTTTATTTCAACTGTATCATTATTATTCTTTGATATTTTTATTTCAGAATTAGCATTATTTACATTTATTATTCCTGAAATATCTGTATCTTCTAATACTACTTTTCCAGTACCATTAGCATATAATCCAGTATTACTTGCTAAAAGTTTTGAATTACCAATTGTTGATGCAGTACTTTGAGAATTATCATATACAGCATATGTAGTACCTTCTATTATAGAATTTGTAATAGTCATTGTTCCTTCATTTTCTAATGCTGTATCTGAAGCTCTAAGTTCTGTATTATTTAATAATAATGTAGAAGAAGAACTATTCTTTATAAGACTATTTCCTTTAACTATAACGTTATCAAGTGATAATGTAGCATTTGTACTATTTGTAATAAATTGACTTGATAATAAATTAGTTATTATTGATTTTTTAGTTGGATGATTATTTACAATATTAAGTGTCTTACTATTAGTTATTGGTTTAGTAGTACTTAGATTAAATCCATTTAAATCTAAAATAATATTTACATCAGAAACTACTTCATAAGAAAGACTAGCATCAGACATTAATTCTAATGTATCTCCACTTGAAGCATTATCAATAGCTTCTTGTAAATTCTTATATTTATTATTTGGTTCTGGTAGATTTTTATTCTTAACAAAATCTGTAGTTAATACTAAGTAAGCTATTGTAGCATGAAGTCCATCGTTCTTTGTAGAAACATTATAACCATACATTGATTTATCATATAGACGAGAATTACCAATATAACCAGTTCCTCCGCCTCCAGAGCCATGTCCTCGGTTAGAACCACCACCACCGTAGTAGCCTCCACCGCCTCCAGCTCCACCATAACTAGAGTTACAATAATTTCCACCTTGACCAAATGATCCTGAATAGTTTTTACCACAATAATTTGCATAACCAGGGCTATCTTGTGTAGCACCTGTACCATTATAAGAAGTATATGAACGATTTACACTATCGTATCCTGAGTTACCAACATAACCTCCAGCACTACCTCCTATAGTAGCAGTACCATAACCAGCTCCACCACCACCACCAGATACAATTAGTATCTTGTCTTTACTATTTTCTAGTGATGATAATAAACCAGATTTAAGTGCTATATGTGTAGCTCCTCCTCCTGCATAAGCAGTTTGACCATTTTGTGAAGCAGCATTACCTCCACCATTATAACCACCTACATATTCAACACCTTGTCCACCAACATTAATATATAATTTTTCATTTTTAGTTAACTCGATTTTTCCAACTGAGTATGAACCATATCCACCATAATTAGTTTCACTATAGTCAGCACCTTGTGCTCCCCAAGTTTCTAATTTGTATTCACCAGGACATGTAGCCATAAATACTTCTTCATGACCTAAATAATCAAATGTAAATACTCTTCCATCATCATAGTCACAATCTGTATTTGCATAAGTAAATTTAGCAAATACTCTTGTATCACTAAGTAATTGGTCAGTACTTTGTACTTGATTTAAATAAGTTGGTTCATAATACCATCCTTTAAATGTCATTACTGACTCATCATAAGATGGTGTTGGAAGTGTTCCTATTGAAGCTCCTGTTTGATAACTTATAGTATCATTTGAAAGTGTTCCATAATCATGCATTAAATATAAATTTGATGAAGAACTACTAGATACTAATGTAATTCTTGCATGACCATTTCCCCTTTTTGCTTTTTCACTTTCAGCTTCATCTGATACATCGTTAACACTTATTGTTTTAGTGCTTTCAGCGTCTGATACTGTACATTTATAGCAATACATTGCTTTATTATTTAATAATTCGTTTGCTATATAACCAGAACCTCCGCCTCCACCACCTGATGTAGCTTGTCCTACACCTTGGTATGTGTAACCACCGAAGAAGCCTCCGCCTCCTCCACCAGTTCCACCAGCAGCCCAAAAGCTATTATCTGAATCTCTACCAGATTGACCTAATCCGAAAGAGTATCCTGTAGTTTGATTTCCTCCAGCAGATACTGGATATTCGTAATTATTTAAACCTACTTTAATACTTGATACACCACTAGCTCCTCCTCCGGAACCACCATTGGCATAACTAGCGCCACCGCCGCCACCTGCGACAATTAATAAGTCTTCAATTTCTTCTTGAGATGCAATATTATCTCCATTAGTATCGAATGATTTAAGTAAACCAGATTTAAGTGCTATATGAGTAGCGCCTCCTCCAGAACCACCACTTTGTTCTGGATATCCACCTGATCCTTTACCACCGTTACCTCCTCCATTGTATCCACCTGGAGAAGTATATAATCTGAAATCTTCTGCTTGATCAATACCCTTACCACCAACATTTATATAAAGAGTATCTCCTTCATTTAAATAAATATTACCTTTAGAGTATCCACCATATCCACCTATTACATCAGTTTTAAATATACCACCTGAAGCTCCCCAAACTTCTAATTTATAGTATCCTGAAACAGGAGCTACATAAGTTTGTTCTCCACCAGTATAACTGATATCTGTTTCAACACTTACAGTATTAGTATGTAATATATCATTTGATGTATAACTTGTAGGAACTAATCCTGATTGTGCAGATGTATTATATACATATTTAGCATATAAATTGAAATTCTTATTTACTACATAACTTGATGTAACTTTATTTTCATATGTTGGTTCTAAATACCATCCTTCAAATTCAATATCACTTCTACTTGTTATAGCATCTTCTAATGTACCTAATGTTGAATTTTTAGAATATTGTTTAGTAGTATTTGAACCTTGTTCATTAATAAATTGAACTCTATAGTTAGAATTTTCATTTTCTATTAATGATATTCTAGCATGTCCATCACCTGTATGACCAAATTCTTTTGTACTTGCATTTGCTACTGTAGGATTTCCTACTTTATTAGTTGTAACATCTGTATTCCATTCATATCCTAAACCATCTATCATTACAGTATCTGTAAATTTATATCCTGAATAGTGATATGAACATGTAATATCATTTTTAGCTGATTCTGCTGTACATTGTACATTATTTGAATCAAGTCTTGGTGTTGTACTTCCTATAGAGGTTACTGCTACTGCTCCCTTATGTCCAGAGATAAATGATGAACCTCCTGAACCTGAACCGTAAACATGTGATGCACCACCACCACCGTAGTAACCTCCACCTCCTGTTGCTCCACAAGATGAACCTTTACCAAAGGCACCTGTAGCACATCCAGTAGGATTTTCTTGTCCAATACCTGGACCTACTTGAGAACCTCCTGTATTTACATAAGAATTACGTGTACTTAAGTAACCAATTAATCCTCCAGCAGCACCACCATAATCTCCACCTTCGGAAGAACCTCCTCCTCCAGCAACCATAATACGACTTCTAAGACCTGCTAAAGAATCCCATTCTCCTGCTATTAAACGTACGTCAGTAGCACCTCCACCTGGATTACCACTACCAGTAGATGTTCTAGTAGCATTAAATGAAGAACAGTTTCTACAAGATAAACCTTGTCCTACATAAACATATAACTTAGTACCTTGTTCTAAATGTATTGTACCTGAAGTATATCCTCCATGGTGTCCATTACCAGCTTCAGTATTATTCTGATAATCTCCACCTTGTGCTCCCCAAAGTTCTACTTTATAATCACCTGTTACAGGAACTTTAAATATTTGATAATCACCTATATAAGAATAATCAAATACTGTTTTATTAATATTATCTGTATCATCATAACTATATTTAGATTTAACATATTCTAATCTATTATAAGTTATTTTTGCATAACCATTACCTTTTTTAGCACTATTTTCTATTGGAGTAGATGATACTGTCGAAGTAGAGAATGTTCTTACATTTTGTAATTCTACTTCTACTCCATCTGCTTCCTCATGTATTTCGTAACCATCTTTTATATTATTAAATACACCATAGTAAGGTCCAGTTAATCCTTTTAATCTACCACTATAGAAATTTGTTGTACCATTAGTTTTATATATACCATATAAACTACCTTCTATAAATGGATGATATATAGATGAATCTTGTGAAGCTTCACCTATATTTACTGTACTATTATTAACTTGATTTATACCATATACATGACCAAGTATCTTACCATTTGATATTGTAAGTGTACCAGCTTGTTCTAGATATATACCTATATTTTGACTAGATAAATCTACATCAAATATTTTTACCACTGGTGAATTATATCTAGTATATATACCAGATGATGATGTTCCTGTTGTAGTAATACTTGAACCATCATTTATTATTGTTGTACCCCCATCTGTAAATATACCAAATCCATTAGATGCTCCAGCAGTTATTGATGTATTAGTTATAATAGCATCTGTTTGTATATATATACCTGATGCACTAGGAGATTCAATAATACAATTATCAATATATAAGTATGATGCATAGTAACCATGTATTGCATATCTATCTCTATTAGTACTTGTATTTATTACTTTACTATCTTTTATATGTAAATGTGTACTATCTGATACTATACCATAGTCAGCACCTTGATATTTACCACCTGATATATTAACAGTATTATAATCAGTATTATATGTCTCGAATGCTATAGCACTATTATTAGTAGATGTAATATCCATAGTATCAATAGTTATATATGAATTATAACATCTTCCATATATACCATTTGTTTTACTATTTATAGTACCACTAGCTATATGTATATTTGTATTATGTGTTAAAGATATACCCATTCCTTCAGTAGATACTATATTACCTGATATAAACTCTAATGTAGTATTTTGTGCATTTATATAGATTGCTGTATCTGATGATTCTATATTTACATTATCTATTGTAATATCTTCTGCTGATTCATTAAATAAAGCATATCTACCACCTGATAATGTAGCATCTTTAATATTTAAATTAGCTTTTGTTGATAAATTACTTGGTACATATACTACTGAACTAGTACTACCTGCAGAAATATCTATATCTTCTATAGATAAATCTCCTTCATTTCTAATTGCATTATCTGCAACATTATTAAATGTACCATTTGTTACTTTTAATTTACCTTTATTAATTATTGGCGAAGTTGCTGTTAAAGTATTTCCTTGTAAATCAAATACAATATCTGCTCCAGCTACAACTGTACCATCTTCTTGCATAGTAGCATCTTCGATAAGTTTAATTGTACCTTTTCCTTCTTTGTTTTCAACTATATAATTAACAGCATCATTAAAGCTATTAAATTTTTCTTCATCTACTTGTAAGAATACTTTTTTATTTTTTAAATAATTATATACCCACAAGATATCTGTTGGTTCTACTTCATATCCATACATATATGCATCAGATAATCTTGTATTACCTATATATCCAGAACCTCCTCCAGCTCCACAAAGGGCTGAATCAGTTCCTCCTCCATACCATCCTGCACCAGCACCTGGTGTTGAATGATATGAATTTGATTGGTATCCACCTTTACCAAATTTACCACCTGTTTGTCCTGATGATGGACCACCTTTTTCTTGAGTACCTCCATATTCAAGAGGTGCTCCATAGTGTCCTCCTCCAGAACCACCTATAGAAGTTGAGCATCCATATACGGCATATCCACCTCCACCACCAGCAACAATAATTACTGATGATTTATCGTTTTCTAATGTAGATAGTAATCCTGAAGTTGTAGCTACATGAGTAGCTCCACCTCCACCTCCAGAACCTCCACTAGATCCTCCAGAACCTCCGCCATTATAGCCTCCAATTCCAGATTGGGCTGTTCCAGCTCCACCTACATTTACATATAATTTTTCGTTTGCTACTAAAGATATTTTTCCTGTTGCGTAACCTCCGTATCCACCACGTCTAGTTTCGCTTTCATATCCTCCAGCAGCTCCCCATATTTCTATTTTGTATTCACCAGAACATGGAGTTGTAAAGATATATTCTTCTCCTGAATAAGGAATATTATATACTTCATTATTTTCACATGTTTCTGTTGTTTCTCCTAAGTAAGTAAATCTAGCAAATCCATCTCCTGATTTAGCATACTTACTTGTTGGAATACTTGATACATTTTTAGTTGATAACGTATAGTTTTCAATTATTTCATCAAATGTAACAAGTTCAGCTATTTCCATCTTTTCTCTTATTCCATTGAATTCATTACTAAATCCATAATAAGAACCACCTAATTTACCATTATAGAAATATGATACTCCATTTTCTTTATATATACCATATTGTATACCCTTTATTACAGGTGAATCTGTTGTTAATTCTTCAGTAGATTTACCTATTGTTAATACATTTGACTCACTTCGTTCTCTTATACCATATAGACGTGCATTAATTGTTCCACCATATACGTATGTCTTAGCACTATTTTCCATATATATACCTGTATGATTACTATCTATAGAACCATTATTCATAGTAGATGTACCATTATACATATATATACCTATAGAATTTAATCCAGTAGTATCAATAGATGAATTAGATAATGTTACTGTACCACCTTGTACTCTCATACCATATGCATTATCTTTAGTGGCTGTAATACTTATTCCATCAAAGTCTACTGTAGCATCATCAACATATACACCTGATGCATCAGATGATTTAAATATAGTATTTTTAACTTCTGAATCTGCAAAATGATAAATAAGTAATGCATATCTATCTCTATTAGTACTTGTTGTTTCTACTGTAGAATTCTTTAATGTTAAATGTGTAGTTTGAGATACTATACCGTAGTTAGCACCTTTATATGTACCTGAGTTAATAATTAATGTATTGTAGTCTGTACTATATACATCAAATGCAATAGCTGAATCTGATGTAGAAGTAATATTCATATCATCTATTGTTATAGATGCATGAGCACAACGTCCATATATACCTGTTGAAGAACTATTAATTGTACCACTTGTAATATGTGTAGTTGAATAACTAGATACTTTTAAACCTGTACCAGTTGATGTAATAGTACCTGATTTAAAATCTAATGTACTATAATTAGAATTTAAGTAAAGTGCTGTATCAGAACCTTTTATTTCTGAATTTTCTACTGTTATATCTTCTTTAGATGAAGCTAATATTCCGTATGCTCCACCATTTATAGTAGAATCTTTAACATATAATTTTGTATCAGTACTTATTCCTTCTGGAACATATAATCCTGTATATGATGAATGAGATGTAAATGTACAATTATCAACCGTTAAATCATTTTGATTTTGTATTACATTATCAGCTAAATCAGTAATAGTACCATTCATTACTTTTAATTTACCTTTATTTATAAATTGTTTAGTTTTTGTTATTGAGAATCCTTGTAAATTAAATACAATGTCTGTTCCTGCTTTAAATGTTGCATCTTCTTGTGTTTCAACATCACCTAGTAATAAAATTGTACCTTTTCCTTCTTTATATCTAACTATATAATCAACCGCATCATTAATAGTATTAAATTTTTCTTCATCTACTTGTAAATAGTTAGCTTTATCAACTAAATAGTTTATTATCCAATTACTCTTAGTAGCTTCTACGTTATAACCATACATTGATGCATTAGATAATCTAGTATTTCCTATATAACCTGAGCCTCCTCCAGCTCCACCATTATTATGGTTTGTTACATAACCACCATACCATCCTGCTCCAGCGCCTCCTGTATCTGTACTATAGGTAACGCTTTCACCTTTACCAAATGCATAACCTTTAGTTTGGCTACCACCATCTCCGCAACCACCATCGCTTGATGGTCTAGCTTCGTATTTTCCTCTTGATACATTTGAACCATTTATTTGTGCTGGAGCTCCTGATGCTCCTCCACCAGAACCTCCGGAACCATCGTTTCCAGAATGCATTGCAGAACCATCTGTATCATCGGAACCTCCACCGCCACCAGCAACAATAAGTACTGATGATTTATTATTTTCAAGTGTTGAAAGTAATCCAGAAGATGTAGCTATATGTGTAGCTCCTCCTCCAGCTCCAGAGATAGAATTTCCTCCATCTCCTCCACCGTTATATCCACCTTTTGGACCACCATATGTATTAGAACCAGATCCATAAGCACCTTGGCCACCTACATTGATATAAAGTCTTTCTCCTGCATTAAGAGTAATTTCACCAGATGAGTATCCTCCAGCTCCTGCTTTAGAACCTCTAGTTGCATGATTAGGATCTTCTCCTCCACCTGATGCACCCCATACTTCAAGTAAGTATTTACCAGGACAAGTAACAATATATTCATCTTCTTCTCCACTATATATAAAGTTAGTAGCTGTATCTTTTATACATGTACCACTATCTTCATCAATATAAGTAATTCTAGCATGACCATTACCTATCTTAGCATTTTTACTTATTGGTTCACGTGATATATCTAATGTTGAATATGTTAATTCTTTTTCAGTACCTTCTATTGGTTCTATTATTTTAGTAATTTCTTTACCTACTCTTACAGAATTAATAGTACCATTATAACCATATGTATATCCTTTTAATCTACCACTATAGAATCTTTCTACACCATCTGTTTTATATATAGCATAGTTACCACCTGTAATTAAAGGTGTAGTAGTAGATAACTCACCATTTTCACTACCTATAGTTACTGTAGTATTTTTATTTGTATGATAAATACCATATGTTTGTCCACTTACTGTACCACCAAGAATATTAACTGTTTTAGAAGTAGTATTTGTTGATGTATGTATACCAATACCTTCTGATAGTATTGTACCTCCTGTCATAGTTAATGTTGGAGAATATCCACCATCAAAGAAGTGAACTCCTACTGAGTTAGGACTAGAAGTTTCTATTAATGCATTATCTTGAATTTTTAATTCTGTAGAAGCACCAAACTCAATACCAGTAGCATTTGGTCCACCTGCATATATATGTGCATTATCTTTAATTGTTAATGGTGTCCAAGTTCTTAAGCCTGATGTACTAGGTGCATTAATAAATGCATCTCCACCTATAATCATTTCATCTGTTATGTCATTATATATTGCATAATGTGAACCATTTGTACTAGTAGTTTTTACTTCTCCACCAAGAATATTTACATAAGAATGAGTTGCGTATAATCCATATTCGTTTCCAATTACTGTACCACCTGTTTGAGTATATACACATCCACCTGATGAAGAAACTGCTAATCTAACGCTTGTTGTTCCAGTAGATTTTAATTCTCCACCTTTTATATCTATATTATGTGAATTTGATTCTACATTTAATGCATATGATGGAGTTTCAATCTTACCACCATTCATTTCAAAGTCACAGCTTGATGCAACCATTTCAACACCAACGTTTGTAGTTTCAATAGTACCATCATTAAATGTATATTTAGCTTTACTATTACAATATAAACCATGTTTACCTGTAATAGTACCTCCATTTACTACAACATCTACATCACTTGTATCATTATATATACCATGACAATTTGTACTAATTATTCTTCCTCCATTAACTGTTAATTTAGCTCTTGGTACTATAGCAGCAACACTACTACTTGTTGTACTAATTGTAGCTCCATTATTAATAGTTAAATCTTTAGAAGAAATAATA
>Ga0265298_10007550_pt1 | contig 13193 bp, 5 predicted proteins | sample AusTroGonzalo_MG_3_FD_193486 | JGI IMG/M metagenome (GOLD analysis project Ga0265298, IMG submission 193486) | Bovine rumen microbial communities from tropical cattle in Woodstock, Queensland, Australia - Gonzalo_01 | ecosystem: Host-associated > Mammals > Digestive system > Stomach > Rumen ... | reverse complement strand
CAGATAATAAGTCTCTTAAGAGTATCCATATTGTGAGCTCAGTACTTGATATTGATGATACTGTAGAAACAGGTGATGTATCGAGCTATAGTCTTACCAAGGATTATGCGCTGCCTGGTGGTGTTGTCTCATCATATCCAATGACTATCACAGTAACAGACCAACATGGAAATGAGACATCAGTTTCTACAACCATCAGCGTCAGTGAGATGCCTGATTTTGACAAGATGTATCTGGCTGATGTTGAGGATGCTGCTGATCTTTCGAGCGATGTGTATGGTGTGCCCATGCTGATTGATCATACTGGTGAGTTCGAGTATACTGCTCACTATTATAATCAGAAAGTAGGAACAAAAGTACGCTTTATTCCACAGATGACCGACTTTGAGCCTATCTGTTTCGGTCCAGATGCCGAGAATAGTAGTCTGTTTGCCAATGATCCATCATCTTCGCAGGGTATTGTGCTTGACAAGATTAGTTATTATGAGATTAAGTTTAATACAAAGACCGGTGTGTATAGTGTTAAAACCTATACACCAGCACCTGTAACCGTAAAGCTTAGTGGTCATGAATATACCTATCCACTTACGTTGAATGGTACTACTACCTGGGACTTTGGTGATGGTAGTGGTGAGCAGCCCGCACAGATCTGTTTGGCTGGTAGCAATCTGCCTAATGGTACACCTGGTTGGACTACCAATCAGAACAATAATGCCTACATTCTGCAGCAGGATGCTAAGAATCCCTATCTCCTCTATCGTGAAGGCGAATACGAGCAGGGTAATAAGATAGAGTTTACCATCTCAGCTACCCACTGGTGGGGTTGGTGGCCAGAGCCATATTGGCGTTTCGACGGCTCTCAGTATAATGAGAAGAATACACTCAATGGTGGTGACAACATGAAAGGCGACGGTGCTGTAGTACCTGCTACTGGTAAGTATCGCTTCGAGTTCGATTACCATCTGCTGCGTTCACGTCTTTATCCTGTGAAGTAATACCTCTTTAATAATAATAAAAAGAAAAGAATATGAAAAGATATATTTTAACTATACTGATAGCCGTTGTTGCCTTGGTTGCTAAAGCTCAGGATATAACGGTAAAAGGTAGGGTCATCTCATCGGGGGATAATGAACCGATGATTGGTGCCACAGTAAAGGTGAAAGGTACGGGCACTGGTACCGTTACCGATATTGATGGAAATTATACTATCAAGGTTAATAGCAACACTACTCTGGTTTACTCTATGATAGGATTCAAGACTGTAGAGCAGGTTGTTGGCAATCGCAATACAATTAATGTTAGTTTGGAAGATGAAACCAATGATCTGAACGAGATTGTGGTTATCGGTTATGGTGTAGCCAAGAAGGGTGATCTCACCAGTAGTATATCGGCTATCAAGGGCGATAAATTGGAAAAACTCTCGACTGGTAACGTGATGAATGCTTTGCAGGGACAGGTTAACGGTGTTCAGGTAACTGGTGCCGGTGGTCCTGGCTCTTCTCCTCGAGTTATTATCCGCGGTGTATCAACCATCAATGGTTCTGACCCTCTCTATGTTGTCGATGGAATGCCTGTAGGTACAAACATCAACTTCCTGAATCAGAACGATATTGAGTCAATGCAGGTTCTGAAGGATGCTTCTGCATCTGCTATCTATGGTACTCGTGCTTCAAATGGTGTGGTTCTGATTACCACAAAGAAGGGTTCTGCTGGTGCTACCAAGTTCACTGCTTCAGCTTCTGTAGGTTTCCAGACCTTGTCTAAGCCTGATATTGCCGATGCTGCTGAATACGAGAAGGTTTATAATGCACGTTATACCAATGATGGTCAGGTATCTCCATTCAAAGGTGGTGCTTCAACCGATTGGTGGGATGAGGTGATTAATAAGACTGCTATCCAGCAGAATTACAATATTGGTTTCTCTGGTGGAAACGACAAGCTTATCTATTCTGCAAACATAGGTTACTATCGCCAGAATTCTCAGTATAAGACAGGTTATTGGCAGAAGTTAACAGCCCGTTTCTCAATGGAGTATAACTTCAATAAATATGTAAAGGCAGGTATTGACCTGACTCCTCGCTATGAGAACTGGGACAACACCCCAAGTCTGCTTGGTGCAGTCATGGGTATGGATCCAACAACTCCTGTATATCGCGACCAGAGCGAGTGGGATTCAAATCCTTATAACCGCTATGCTCGTTCTAACAATAATCAGGAATGGAACCCTGTAGCCTCAATGAACCGTCTGGATGCAGGAGCCGATGAGTATGGCTTGCTGATGACTCCATTCATTTCTATCTCTCCTATCGAAGGGCTTACTTTCCGTTCGCAGTTTGGTGTTAACGCCAAATTCAATATGGCCGATTCGTTTACTCCTGACTTCTATATTGACAATCTGGAGCAGGAGCAGCGCAACCACGCTGATCGTACATACGCTAACAATGTTGATTGGAACTGGACCAATACGCTGACATATCTCAAGACCTTCAAGGAGAAGCATAATCTGAACCTGATGGCTGGTTATACCATGGAGAGATTCCAATATTATAATCTGTATGGAACCAGCTATAACATTCCATCAAACGTTGAGACCATGCGCTACGTAAGTGCTGGTACCGCCGATGATGATGCAAGTGGTTACAACTCATATACCTCTCTGATATCATATCTCGGACGTCGCATGTCTAACTATGCTGAGAAGTATTATCTCACAGCATCTGTCCGTGTCGATGGTTCTTCTAAGTTCTCTGAGGGTAACAAATATGCTACATTCCCCGCTGTTTCTGCTGCATGGCGTATCAGTGGCGAGGAGTTTATGAAGAAACAGAATGTGGTAGACGACCTGAAGCTCCGACTTGGCTGGGGTAAGGTTGGTAACCAGAATATCGACAACTCGGCTTATCTGAGTTCTATCGGCACCATGCGCTATGTGCTTGGCAATCAGGTTGTTGTTGGTTCGCAGGTTAGTGGCATTGGTAACCAGAAACTGAAGTGGGAGACTGTTGAGGATTATAACATCGGTATTGATGCAGCCTTCCTGCAGAGTCGTCTGCGTGTTACTGCCGACTGGTTCCGTAAGACCAGCCACGACATGCTGATGAAGAAAGACAATCTGCTTCTGCTGGGCTACCCCATGTGGAATGGTCAGATGTGGGAGAATGTAGGTAAGATGCGTGCTACCGGTTGGGAGTTAGGTCTGAACTGGCAGGATCATTTTAGTGATTTCAACTATGGTGTAGGCGTAAACCTCTCGAGTGTTCGTAATAAGGCAATCACTCTTAATGGTGACTATATCTATACAGGTTCACACAATGGTGATAACATCATCCGTAACGAGGCTGGTGAGCTGATTTCTCAGTTCTACGGTTATACTGTTGATGGTATCTTCCAGAACGAGACTGAGGTACGCAGCTATACCAACGAACATGGTACATTGATGCAGCCTAATGCACAGCCAGGTGACTTCCGTTATAAGGACATAAACCACGACGGAACTATCGATGAGAACGATAAGTCATATATCGGTAATCCATTCCCCGATCTGATGTTGGGTATCAATCTGAATGCATCATATAAGAACTGGGACTTCCTTGCACAGTTCTATGGTACATTTGGTAACGACATCTATAATCTGAATAAGGATCGTTACTTTGGTACTGATGGTGTAAATGTCATTGCTGGTACTTACGACAAGGCATGGCGCCCTGACAATACTGATACAGATGTTCCCCGTCTGTCGGTAAACGATGCTAATGGCAACCACAACAAACCATCAACATTCTTCGTAGAAGATGGTTCTTATATGCGTCTGAAGCTTCTGCAGATTGGTTATACTCTGCCAAAGAAGGTGCTTGGACCTAAGATGAGTGCACGTATCTCAGTATCAGCCCAGAATCTCTTCACTATCACAGGCTATTCTGGCATGGATCCTGAGACAGCAGCTACTGGTAGCGTAACCCAGGCTGGTATCGATTGGACTGGATATCCTAATCCTCGTACATTCCTGCTGGGTGTAAACCTCAACTTCTAATTAATTCAAAAAGAAATACAGATATGAAAAAGATAATATTTGGCTTGACATTAGCCGCAGGACTCACGCTGACCAGCTGCTCTGATTTCCTTAATGAGCCTATTCTTGGTCAGCAGGACATGGAGAACTACTTCGCAACTGAAGAAGAATGTGCCAATCAGGTTGTCGGATGTTATGCCTATCTGGCATGCGACGACTGGTGGCAGATCTATAAGCACTATGGCCTCGTGGATATGTGTACCGACGATGAGTGGATGGGTAATACCACTCAGGAGCCTGGCGATTATAAGCCACTGTCACACTATACAGGTAACACCATTGAGGGCGGTAATGCTGTCCAGAACTTCTACCAGTATCGCTGGAAGGGTATTCTTCAGTGTAATATTGCTATCATGAAGATTCCTGAGCTGACTTTCAATGATGACAGCTATCAGAAGCGTCTCATTGGTGAAGCTAAGTTCCTGCGTGCGTTCATGTATTTTGATCTGGCTCGTAACTTTGGTGGTCTGCCCATCATCGAGGGACTGAAGATGCCAAGTGAGAGTCAGGGTATCGAGCGCGCCACATTGTCAGAGACATACGCCTTTATCGAGCAGGATCTGAAGGATGCTATCGAGGCTCTGCCAGTACGTTCTGCTTATGCTGCTGCCGATATGGGCCGTGCAACAAAGGGTGCTGCTCAGGGATTGCTGGGTAAGGTATATCTCTATCAGGAGAAGTACAACGAGGCAAAGGCTCAGCTCGATGCTGTTATCAATAGTGGTGAGTACGAGCTGCTTGATGACTTTGGTAAGGTTTGGAGCATGGACTACAACAATAGTAAGGAAGGACTCTTTGAGTTCCAGACTAATGACGACAGCCGCTATGGTGTAGGTGAGCGCTTCTCAGTAGTAACAGGTTCACGCGATGACTCAGGTTGGGCGTGGGGTGGTCCTACCAGCAATCTGGAGAAGGCATTCAAGGATGCTGGCGATGATATCCGTCTGAAGTACACTATCTTGCGTCATGGACAGACAGAGGTGCCTGGTGATCCTACATGGAGTGAGGATAACCCTTACGTCATCAGCCCAAGTAAGCATAAGAGTGCTCGTGCAAACATGAAGCTCTACATCCCTGTTGATCGTCGTCCTTCACCATACGATGCTGCTCATATTCCTTTGAACTATCGTGTGCTGCGCTATGCTGATGTGCTGCTTATGAAGGCAGAGGTAGAGAATGCCCTGGGTAATGATGCAGAAGCTCAGAAGGCTTTGAATCAGGTTCGCGATCGTGTAAACCTCGATCCTGTTACATCAACCGGCAAGACCCTGCGCGATGCCATCCGTCTGGAGCGCCGTTTGGAGCTGGCTCTCGAAGGAAACCGTTTGTTCGACCTTCGTCGCTGGAAGGATGATAACGGTAAACCTGCTATCTGTAATGTGATGGGTGCCAACGGTACATTCGTTCGCTACAACACTGAGGAGAGTACTGATGAATGGGAGATCTCAAACCAGAACGAGGCCTCGAATAAGGGTTATAACTTCGACGAGACACGCGATCTGCTGTTCCCAATCCCTAACTCTGAGATTACCATGTCGAATGGTTCTATCAAGCAGAACCCTGGATATAATTGATTATCTATTAAACTAATATCACTATGATGCTTCAAGAGATGAGACGTTCCCTTATATTTTTCGTTATTGCGATGATGTCATTTGTCGCAAATGCTCAAACTACACTCCTTGCCGACTTTGAAGACGGTACGGCTGGAAAATTGAAAATTAACAAAGACTATACGGGAAGTCTCTTCTCAACGAAGCCTCGTGTAATAGACAATCCTGACAAAACGGACATTAACCCAAGCGATAAATGTGTTGGTGCTGTTAATGTGGCTAATGCCGACTGGTGGAAAAACTTCCTGATTCTCGATTTGAATGAGCCTGTTACCATCGACGACAGCAACCGCATTCTTACTATGCTTGCCTATCGCTCTGTTCAGCCTAAGGCCATGCGAATAGGTTTTAATACCTATGAGGAGAGCGGACAGCTTTATCAGGCTAAGCTTACTGCCGATGCTACTTGGGAGCGGATAAGCATTGACCTGGCTGGCTTTGCAGGACAGACTCTGAAGAGCATCTATATCATACTGAGCTGTAACTGGGATGATCCACGTTCTGGATGGGGTGAGGCTACCTATTGTTTTGATGATATCTCACTTGGTGCAGGCGAGGCTCTGCCTAATGCCAAGGTAACGGTAGATATCGCCAAAAGCTATCAGACCATTCAGGATTTTGGAGCCAGCGACTGCTGGACTGCTGAGTTCGTCAGCGATTACTTCGACTCGACCGAAAAGGAAAAGGCTGCCAAGTGGCTCTTCAGTCAGAATATGGACAGCAATGGCAACCCTGAGGGAATAGGTCTGTCATGCTGGCGTGTTAATCTTGGTGCAGGTTCTGCTTCGCAAGGCAATAACAGTAATATTGAGGATGAGACACGTAGAGCCGAGTGCTTCCTGAAAGAAGACGGCACTTACGACTGGACTCGTTGCGATGGTCAGCAGTGGTTCATGCAGCAAGCCAAGAACTATGGTGTTGATCATTTCCTGCTCTTCTCGAATTCTGCACCTGTTTATTATACGAAGAATGGTAAGGCTAATGCCAATAATCAGAGTATCTCATGCAATCTAAAGGATGATTGCTATGATGATTTTGCTGAATTCCTGGCTTCTACTACCAAGCACTTTGTTGATGAGGGTTACAACGTGACGTATATCGACCCTGTTAACGAGCCACGTTTTGACTGGAAGGATGGTCAGGAAGGTTCGCCATGGGAGAATAGCAATATTGCAGCACTTGTTAAGGAACTTGATAAGAGTATAACCAGTCGTAATCTCTCTACTAAGATTCTTATTCCTGAGGCCAGCTCCTGGGACCTGCTCTATAGTGGCAGCGGCAGAGCAGCCAACCAGATAGAAGCATTCTTTAAGAGTGGAACAACTACATATGTAGGCGATCTCCCATCAGTAGCCAAGGTTGTTGCAGGTCATAGTTACTGGACCTTCGGCAATAATAACGATCTGAAGGAGATTCGTGAGAGGGTACGCGATGAGGCCTCTGAATATGGTCTGGAGGTGATGCAGACAGAGTGGTCTATGCTTGATGCCGAACCTTCTACCTCAGCAGGATTCCCAGCCAGCTACGATGCTGCCAGCAAGATGGATATTGCACTCTATATGGGTAAGCTCATCTGTTGCGACCTGACCTTTGGCAATATGACGGGATGGAGCTATTGGACTACATTTGCACAGGAGCGATATAGCCAGAAGAACCGTTTCTATCTGATTCGGATGAACGCCACTACCGATACCAGCGATGAGAGTTATGCCGACCCTAAGAACGGAGGTCGACTTACTGACGATAAGAATCTCTGGGTGTTAGGCAATTATAGTCGCTTTATACGTCCTGGCTACAAGCGTGTAAACATAGAAGGAGCCGATGAGATGAACGCCTTGTTGGGTTCATCTTGGCTGTCGCCTGATAGCAAACAGCTTGTAACGGTTCTGGTAAACATGAGTCGCAGTACGCGTAAGATTGATCTGGCGCTATCAGGCAACAACATAGAGCGTGTAAAGACCTATGTTACTGACAAGGATCGCAATCTTGAATTCGATGCTACACTCGACGATGCTGCCAATATGGAGATTCCTGCCCGCTCAGTAGTAACCGTTGTTATGAATCTGAGTGAGACATCGGGCATTCATGCTGTCGAAAAGACTGCTATCAATGATAATAGGATCTATTCCCTTACTGGCCAGCAAATTAATACACCTAAGAAGGGTATCTACATCAAAAACGGAAAGAAATACATAGTAAAATGAAACGTTACTTCTTTATGAGCGTTCTGGCAGCTGCTTCTTCAGTATGCCAAGCCACCGACTTTACTATACAGACAAGTAGTCCACGACAGACCATTCGCCATTTTGGAGCCTCTGATGCTTGGTCTATGCAGTTCATCGGCCTATGGGAGAACGAGGCCGAACAGCAGAAGATAGCCGATTGGCTGTTCTCAACCGAGAACGATGCTCAGGGCAAGCCTCTTGGTATTGGACTTTCTGTCTGGCGATTTAATCTTGGAGCTGGTAGCGAGGAGCAAGGCAAGGAGTCTCAGATACAACCAGGTACACGTACAGAATGCTTCTTGACCAAGGACGGCACTTACGATTGGACCAAACAGAAGGGACAGCGCAAGTTCTTGAAGATGGCTAAGGAGCGAGGCGTTCCTCATTTCCTGGCTTTCCTGAATTCAGCGCCAGTCTATTTTACGAAGAACGGACTTGCCACTAACACAGGTCGTGGAGGCACTATCAATCTGAAGGATGACTGCTATGACGATTTTGCCCGATTCATGGCCACCACTATGAAAGGGATAGAAGAGCATGATGGCATTCATTTTGATTATATCTGTCCTGTAAACGAGCCCGATGGCCATTGGAACTGGCTCGGCCCCAAGCAAGAAGGTTCGCCTGCCACCAACCGCGAGATAGCCCGCTTAGTGCGCGAGGTCGGAAAGGTGTTTAAGAAAAAGAAACTGACTACTCAGATACTGGTCGATGAGTCGAGCGACCTACGCTGTCTGTTAGCTACCCACGAGACCAATTGGGAGCGTGGCTATCAGATACGCACATTCTTTACGAAGGATAGTACAAAGACCTATTTAGGTAATGTGCCCAATGTGCCAAAGCTCATGTTAGGTCATAGCTATTGGACTAATACACCAGTACCCTACATGCGAGAGATTCGTGAGCAGCTACGTGATACCATAGCCAAGTATGGCCTGAAGTTCTGGCAGACAGAACTCTGTATCATGGGCAACGACGAGGAAATCGGTGGTGGCGGTGGTTATGACTTCACCATGAAGACTGCTTTGTATGTAGCCCGTGTCATACATCATGACCTGGTGTTTGCCGATGCTGAGAGCTGGTCGTGGTGGCGCTCTGTAGGCGAAGACTATAAGGACGGACTCATCCGTGTGTACACTTCCGACCGCATGAAGAGCGGCTATGCCGTTGATTCCCGTTTGATGTGGGCACTGGGCAATTATAGCCGTTTTGTTCGTCCTGGAGCCGTACGCTACGATGTGTCATCATCAGCCGATTTTGATCCTTATGGTGTGATGTGCTCAGCCTATCGTAATGCCGATGGCAGATGGGTGGCTGTAGTCATCAACTATAGTGATCGTCTTCAGGACTTTAATCTCCGTCTTTCTGACGGCCGCAAGCAATGGCAGATGTATCGCACGTCTGATGTCTCTGGCGAAACCCTCAAGCCCGTCGGCTCTACGGATGGACACACCACATTACCTCCACGAAGCATCACTACCTTCGTGGAGTAAGTATTCAGTATCGTCGAAGGGCTCGTAATCCCAGTCTATCCCATACAGGTGGCAAAGGTACAAAAAAATATTTCTGATGCGTGTGACAATTAGGACAAAAGACAATGCGTTTTTTACACGCTCAGAAAGAGGAGAGTAAACAATAGGTTTACAACTACTAAACAATATGTTTAATATCGATAAATGATATTGTTAGTATTAATAGAAAATATTGCTAGAATTAATAGTAGCAATTATTCCCATTAATGGTATCCGCCTGCTCACAGATGGTGCAAAAAAATACTGTCTTAATTGTCACAATTGTCACAAGCGGTTTGCATTTTTACTGCCACGTGAGAGAAATTTTGCGCTCACGTGTGGGCGATAATATAAACTCAGGGCAGCCACCGCAGTGACTGCCCTGATATTTAGCGTTTGTATGATCCACATGAGATTAATAACCTGGGTTCTGCTCCCAACCTGGGTTCAGGTTAAGCATTTCTTCCTCTACAGGTAAGATACGATGGCGCTTGTCAAAGTTTGCATCGGGGAATCCTGTATAATGTGGGAAGAACTGATCCTCAAAGTGGCCGAAACGGATCATATCGTTACGACGCCAGTTCTCATCGAACAGCTCACGACCACGCTCGTCATAGATTTCATCGAGTGTAGGTTCAGCAGCAATCTGAGGAGCACCAGCATAAGCACGAATCTGGTTAAAGAGATCCTTAGCACCACTCTTACCAAGGCGTGTAAGAGCCTCTGCTTTAGTCAACAGAATGTCTGCATAACGGAAGATAGGCAAATCGTTAGACTGATTACGGCCATTGTTATAGTCATCAGGTGTAGTGTACCATTTGATAGAATGGCATCCCTGCTGAATGGCGTTGTCGTCGTTACCTACATCGATAGTGTTGTCCTCTTTCTTAAGTGTAATGGTTTCTGTAAAGTGGACCTGCTTGTCATGATACATGAAAGGTTCTGATGTAGGCTTCAATGTCTTTGGATCACGAATGTATACATCACCCCGCAAGATACAGAGATTACGGATGTCGCCCTCAAGACAGAACAGTTTAGCGAACTCTGGAGTTACAACCATGTTACCACCAAATGACTGTGTGAACTTGTCGGCAAATCCATAGTAATTTGGTACCAAGTTCTTCAACTGCTTAAATGAACGAGGACGAGCATATTGCATGCCTTGTTGGTTAATTGCGTCATAAGGCATAGCGTAGATAAAGTCTTCTATGTGAGATCCATTGTCATAAGAGAACTTATGCAGATAATCAACTGATCCAAGATTGAACTTGCCGCTGTTGATGATGTCATCACAAACCTCAACAAGATCGTCAAGCTTTGGATTAGCAGCTGTAGCAGCGTCATAGTTCTCTACTGCATCGGCGGTATAAACAGCCCAGTTGAGATAGAGCTTGGCCAGAAGAGCCTTTGCCATCCACTTGGTTGGCTTGCCATAGGTGTTAGCAGTTACATCCTCTGTAAGTGATGGAATAATCTCTAAGAGCTCACTCTCAATCCACTCTGCAACTTCTTTACGTGGAGAACGAGGTACTACTTCGCCTTCAGCAGGAATGCTCTCAAGGATAGGAGTATCGCCAAAGCTATCCATCAGAACCCAGGTGAAATAGGCGCGCATAGCACGAGCTGGTGCTGTCATCTGAGTAGATGCACCACTACCAAGTTCCTCAAGAATCGTGTTCGCCTTTGAAATACCACTTGTTACCACTGAATACCAGTCAACAGCTTCATCTGTAGCTCTACTGTCATGTAAAGCCTGGTGATGGTATGTACCGCTATCATAATAGCCACCATCGAAGGAAAGAGCTGTAAACTCATCAGATGCAAGAGACTGTGCTTCCGTATAGCGGCGTCCTAATGTTCCTGCCATCCAGAAATACAAGTCGGACATCTTTGCCTCTACCACAATCATTGGGTCAACCCCAGAATTCTTACTTGGGTCCTCAGTATATTGAGAATTAGGATTTACATCCAAATCTGTACAACTGGTAAGTGCTACGGCAAACATGCCAGCTGCAAGAAATACTTTATTTAGTTTCATATTCTTCGAAATTTTAAAGGATGATATTAACATTACTTCTTCTTGCCATCACCAAAGTTGATCTTTACACCAACCATGAAGGTACGTGTGTGTGGATAACGGCTCCAACGGTAGTCGATACCTGGGTCGATACCACCAAGATTTACTTCTGGGTCAAGACCCTTGTAGCTTGTGATAGTGAGAAGATTGTTAGCTGTACCATACAGAGTAAGATCCTGGATCCAGTCGTTGAAACAGTTCTTGAATGTGTAGCTCAGAGAGAGCGACTGCAGGCGTACGTAAGTACCCTTCTCGATGTAACGATCTGATGGGAGAGAGCCAGAAGCATCACCAGCAGGATTTGACAGGAACTCCTTCAGTACGTTCTTGCCATCAGAGAACAACTGTGCGCTTGTGTAGTGAGCACGTGCACTGTTGTAAACGTCATTGCCGAATACGCCAGTGATGAATGCATTCAGGTTCCAGTTCTTGTAAGTCAGGCTGTTGTTCCAACCTGCGTTGAGCTTAGGCTGGGCGCAACCTGTGATAGCACGATCCTTAACTCCTGGGTTATTTGTGGTTTCACCTGTCTTGTTTCCATTCTCGTCAAGCACATAGTACTCAGAACGCTCAATCATATTACCTTCAGAATCCATACGCTGAACTGTACCTGCATACAGATATGTATAGAATGTTCCGATAGGCTCACCCTCCATAATTCTCTGAGTCCATCCGTTTCCTGCAACACCAGCAACGTCAGGATCACCCTGAACAAGGTTAGTTGTATGGAATGTCTCATTCTGCATCTTGTCAACTCTGTTCTTGTTGTGCGACAGGTTGATGGTGGTGTTCCATGTGAAGTTCTTGGTCTGAACAGGAACTGCATTAATAGAGAATTCGATACCCTTATTAGTCATCTCACCTACGTTGGCATCCATATATCCATATACATACTGTGTGGTAGAAACAGGATAGCTCCAGATAAGATCCTTGGTCTTCTTGTTATAAACCTCGATAGTACCATTGATGCGGCCACGCAGGAATGCAAAGTCAAGACCAATGTTCAGCATGCTTGTTGTCTCCCACTTCAAGTCGGGGTTAGCGTTCTTAGTAGCACCGTATGTACGATAGGTCTTGCCATCATATACAAATGTACCAGAAGCTCCATAGGTTTCGTATGAAGAATAAACGTCGAATCCCATAGCGTTACCAGATACACCATAACCAGCACGGAGTTTCAGGTTATCGAAGATATTCTGATCCTTCATGAAGCTCTCTTCTGTGATGTTCCATGCAGCAGAAACTGATGGGAATGTACCCCAGCGATTGTTCTTACCAAATACTGAAGAACCATCGCGACGGATAGTTGCCTGCAACATATAGCGGCCATCGAACGAGTAGTTAGCACGACCATAGAAAGAGATGTTGCGGATGTTCTCTACATAACCGCTCGATACAGAGTTCTGAACACCGAGGATAGTCTGTGCATACGACATGTTGTACCATGTCAGGTCATCATTGTAGTAACCCTCAACACTCAAACCGAAGCCATCATTGTTCTTCTTCTCTTCCCAAGTGTAACCAGCCATCAGGTCAACCTTGTTCTTACCGGCTGTGAAACCATAGTTCAGATAAGTCTCGAAGGTCTGCTCGCGTCCGAAATAAGTATTACGGCTGGCCTGACCATTCTTGTTACCAATACCCTCAATCTGAGAGTTACGGGTGTTATAAGCACTATAGGTGCTCTGGTAGTTGCTC
>Ga0265298_10007549_pt1 | contig 13193 bp, 18 predicted proteins | sample AusTroGonzalo_MG_3_FD_193486 | JGI IMG/M metagenome (GOLD analysis project Ga0265298, IMG submission 193486) | Bovine rumen microbial communities from tropical cattle in Woodstock, Queensland, Australia - Gonzalo_01 | ecosystem: Host-associated > Mammals > Digestive system > Stomach > Rumen ... | reverse complement strand
TTGCTAATTTGCGAAGTAATTGAATCCGCTGCAGACGCATTGCCTCCGATCGTAATCGTTGCATTTTTAGCTATCGCTGAAGTTGCTTTGTAGAGCGTATTATTGTAAATAAATTGCTCGCCCACTGAATAAGCTTTGGATGCAGTAAGATTCGCCTGTCTTGTTGCGATAACAGTCTGATTCGTCTTATTATTCGAAAGATTCGTGATATTAGTATTTGCTGTCGAGATATTGCCCGCGTTCGTCTCAATCTGATTCTGAATCGTTTCGCTAACTACGCAATTTGTTCCGGGGTTTATCTGTCCGCCAGAGCTTATCGCAGTCGTTACCCGATAAAGGATATCGTTATAAATAAGATGCTTTCCAACAGCATAGGCCGTACTTGCAGTCGATGTCTTCTCAACAGGAGCAATTATTACCTCTTTGGCAAATTCATACTTGATAAAAGGAGCGACATATACAAGATTCGATATAGTTGATGTGCTTATCTGGAATGTCGCAAGATTTATCTCATAGATGCCATCATTGATGTTGACGTTTGACTGCTGGATAACAGGAGTAAGAGATGCAGCTCTTTCAACCTCTAAAGAGATAGGGCTTCCTGTGTCCGAAAGGTCCATATGAATATAGAGGCGGCCGTTCAAAGTTCCAGAACTTGTAAGGATAACAGGAACATCAGTCTCTTCAAGAGTGAACTTTCGGCCGCACAAAGCTCCATGCCCGGCTGTTACATGCAGCGTGTTCGCGTTCTTTATCGTGACATTTCCGCCGTATATCATTCCGCTTGCGGGAAGCGCGTTCTCGTAAATAAGAGCATCATCCTGAGGCGTTACAGTTGAATTGTAATAAGTAACTAAATTGATACCCATTAAATGCCTCCTCCTTTTAATATCTTTGTAAGGTCAAGCCTTATCGTGCCAAAAATGAGCTTAGTTGTTTCTTTTCTTTCGATTCCGGTAAGAATCGAAGCGTAAGATGTCCCATTTGAGATGATGTTGACAAGTTGCCCGATTGCAATGCTCTCAGGGTTAATGAGCTGATCATCGTTCTGGACAGTAAGCTCGATAAGATTGTTATAAGAATCTGTGTCAAACTGCTTATCAGCGGCATCTTTTGCGGCATTAGCAAATGTGTCACCTTCAACAGCCGTCACGCTTGTTATTGAATAAATAACAGGAATAATCCTGTTAGTGTTGTTAGTATCATAGGATCCATCCGGATGCTTGTAATAAATGATATTTGTTGCAAGGTCCGCCTGATCATATATCACAAGCTTATTCGTGTCCTTTGTCGTTTCGTTGACGATAATTGACTTCTCAACGACATTCGGAAGATCTGCCTCGATATAAAATGTCGAGTAATCTTTTACTCCTATCTTTACCTTCACGGTCCGAGCCTCAAAATCTGGCTCAGCAAAAAGCCCCACCTGATACTTGGTGAGGGCTCTTCTTATTATTGAACTCATGAAGTTGATAATCGCCTTATTCAGTCCTTGCTGATCGGATGTGATGTGGAAGCCCCATCCGGAAGTGACTGAGATCACTTCGACCTGAAGGCCGTAAATGTTCTGAGATGTATCGCTGTTACTTATCCAGTACGCAGTGATATAATTTGCGATTGCTTGCTCAAGGCTTGTCGCTGAACCTTGAAGCGTAGTATCAAAAAGAATCGGAGCATCAAAAAGAGTGATAAAAGGCTTAAACCTTATCTCCGAGAATCCCTGAACAGCCTCATTGACCTGAATCGCTGTGATATAACCGAAATAGTTATCCGTATCGTTGTATATCCTTATGTAATCGCCTTTTTGGACATTCTCATCAAAAGCAATAACAACGCTATTTTCAACGGTTGACAGGTAATCGAAATCATATTCGATATCACCGGAGTTATAGTGCTGCACAAGTACAAAATATGGATTAAAAATCTCAACATTAAATGGTTGCATACTCGATCTGTGCCTCCACTCCGACATTTAACACGTTGCTATCATCAGCCGTGAATGTGACTGTATTTCTACCATGTCCGAATCTAACAAAGCGATATGTCGAGAAATTTGACTGCTGATACATATCAGAGACAAGCTCGCCGTATTCATTAACCTGAATGATTCTATACGGGATTGTTGTTGTATCAACGATAAGCCTGTTGCCTTCTCCAATGATTCCATTTACTTGTCCGGTTGTGACAAGCTCATCATTAATGTAATGCCTCCAAGATGGATTGATTGCCGGACCAAGAACGACAAGCTTAACAGGTGAGCTCTGATAAGAATCTGACTCGATCGTGATTGTGTTCTTTCCGCCTTTGAGATATGTATAATCGTAAGTGTAGTTATAAACCTTACCACCTGACTCAGTGCCGGGATTATACTCAATCACTTCCTTATACCAAGGAGTCTCCGCAGTGAATTCAATCTCGATCTGAAGCTCATTCCCATCACCATCTCCGCGCTTAATCTCCGTGATGATGCCTCTTCTTTGGTAAGATCCGTAATTATTGTTATAATCCATCATTATGGGTTGATTTTGGCAGAACTGCGCGAAATTGAAGTATTCAAGCTCAGCTTCAGGCTGCCAGAACTTAATTGTTCCTTTTATCTTGCCCTGAGAGATATGAGATTCCAAAAGAGCATATCTATCCTCAATCCTTTGGAACTTGGCTTCTTGCTTGAAGCCAAGCCCATCAACCGCATAGAAAAAAAGATGATCTTTGGATGTTAAATTGTATCGATTTCCATCGTTATCATATAATCTGAAAGTCCTCATTGAACTCCCCATCCTAACTGTCGGTTAATACCGTTAAAAAGCTGATTGACATTAACTCCTTCCTTGTCTGCAATCTCAGGAAGATAAGCTCTAAGAAGTGATAAAAGCTCATCTATCTTGTCAGAATTATCAGAAGAAGATCCAAAATCATAATTTGTCGATGCAGTAAATCCAGAGAAGGAATCCCTGTTAAGATCTGAAAGAGCATCATTTACAAGAGACTTATTATCAAGAATACCCTCAGCGATTCCGGCATCGTACATCTCACCTATATAGATTCCCTTTTTAGCCGGTGAATCTATTCCAAGGAAATCCTTGGCCGCTTCAAACGCTCTCTTTGCCGCATCCTTTGCCGCATCTGCGATCATACCCGCTGCGTTCTTAAGTCCGTCAGCAATTCCTTTGATGATGTTCTTTCCTATCGACCACCAATCATAATTTCCAAAGCCATTTACAATTGCACTGATAAGCTGAGGAATTGCAGAAATAATCTGAGGAATTGCCTGAATGAGTCCGCTGACAAGCTTTCCGACTATCGTGATACCTTGAGCAAGGATGGTCGGAAGATTCTGGCCTATCGTTGCAACAAATGTCGTAACTACTCTAACAACAGATTGAACGATTGAAGGAAGATTCCTTATAACTCCATCCACAAGGCTTAAAACTAATTTTGTACCCGAAGAAAGAACCGAAGGAAGGAGACTTATTATCGTTGTTGTCATCTTAGTAATAAGAGTTCCCGTTGTTGTCACAATAGAAGGAAGGCTCTTTAAAAGTCCCTCAACGATCTTAAGTACAAGGTCAACGCCTTTATTAAGTAGCTGAGGGAATCCATTTGTAAGATTTTGAAGGAATGTATCGATTACAGTCGTATTCCCGGCAAAAATCGAACCTGTTGCGGAATCAATCGAGCTGCTCAGAGCATCGATTAATTTGATTGCTGCTCCCAGCCAGTCAAACGTCAATAATCCCTCTCCGAGACTTGTTGCCATCTTTATGGCCGAATCAAAAAAAGCGGGTGCTGCACTTGCGATTAGATCAACTGCACCACCTACAAGAGTCGGAATCTGCGAAAGAATATTTGTAATCATCGGGAAAAGATTCCCAAAAGCAAACGTCTGGACAGTCTGTCCGAGCATATCAAGCGCCGGACCGATATCTTCTCCAAGAGCCAAGTTTGCCATCAGATTCTCAGCAGCCGCTTTCATTGCTCCAAAGGATCCTGTGAATGTCGTTGAAGCTTCCTGTGCTGCTACTCCGGTAAGTCCCAGATCTGTTTGAATGACATGAATTGCATCGTAAACATCTCCGAGATTATCCATGTTGTACTCAACACCTGAAATCTTCTGAGCATCCGCAAGAAGTCGCTCCATCTCTGACTTTGTACCACCATACCCTAATTTGCTTTTTGTTAATCTGCAATTTCATTTTGTTATATTTGCAGTTCAGACTATCGCTTCATCCTCTCGGATGCTCTCTCACTTAGTCGTTCACGCTGGCCTTACCCTTGCGCCCTGTCGTCCTCTTCAGGAGTTCCAAGTCAATCAGAGAGAGTTTGCATCTCGCTCTTCATTTATGCAGCGAGTGCCCCCATTGTGTTAAGGTTATCAAGCATGGTGTAATTTTGTTTTGCAAAGCCCTGATAAGCGGTCTGTATGTTCTCAATAGGAGTTCCCATCTTAGCGGCATTATCAGCCATGTCCATGATGGCTGTGTTGGCTGCTTCTGCTGCCTTTGCTGTATCTCCACCAAAAGCACTCTTAAGTGCTGCACCGAAAGAGACTGCTTGCTCTGCGTAGCTGTTGGCTGATATTCCGGCGGCGGCCGCTTCAACTGCATACTTCTTCGCCGCATCTGCCGCGTCTCCGTAAAGCGTATCAAGACCACCAAAAGACTGCTGAAGATTTCCTCCGGCTTCAAGAGCTGACTTTAAAGCTGTGCCGATTCCGGCTGCAGCTATTGCTCCCTTGATCGCGCTTACAATATTAATCCCGGCAGATTTTCCAGCATCTCCTCCGGCTCCTCCGAGCTCTTTCTTTATCTCGCCGCTTATGCCCTTGGCTGATGGGACTATTTGCACAAATGCTTTACCTAGTTCCGTTGCCACTTAAGCGCCTCCATTCTTTATCAAAATCAGCTCCGGAATCGAATTCCCTCGCTTGTTCTTTCTTTTCCTTTTCTTTACTTAAAAGCTCAACAAAAGAAGGCGGCTTATTTGTGCCGTGTTTTGCATCTTTTGTCTTTGCGTAAACGTTGATGGCTGTGTTATCACAAATATGGGCTAAGAGCAGCATCTCAAGATCTACCCTTAGCCCTAAAAGTTTAAGTTTTATCCTTGAATTGTCCCTCAGCCCTATCGCCAGAGTTGCGATATAAACAGGCGGATATTCAAAGATATTATAAATGTGATAAGATTCGGCAAAATCACAGATAAGAGCATCCTCATCAAGAGCCATCATTCCTGAGAGGACTGTGATTTTTTTACTTCTTCACCCATAAGGAGCACAATTTCTTTAAACTCTGCGATCATAGTCTCTGAATCAATGATTCCATCTTCATCAGCTATATGATTCATAAGTTCCTGTTCTCCTTCTTTTCCAAGCAAAAGAGGAATTGCTGCAGTAACTCCTTTAAGAGCTCTGCTCTCATCTCCTGAATCCCATTCCGCCAAGGCCTTCACATAGCGCCAGTCTTTTGCTCTCTTTTCATTAACCTTACATACGAATCCGCTCATTGTATGTATTTCCATTTAAAATCCTCCACTTTATGCTGATGGTTGTGCTGCAGCGATCATGTACTCATAGTGAGTATTTCCGGAACCGTCGGGAATGCACTTAACAGTCACATCATAGCCGATAGGATTCTGATCGCTATACTCGATATCACCGATCTCTGACAGTGACATTGTAGGAATAACAATTCTCTTCAATGTATTTCCTGAAAGGATCATATCGATGACAAGAGACACCTGATCAACATCTTTGTTGTTAACCGTGATTGTGAGTCCGTTCTGCAGATCGCCTGAGACGTTGCTCATGCCAAAAACGAACTTAAGGACATCAAGATTCTTTACTTCCAGAAGAACAAAGTGGAATGTATCGTCCTTTGATGTCTGGATGACGAGAACTGTATCTCCTCCCCAAGCCTTGATATCTGTTGTCTCAAGATTGGTGCTGTTGGTCAGCCCCTCATCTGAGCAATATCCAAGGCCCTTAAACGCCTCATCAAGCTCCTCAGTCGGAGTAACCGGGAGAGTTGTTCCGATTGGTGCCGCATAGATAGCCCCTGTTATCTTAGGCTTTCCGGCACTGACATTACTTGCATTGTTCATAATATCCTCCTTAATAATGAACGATATTAAAGACTGCCTGATATCTATAATTATTTGTTGTCGTATCTGTGAAATTATAATCACCATCAAGATTTATGCTTGATACCTCATCAAGCTCAATCGCGTTATACTCCATAACATATTTAAGCTGCTCATTGAGAACCGAAGCCTCATATAAGCTGCTTCCATAGCTCTGGATCGTGAGCGTAGAAGTATAGAGATGATTTTCTGAATCGCCGCCTGTCTTTTCAATCAAGTAATATTGCTTAGGAATATCCCTTTTGGGGATTTCCGTTAAGACAGGAACACTCATCTTCTCAGATAGATAATTTCTCATAATCTCTTCAATGATCATCCTCGTACCGCCTTAAGAATCGAATTATTCTTGAGATTGTCTCTTCTGGCCGCAAATGTCTCAGCTTTGACTTCAGCATTAACTCTGTTCCTTCCAGAGTGAGTGCTGACTTCATAGCCAGGGCCAAGTCTTCCGAGAGCACTGTTTGCATACTGAAGGCAAATGCTCTCCATTTCGGGAGACTTTAAAAGCTGTCTGACACCTTCTCTATTTAATTGAAACTCAACCTTAGCCATAATCTGCACACCTTACTTTCATATGCCATGGAAGCTGTTTCGGAATATTCTCCTCTATTCCGGTAATAGGGAAGCCAAATGTCTGGACTGTGTGCGTAACTCCATAAGAATCTGTCCATGAAACTTTTTTATTTGTCCAGTCGTGCGTGTCGCCCTTTGGAATTCCCAGCATGTATTTGATTTCTTTTCCAAATAGCTGAGTCGATGAGACAATCTCATCAGATGTAGGCTCACCCACAAGGACATTCTCAACTTCAACAGGATTCACTTCATAAATAGGATTTCCCAAGTTATCAGTCCCGATCTGGATCTCGTCATATAAAATTACGCTGATACCTGACAGCCTCGCCATAAGAACTCACTTCCCATCTGCTGCTTAAGCAGCCCAAGCTTTTTAAGATCATTGTTGAGAATCGAATTTGCTATACCACCCCCGGCAACAGCAAAAGTACCTGACCACGAATAGCCAAGAGCCGACTGAGATTCCTGACTCATTGCATCTCCTTCGGTGTTCTGTCTGAGGATCCTGAATGTCACATCACAAGTCACGATTTTGACAACGCTTGCATAAGCGCTGTCTTTTGCGATTGCAGCATCAATGTCCTTCCCGTAATTTCTTCCAAGGACTCTGATCTCATCAGATACCAAAGGGAGAAGAGCCTCAGCTCTCGACTGCTCTTCTGCTGATAATGGCCTATATAGTCTTTGTAGATCTTCAACTGTTGCAAAAGGCTGATTCATTTCTTAGTTCCTTTCTTCTTTGAGCTTGATTTCTTAACAGGAGAAGGCTCCTCAATGGGAGCCTCCTCAACAGGAACCTCTGTGATTGTTTCCTCTTCAGGGATATTCTCACAAGGCTCCTTTTCATTCTCAGAAACAAGTTCATAATCCGGAGAAATGATCACCGAATTAACCTCAAGCTCAATGCCTGTCTTCTTATTTCTATAAAGCATCCATTCTCTCCTTAAGCTGAAGCGTTAGTCTTAACGATAGCAAATGCTGAAGGATCAATGATTCCCCATCCAACATATACCTCGCCTCTAAGGTAAACCTGATTCTGTCCCTTAAGGTCATTGCCGGAATTATCGGGATCGCCATACTCGATGACTTCAAGAGAAACCTCTCTAGCAAAGCCCCATCTGAAGAAATCAGCGAAGTTTCCAACAATTGCTCTATCAGCACCGGACGCAAAAGAAACAGTGCTGTTAGCGCTTGAAGGAAGACCATTGATCTGTCCCACTGTTGCTCCCCATCCAAGTTCAGGGAACATTGGCTCATAAGATGTCTGTCCCTTTTTAAGATTTGCAAGAGCTGTCTTCATAGCCGGAGCTATTACAAGACCTGTCACATCGTGCTCAGCTGCTTCAACAAGCTGAATCGCATCAACGATGTTGTCAGCAGGTGTTGAGCTGTTGAATACGACTGTATTAGTTACCACATCGTCAAAGTTCTTGTTTGTAAGAACAGATGCAGTATTGCCAGTTCTGGGATTAAGCCCATGCATGGCCATGATATCGATACCTCTTCCGACTTTTCTAGCAAAGCCATCAGCAAAAGCCTGAAGATACTGAAGCCTGATCTCTTCAGCGCCATATCTGAACTCATCAGATACTCTAGCGCCATACTCAAGCTTAACAGGAACCATCTTAACCGCTGCGACAGTTGCTCCGCCATTTGACTTAGCGCCATTCTCTCCGACAAGGTCAACCTCTTTATCGAGTGAGAATGTAAAAACGCTCTTTCCATTAAAAGGAATAGGCTCAGAAGCTGAGAGCTCTGCAAGAGAAGATTTTCCTCTTACTTTATTGAACATTTCATTTGTGACTTCGGGCGGCATAAGTTCGCCTCTGGATATAGTGTTTCCCATATTAACCTCCTTTTTAATTTGCAAATTGCTGGCTAAAAGCTTCAGCCAGTTGCATCAATCCGGCCTCATATTTATTTCCGGCAGATGCTTTTTGACTTCCCGTATATGAGGGAGGAGCTCCGGCGCTTTGCGGCTTGATTGCTGCAGATAACTTTTCCGCATCAGCTTTAAGCTCTTCCTCCGTTTTTCCGATGAGTCTTTCTGAGAGCTCGATCGGAAGCTTATTCTCATAAGCAACTTTGTTTTTAAGAAGCTTGTTCTCAGCTGCTTCTGCTCTTTGAGTAAGATTCGAGACAGTCTCATCAAAAGAAGAGAGTTTTTTCTGAGCCTCTTCAACTTTCTTGTTTGCTTCCTGAAGCTCTTTCTCAAAATCGGCTTTCATAGCCGATGCGTCTTCCGGTGAAAGAAAGTCTTTATATTTCTCAGCAAGTTCTCTGTCTTTCTGCGAAAGTCTTGCTTTTATTGCTTTGTCAAAATCTTCCTGTGTCTCGATTACTTTAAAATCACCCATTGAATTCCTCCTCTTTTACCGTTGAGTAACGTAATTTTTGTATTAAAAAAGGACCTTGAAGGTCCTTCTTAATAGCTGACAGATTGCCTCGGCTTCTTTTCTTTGGTTGTGGCGCACAGCCAATAAGCCAAGATCATGCTATCCATTATTGAAATGTCATATAGATCAACTAGGGAGCTAAATCCAAAACCTCCCTGAGAGCCGATGAGCCTTTTTTTACAATTGGTAACAACATCCTTAAGACTCTCCTGTCCCATGTGCACCACATCACCGGAAAAGACAGCTTGCTCAAACATTGCATTTGCTGAAATGATCTCTCCGACTTTCGGAAGAATAGGCTGCTTTTTAATGCCATGATCTTTCATCTGATCGGCAAGGATTTTCTGTCCGCTTGCTCCATCTATTGCTATCTTGTCAATCCTTGGATTGTAAAGATATTCGAATATCCAGCCGTTTCCGGCTCTTACCGATTCGCAAGCAATCGATTCAACAAATATATGTCCGTCTTTCGTTCTTGATGCGATACTCATTGCGACATTGACTCCGTCTTTGCCGTATTTGATGCCGATAAAACGCTTCTCAGATAGCTCGGGAAACTTATCGAGCTTAAGCTGATTCCAGTCGGCTTCAGTAAACTCTGACTTTTGATTGAATGAACACCAAAAACCAAGCCTCTGGATATTAAAATCAAGAACAAACTCATCCGTATCTCCGGAGATCTCATTTCGGATGTTTCTTTCCTTTAAGAGCTTTCCGAAAGAAGGATTATATCTCCACCAGATTTTTGGATCATTAAGCTTATCGATCGGAACAAGTTCCGGAGTTGACCATTCAGCCCATCCCGTATCAGGAGCCTTATGATTAAGGACTGCATTTCTTATCCTAACGAATACATCTCCGCCAGATGTTACTGTCGGCGGAGTTCCGACCATGATTGTCTGAGGATTCTTACTTGCTGAAACCGTATAAAGAAGAGCTGACTCCTGTTTTGATGTGTATTCCTGAGCCTCATCAATTACAAGAAGGTCAAATCCTTCTCCGAGTCCTCCGTTATTGGTCCTCGTCCTAAAATCAATTATTCCGCCCCCGGATATCTCGATATGCTCAAGGCCGTATTGTTTGGAAGCATAGAAGCTCCGCTCCGGCATGTTCTTTTTCTTTTTCGAATGTTCTTGATAACCCGCTTTTATAAGAAGCGTGTAAAGCCTGTTAAAAGCATCATGAGAAGTCGTGGTCCTGTGAGCTGTGTGGCATATCTTTTCTTTTAGCTCAATAAGACCATACATCTCTCTTGCAGCCAGAACTTCACCTTTACCGTTTCGCCTAGACAGTCCGATGCAATAAGTCATGTGTTTCCATTGACCTCTTGCATCAAGAGCCATAATTGCTCTTACTTGTCTTTGTTGCCAGAGCATAAGGCTCTGACCTGTCGAACCGTAAAGTCTGACCGCTTTCGCGCCAAGTGATTTTGTTTTTTTATTTAAGAGTACATTGGTAAATGAGGGATTCTGATTGTCTTCCCTCATATTACCTCCTTAATGCTTTTTGCCTCTCTTCCATAGCTTTCTCAAGCTCATTTAAACGTTCAGTTGCAGTGACGCGATATTTACTTATTCTTTTTTGTCTCTTTAAAGCTGCAATAAGAGTAGGCTGTACATCTTCAATTGTGTATTTATTCCTAGTAGCTTCAACGGCTGTCCTTCTGGTGTAGCCAGTCTGATCCTTGTAGTAGCGTATAACTTTTTCCCTTTCAAGAATGAATTGATTTTCAAATTTGAGAGCCTGTTCAATCCTTTTATCTCGATCAGACTTGCTATCAAAATAAACATTCTTTTTTGTCCAAACTCCTTGAGCGCCCTTTTCAGATACATATACAACGGAACATCTACAATATTCATGTCTTCTATATATATTTTCCGGAGCTTCCCCATATGGAAAAGTTCCCTCAAGGGCTCTGCACCATTCACAAGCACCGGATTCAGCTCTTCTTATCAGCTTTGTTTCCAAGCCTGCTTTTGCTCTGAATTTGGCATTTGAATCAATGAAGTCATCAAAGAAAGCTTCGCTGTTATTTATGATAGGCTCACCCAGCCACACAAGAGCATCCTCAAGAGAAATCCCATCAGTTGTCATCTTATAGATGAGCCCCTGAATCCTTGCCTTGGGAAAATCAGCCTTAACGCTCTTAAGGCCTATGCCTTGTTTTGCATCGATAAGACTCTGAATCTGCTCCGCTACATCATTTGTAAGCTCATAATTTTCCATAAGAGCCGGAGTCACTGTCCTTTGAGCGATATTGTAATAAAGCCGCCCATCTGGAAGCATCTCGGCGTTTAAATTACTCCTTAGAGCTTTTGAGAGATTTTCGCCAAGTCTTTCCGCATAATCATGGCCATCATAAAAAGTTGCTGTCCCGTCTCTTATCCTGTTGCTGATCTGCGTTATTCTTCTGTCTTTCATCATGTTCGCATGAAAAGATGTCTGGATCTTTTCATTAAGAACAGGAACGACATCCGCTGCCATATTCCACCGCCTTCTCCCGCCAATTATGGCATGAAAAAAGAGAGCTGGCGGACAACTCTCTCAGCGTTTGCAACCGCTGTCATGCCGCAAAAAGAGCCATGCTCTTATTGCCACCTTTGTGCTATCTGTTTAGAAAAGCTTTCCATTGCTCTCTGAACTTCTGCGTTTTCATTTCTTGTGATCGCATTTTCGGGGATTCCATCCCAAACATTAGCCTCAACATTATAGATGACCTGTCCATCTATTTCTTTGGCGCTTGTAATCGTTGCCGGAATAAGAACCGCGTCTCCTGTGTTGTATCTTGTTACCATGTGACCTCCTTATATTCCTGTCATCTCAAGGATCTTCTCTTCAGTAAGATAATCCGGGAGAGAAGAATTGATTTTCTGAATAGCATCACCGATGCTTCCAAGCATTGATACATCAGCCTGAAATGGCGGAAGCCACATCGGAGTTGTTACTGTGATTTGCTGTCTTGTATAGTCGTAATTATCTCTGATACATGCAGCGAGATAACCCGCATTTAATATGCCGACATTAAATGATTTATGTGCAGCCTTTGCCGTAAGCCTCAGATTCTCATGGCTTGCTTTTATTGCGTCATAACTTGAAGGATTGCTCTGTGGGAATCCCAGATCGTCAAGCGTAAGTCCGACTTCTCCGGCGAATAATGAAGCAAACATCTTAAACTGATCTACATGAGGAGTCATGCTCTGCTGGCTAAATTGTCCGAGCTTAACATGGTCCTGACCATCCTCGTTTAAGGTGAATTTCATGAGAGCCGACATAGCAGCCGACCATTTATCAATTTTTTCTGCATCTGCATCAACTCCGGTCACCCATTTCTGAGGAAATGAAAAGAACTCTGCAGATATCTCTGATCGCTTGATTGTTCTAATTGCTGAACTAACATAAGACATGCAAGCTCTTGATATTCTGGAATGACCAAAGGGCCTCTTTGCATCTGGCCTAAAGATAAGAGGAACAAGAAGCGGCTCTTTAATTCGGTATTCTCTCGAATCGACAAGCTTTCCATTCTGATAATAATATGTCCCTTCATGAGTGAAGTATGCTTCCATAACGGGCTGTTTTGCCGCGTTTCTTTCAAGGACTGCATATCCTTCATTTAATAATCCCGTTGATGGATTGATGATTCCTGTTGCATCATCAGCATTTACGATCTCAAGCCTCGGGAATCCTGTCTCGTCTTCTGAAACATATATAAATGAACAGGCCGCGATCAGAGCTCCAAGGATGCCGCTGGGGAATAATACATCCTTATTGTTGGCCGAGTAGATTTCATTAAGACCAAAAAAATCATCTTTGAATCCGTAAAAATCTAATCGATCAGCCAGAGCATCAACACCTTTAGCGCACCATCCAACACAGCTATTCCACCATCTAAGTTCAGGCGGAGATGAGATGCCAAAGTCAAAAGTCGCATTTTTCATCTCATAATAGAGATATCTTGTCCCAATCCTTATTCTTTTTTTAGTTAATCGGTCCTTAAGAAACTGGATTCCAACATATTCCATTTGATCACCTTTTACCTGTTATTATTTTCACAGCTCCCGCCGATTTTCAGCGAGATATTTGTACACACCG
>Ga0265298_10007548_pt1 | contig 13194 bp, 17 predicted proteins | sample AusTroGonzalo_MG_3_FD_193486 | JGI IMG/M metagenome (GOLD analysis project Ga0265298, IMG submission 193486) | Bovine rumen microbial communities from tropical cattle in Woodstock, Queensland, Australia - Gonzalo_01 | ecosystem: Host-associated > Mammals > Digestive system > Stomach > Rumen ... | reverse complement strand
GTATATCTTTCAACCGGCTAAAGGCCTTTTCAAACTGGTTTTGCATTTCCTTAAACATTTCAGCGGACCCGCCGCAATCAGGATGAAGCCGTTTAGCATGTTCGCGGTACGCCTTTTTAAGTTCTTCAGCGGTTTTGCATTTTTCAAAGTATCTTGTCATTGTCTTTTATCTCCTTTTGATTGATTTTTTATTATCCGGTTTTCACCGGTAAAAGCGCGGCCGGAGTTGCACCGGCTCCCCGTTTCCGGGTATCTATCATCACGCCTTTTTCAATCAGGATAAAGGATTATGACTTTTACACGCCTTCGCCGGAGTTCGTCTCCTGATCAGTGCTAACCGGGTTCTAACCGCTCCATGTGTGCAACAATCTTTCAAGAGTTCTCCGTGGCCTTTTCCGCTTTCCCACGTTCGGCCGCGTGTTTTAGATTTTCAAAGGTGCGCCGTGTCCGTGACTTTGGACCGGGCCGCGCCGGTGTCCGTTCCGGCCGGGCTTCTTTCATCAGGCGGCTTGTCTTTGCTGCCTTCGCCGCGTGTCTTTGCGGCTTTGCGTTCGTGTTTTTGTTTGTGGCTTAAGTATATCACATCTGATACGCTATAAAATGACGAAAACAAGTATTGAGATTGTCTTTTTCCGGTATTCAAGGGTATTTTTACGGATTTTCGCAAACTTTCCACGGGATCAGGCCGCCGCGCTGCCTTCGCTGGACCGTCAAAACGGCCGTTTCCCCGGCTTTATATCATAATCAGCGGATTATATCGGACTATAACCGCGGAGTGCGTATAATCGGCCTTTACCGCGTCCAGGCAGTCAGGACCGGCACCGGGTCCGGCTCCACGGTCCGCAACGATCCCCGCCGGCACTCCACTATATAACACGCGATAATATCCGATATAACCGGGATCATTGTATAATATCTGGATTATGCTTTACGGTGCCGTCAATGTTTCAGTATATGGTTATATGGTTAACCGCGTGACGCGGTGCCAGGAGGCGAAAACGTCCGGCGCACAAGGTCATCTTGTCTACCGCACAAGGTGCGTATTAGCGTGATAATACAATCGGCCTGTTTCGCCGTGGTCCAGGCCTGTTTCCGTTGCGGTTGCAATTATTCGTGAAACATTAGTTTAACGTAATGATACCATCAAGTGCCGTGTGAAGCGTTTTAAGGCACATTTTAGCCGTTTTGTGTAGCGGTGGTATATTTTACCGACTTCACCGGGAAAATGGATTTTAGACCCGTTTTCGTGCGTTCTACGGTGCTTTACGGCACCGGCACCGGCTGCACCGGGTACATCCAGGGCCAAACAGGGCCGTTTCTGGCAACGCGGCCAGGCGTGTCTCGCCTGATCCGGGCCGGTCCGGGACCCCCGGCGGGGTGATCCGAGGCCACGCGCGCGCCCCCTAATCCCCCAAATTACTCGCCAAAAAATAAAAACCCGTTTCTGCGTAGCCGATTATTGCGGTGGAGTCGTGTTATATAGGCCGTTGTCCGTAGTCGGATTGCACGATACCCGTTGGCGGTTATAGGGGAATTGTGGCGGCGGGGCGGTTGACAATGGCTGCTGGCTGTGCTACACTGGTCAGCGGTCAAGTTATGCTGATCTTGGCCATTGTGCTTTAGGCGGTTCGGCTTGCCACCGGGCCGCCGTTTCTGTTGTCTGGGGAAGTTTCATGAAAGTGCTTGACTTTAGCTATCAGATGTGATAGAGTAGCGTCAGGAGGAAAACATCATGCTTAGAAACGAAGATTTGAACGCGGAAGTCCGCAAGATCATAGCGGATCAGCACTGGAATATAGAGGCATTGGGCGACCGTATGGGCATATACGGCAGCAACGTACACCGTCTGTTGAAGCAGAACCACATACAGGAGAACTTCATTAAACTGCTGGACGCTTTAGGCTACGACATCGAGGTAAAGTTCGTCCGCAAGCGTTCCCGGTACGGCAGACAGGCTGCGCCGGAGGGCTTTGAGCGGTTATCGAAGAAACAGGCAGAGGACCTGATTGAGAAACTGCAAGCGTATGTTGACGGGAAAGAGTGAATATTCTCCCCACACGATTTCTATTGATGGTTTATAATAGGTTATGCGTCATAAGTAACCTCCGAGAAGGGAGCCAGGTGTTTCGGCATCTGGCTCTTTTTTTATGTTCTGCACACATGATTTTAGCTGATGCGGTATAATAATGTTATCGAGGTGCGGTTGGCATGAGCCGCGCCTCACTATGGGATTCTTTTTCTCGTGTTGTTTCTCCTATGAAGGGGCGGGTGTCTTCTGGCATCCGCTCTTTTCCATGCAATTCAAGCCAATTCTGAAGAAGTCTGTATCAATCGTACACTGAACATCTTGAATAATTACATATCCCCTGTTTATAGTCTCCCCCAAATAAAACGGGAAAGGTCGTGCTGTGGACAACAAGCTGTTTGCCGCCATGCGGCAATACCTGGCCACTGGCAGATACACGGAGGCGTATGACTGTCTGGCGCATATCTACGAAGAAGCCGGGCCTGATGCGCGGCCTGTTGTGCTGTCGTTCCGTTCCGTTCTGAAGAAAGCCATGCTGGACGGGTTCGCTGCGGAGAAGACCTATTCCATCCTGCACGACACATACATATTAACTGCGAAGGACAGTTTCGATGATTTCATGATCGCTCTTGAGTGGTACCGGCCCGATGAGGACAAGTTCTGGCTGGTGCGCCGTGAGCAGCTTCTGCCGGTGTGCGAAGCATTAGAGTCTCTGTTATCCGATGATCTGGACGAACTGTTCCTGTCGATGCCTCCGAGGGTTGGGAAGTCCACTATCGTGATGTTCTTCACCATCTGGTACATGATGAAGTTCCCGGACGAAGCGAACCTGTACGCTTCATTTTCGGAGACAACGGCGAAATCATTCTACAACGGTGTGTTGGAAGTCCTGATGGATCCGGCAACATACGACCTGGACAGCATCTTCCCGACACGCAAACTCAAACGAACCGACTCAAAAGATTTACTGATAGATATTGACCGAAAGAAACGATACGCCAGCCTGACCGCCCGTTCTGTCGAGGGCAGCCTGAACGGATCGGTCGATGCCTCCGGCCTTGTTATAGGCGACGATCTCCACAGCGGCATTGACGAAGCACGTTCAAAAGACCTGTTGATAAAGAAGTGGGAAACCGTAAGGGCAAACTTCTTATCGAGAAAGAAGGGCACAGCGAAAATACTGTGGATCGGCACCCACTGGTCACTTATTGACTGCATTTCACAGCGTATAGAAATGCTTGAGACTTCCCCGGAGTGCGCTCACATACGGTACAAGGTGCTGAACGTACCGGCCTTGAACGAGAACGATGAGTCAAACTTTGACTATATGTTCCACAAGGGGTTCACAACGAATGATTTCAAGACCATCCGGGCATCGTATGAAGCTACGGGAGATATGGCTTTATGGCTTGCCCCGTACATGGGTATGCCGATAGAGCGTGACGGTGCGGTGTTTGCCCCGGACGAACTGCGGTACTACAACGGCGAACTGCCGCCGGATGAGCCTGACCGCATATTCATGGCGGTTGACCCGGCATGGGGCGGCGGTGACTATGTTTCTGCCCCGGTGATCTACCAGTACGGTGATGATCTGTTCGTGCATGATGTTGTGTTCAACAACGGTGACAAGTACGTTACAGAGCCGCTGGTGGTGAACAAGGCCATTGATAATGAAGTGGCTGCCATGTATGTGGAGGCTACCCGTGTGACATCAGGCTATGCCGAAGATGTGGACAGGCGGTTAAGGGAACACGGCTACCGACTGAACATGATCAGCACCACTAAGCACTGGTCAAGCCAGAACGGTAAGAAGCAAAGGATATTCGACAAAGCCCCGGAGATCCGGGAGCGGTTCATCTTCCGCGACACCGGCTGCCGAGGCAAGGAATACAACCAATTCATGACGAACCTGTTTGCTTTCACGATGGAAGGGAAAGTCAAACACGATGATGCACCTGACAGTCTGGCCATGGTGCTTTACAACACCACTACACAGATGAACAAGATCGGGATTATGTCCAGACGGGCCATAGGAGCGTAAGTGTATGTCCAACGAAAACTTGATCGAAGAATACGAACTGCCCGATGACATTCGGCTGTTTGGACGGAGCGTGGTATACACGCCGGAGGACGAGATTACAGATGAGAATGTGATCCGGGTGGTGAATATCGCGCTCTATGTCCACGCAAAGAATATGCGGGAAGAGCAATACCTGTACTGGTACCGGCGCGGCATCCAGCCGATTCTGCATCGGACGAAGACCCGTAACACCTTCATTCTTAATAAGGTAACGGAGAACCACGCTGACGAGATCGTTTCCTTCAAGAACGGGTATTTCCTCACACAGCCGGCCTTCTATGTGAGCCGTAATGACGATGCACAGGACAGAGTGGACAGGCTGAACGAATACCTGTACCGCTCCGGCAAGGCAGATGCGGACAACGAGGTGGTTGACTGGTTCCATACCGTAGGCTTCGGCTATCTGTATGTACGGCCCACCGATGACAGAGAAGTACCGTTCAAGGTATTCGCACTCGATCCGAGAAGCACACTGGTGGCGCGGTCTTTAAGACCCGGTAATGAACCGATATTCGGCGTGAACCTGGTGATTGCGGATGACAAGGTTACTGCGGATGTCTACACGAAGCGTTCTGTGTATCGGCTGAACTGCGGTGCGTACTACGGAAACGGTCTGTATCTGAACGCTTATGAGAAACCGCAGCCGTTCGTGACCGCGATCGACATCGAGAGCGTAGAGGCAAACACTCTGGGTCTTATCCCCATTGTGGACTACCACTACAACAGCACATATATGTCGGCCTTTGAGGGAATTTTGAGCCTCCTCGATCAGTGCAACAACATCCAGTCAAACAGGGCAGACGGCGTAGAGCAGTTCATTCAGAACCTTATGGTCATCTACAATGCCATGCTGCCGGATGACACCACAGCAGAGGATCTGAAGAAACAGGGCGTGTTGTTCCTCAAGTCCACTTCGGAGCTGAAAGCGGATGTAAAGATCATTTCCGAACAGCTTGACCAGAGCCAGACACAGATATTCGTTGATGACCTTCTTCGTAGGGCGTTCGCCATCTGCGGTATGCCGTCACAGGCCACGAACAATGCGACCTATGACACGACAGGCGCGGCAGTCTTAGCCAACTTCGGATGGTATCAGGCAGACGCTTTCGCAAGGAACACGGAAGACCTCTTCAAGCTGTCGAACAGGCGGTTTGATGAAATCATCATAACCATACTTAGGAATAAGAAACTGCTCGATCTTTCGATTTCTGACTTTGAACTGAACTTCGTAAGGAACGAGACTTCCAACAGCCAGGCCAAAGCCCAGACCTTACAGACATACCTTGCCGCTGGTATGGCACCCGAACTGGCATTTGCCAAGTCAGGCGTTTCCAATGACCCGGTTAAGGATGTGCTGATGTCAGAGCCGTATCTGAAGATGATCTGGGGTGACCCAAACGCACCGCAACCTAACAGTGAAGCAGAGATCGTGGAAGAGGACAGAGCGGTTGATGATACAGGCGGCGCGGTATGATCCTTCCCTATGACGAACTGAACAACATAGAAGAGCGGCTTGTGGAAGAGTCCTTCGACATAGAAGCGGAAGACGGAACGAAGAAGCGGCGGTTCAATGTTGAGGCTTGTATCGACATCGTGCTGGATGCTCTGATAATGGCCTACGTTTACGGGGTTGACTACGCGAACGAGACTTTGGGAACGGAGATCCCGCCGACCAAAGCGGAAATGCGCGAAGCCATATACAAGAAGATAGCCGACAAGGACTTTGAACAGAGGGTAAGGGAATACGCGGAAGACGGCAAACTGCCGGAGATCATGCGAGTGGTTGAAACCGATATGACAAGGGTATTCAACGAGGGTTCCCTGACAACCGCAACAGAAGCGGGAGCGCAGTCTAAGACCTGGATCACCATGAATGATGATCGCGTCCGTGACACTCATTCCTATCTTGAAGGGATGACGGTTCCGCTCGATGCAGAGTTCTACACGTTTGACGGTGACCAAGCGTCAGCACCAGGCGGGTTCTCAATGGCAGAGAACAACGTAAACTGCCGGTGCATACTTGCGTTTGGGTGACCGGGAAAGAAGGGGGATTTGAAAGACAAGTACACCGTTAGTGTGATCGTTCCGGCGTACAACGCAGAGGACTACATTCAGCAGACCATGGATTCTTTGGTGAACCAGACTTTGAAAGGGATGGAGATCATCTGTATTGACGATGGGTCAACAGACAACACGGGGAAAATCCTTGACTTATACGCCGAGAAGTTCCCGGACCTTGTAAAGGTAGTCCATCAGGAGTGCATATCACAGGCCAATGCGGTGAACCGTGGTTGGAAGATGGCACATGGCGATTACATAGCCGAATGTGATGCGGACGATTTCGCCTCGCTCATGATGTACGAAGAACTGTATATGGCAGCCACTACGCCAAGGTATCGGGAAAAAGCTGATGTGGTTCGCTGTGGTTTCTTCGGAGTATGGGATGACGGGCATCTTCAACCGAATCCGCTGAACGCACCAGATGATATGTTCTGCGTAGACCCTCATGTACTGTCGCCCGAAAAGATGGGCTACATCTTCGGCAAGATGGTTCTGCTCCCAGCGGGAATCTACAAGCGCAGTTTTATTGAGGAAAACAACCTTTACTGGCGCGAGGGTGGACAGAACTACGAAGACACAGCGGTTTCCTTCAAGATCCGCATGGCAGCACATGACTACCGATTCGTGAATGACATCCTCTACTACTACCGCAGAGGGAACGCCGGTTCCGGCACAGACACTATCAAGGACGAGTTCGCTATCTGCGAACAGTATGACGAGATCGAACGGTACTGCACAGAGCATGGCTACCCGTTCATGGACTACATGAATACACGGCGGTACTACGACTATATGTGGAGCCTGACAAGAACCCCCGAAGAACGGCAGTACGCTTTCCTAACAAAGTGCATGAATGATTTCCGCAAGCACCCGGCAAAGCGTGAACTGTTCAACACGGAAGAGGATTTCCGTAATTACTGCGCTATCAAGTACGGCGTGTGGATGGAAACGGGGGTGCGGATCGAATGAAGCTGTCGATAATCATCACCCACTACAACGAACCGTGGAGAACCGTAAAGCCGATGTTCGACAGCCTGTCACTTCAGCGTGGTATCGACTGGAAAGAAATAGAGATCATCGTTGTACAGGACGGTGAAGATGGTGCGCTTGAGCGGCATTTATACGCCGCATACGGTCTACCGGTCAGCGCATACACGATACCGCATGGAGGTGTTTCAACTGCCCGTAACCACGGCTTAGACGAAGCACAGGGCGAGTATGTGATGTGGTGCGACTGTGACGATATGTTCTGCCAGGCGTTTGGTCTGAATATGTTTATGACAGCCATCAAAGACGAGCCGGACATCATCCACAGTTCGTTCATCGAGGAATCAGACTACAAAGGCTACCACCTGTTCCGACATGAGAACGATATGTGCTTCGTGCATGGCAAGGCATTCAGAAAGCAGTTCCTGATCGACACAGGCATCAGGTTCCCCACGCATATACACAAGCACGAAGACGGGGCCATGGTGCGGCTGGCGTTTCTGAAGACCGAGAAGCACCTGTACATATCCACTCCGCTTTACACATGGGCATGGAATCCCGAATCCGTGATGCGGAAGAACGGCGTGGAAAACTCACTGGTGGAAACGTACCCGGAACTGATGAAGTCAAGGGAATGGTTCCTTGATCAGCTTGCCGAATCAGGCATGGAAGAGGAACTCAAGAAGCAGACGGCAAAGGTCGTGTTCGACTGCTACTACGACTTTCAGAAGCCGGAGTTCATCGACCCCGAAAACACAAAGTATGTGGTGAAAGACGCAAAGGCTTTTTCGGAACTGTACGCAAAGTACAGTGAAGTCTATCTGTCAAACGATGTAAAGGTGTTGGTAGAGACAGCGAACAAGGCACGTTCCGAAGCATACAGTAACGGGATGCAGATGGAACACATGACAATAGGGCAGTTCATAGAAACAGTAAAACAAATGTAATTCGGCTCTGCCGATGCACATACAAGCCCCAGAGAAGGGGCGGTACAAATTTCGCAGAGGAAGTGGGAGATCACTTAAAAGCGCACAGGCGGTCAGAGAAGACCTAAATCGCAGAGAGGAGTGTTCATGGAAAACACAAACGAAACCAACCAGACACTGAGCGTTGATGGACTGAACAAGACCATAAAAAGTTTACAGGAAACCATCACGAAATTACAGGGCGATCTGGAGAAACAGAAGCAAGCGACCTCAAACGCATCATCGGATGCCGCCGACTGGAAGAAGAAGTTCCGGGAGACACAGGACGAAGGAACACGCAAGGCGGCTGAAACGGAAGACATGATCTCCGGCTTACGCACCAAACTGGCTGAACTGGAGAAGCGCGACACCGTATCAGGCTTTGAGAAGAACTTCCTGTCTCTTGGCTATGACGCGAACCTGGCTAAAGCTACTGCGGAGGCCATGGCAAACGGCGATATGAGTACAGTTTTCGCGAACCAGAAGACATTCAACGATGCACAGGCACAGGCCATACAGGAACGCTTGCTCAACAATATGCCTGACCTGACTAAAGGCAAGACACCGCCGACACCCGGCGATGACACAGAGAAATCTGCTGCCGACTTCAGAAAGGCTATGGGTTTATAAGGAGTATAAACAATGCCTAACTCTATTGCTCTTGCAAGCAAGTATTTACCGATTCTCGATGAAAAGTATAAGAGAGAATCCCTGACCGCAAGACTCGATGCCGCCAACGGCAACGTACAGTTCATCGGTGCTAATGCCGTTAAGCTGTTTAAGACCTCTATGGACGGTCTTGCGAACTATTCCCGTAACGCTGGCTTTGTCCAGGGTTCCGTAACCGGCACTTGGGAAACCTTAACGCTGGAACAGGATCGTGGCGTGTCTCTGTCCGTAGACGCTATGGATAATGAAGAGACTCTTGGCCTTGCTTTCGGTACCCTCGTTGAGCAGTTCATGAGACTGAACGTGGTTCCCGAAATTGACGCTTTCCGTTTCGCTAAGTATGCCGCTAATGCCGGTACTGTTGCAAACGCTGACATCACTGTTGGCACCACGGATTGCCCGAATCTGATCGACACCGCTGAACAGGTGCTTGGTGATGCGGAAGTTCCCATGGAGGGCAGACTGCTCTACGTTTCCGAAACCTTCTACCATGGCATCAAAGCGAAGATCACCCGTTACCTTGCTAACGAGAACGGCGTAAACCGCGAAGTGGAAATGTTCAACGGTATGCCCGTTATCAGAGTTCCCGAATCCCGGTTCAACACCGCTGTGACCCTGTACGATGGCACCGAGAACTTCGGTTTCGCTCCTACTGCCGGTGGCTACAAGATCAACTTCATGATCATCCATCCCACGGCTATTGCACAGGTTGTGAAACACGCCATCCCCAGGATTTGGCTGCCCAACGAGAACATCAATGCTGATGCCTACAAGTTCGACTACCGCATCTACCATGATTGCTGGGTACTTGATAACAAGGTTAAAGGCATCTATCTGCATCGTAAATCTACTGCTAACTCGTAAGGGGGTGTGAACTATGGCTATGGAATGGAGATACACAGACGGCTATGACACAGCCGAGTTCGCGAAGACCATCGTCAAGGATGACACCTACGCCCTGAAAGAAGCCGAGAAACAGCTCTTCGTGAACTTTGAGTTCACCGCCGCTTCTAAGGCTCTTGTGCTTGGCCTTGCAGACGGGCAGACAATGATCGTGAACAATATCGCGGCATCCCGTGCGGCTACCGTGAAGAACCTTGAGGGTGATTCCGGCACATCCGTGGCAGCCGGTAAAGTGGCACTGGTCTACGGTTCCACCACTTCTGATGCTTCTAAGGTGCTTGTGCTGAACTGATGGACAACTACAAACGGCATATTGTTGGCGGCATGATAATCGGTCTGACCGCCGACAGCCAAAAGGAAGACCGCAAAGAAGAGCCGAAGCCGGAAGAGGTTAAGAAACCCGCCCGGAAAAAGGCACCCGTGAAAAAGTGATTTGTGAGGCACACCATGACTGATAGCGAGAAAATCATTAGAGTTCAAAAGCTGTTGAATAACGACCCCAGGGCTGATCAGGAAACTGTTTCCATCTACCTTGAGGCCGCAAGAGACACGCTGCTTGAAACAGTATACCCCTTTGGTGTACCGGCTGGTGTTGATGGTGTGCCGTCATATCACGAAGGTGACCAGTGCGAGTTAGCCGCCAGGTACTTCTCAAGACAGGGCGGTATGGGCGAGACTGTTCACCTTGAAAACGGCATCCATCGTCATTGGGATTCCCCGGATGATGCGGACATATTAAGGCGTGTGATCCCGTATGGGAAGGTGTTGTGATGCAGAACTTTTCGGCTAATCAGCAGAAAATTGAATACGCACTGTACACAGGGATGACTGACATCATGAAAGACGGGAAGATGACCGGCGAGAAGCAGAAGACATATACGACTCCGGCTCCGCTGTGGATCTACGTTTCCCCCGCCAAAGGTGAAGCTGTCGTTGAGCCTTTCGGTCTGAACGATGAGTACACCAACTTGATGTCAACATCCGACACGGCCTGTCCTATCAAAGAGGATTCTATCCTCTGGATCGGTATATCGTCACAAAATAGCACACCGCACAATTACCGGGTGACCAAGGTGGCAAGAGGGCTGAACAGCATCTTGTATGCCATAAAGAAGGTGAGCGTCACATGATTCTAAGCATGGGCCTTGACCCTGACTCTATCGGAAAAGCCATTAAGAAGCTGACCGAATACCGGGATAAAGGCTTGATGAAAAAGGTTGACAACACTATCAGCGAAGTGTCCAACCGCATTATCGAGACTGCTAACGTGGCTTACAGTACCACGTTCCGCACAACAGCGGAAAGGGAACTTTCGCCTACTGTTACATTCACGGTTTCGCGGACATTCCCTTCAAAGTCCAAAAGCGTATGGATCATATCGGCGTTCATGCAAGACCCGGAAGAGAGCATTTCCTTTCTGGAGTTTGGTACTGGCACGGTGGTTGACGAGAGCCATCCGTATGCAAAGAAGGTGCCGTATCTTGTTCGACCCGGTTCGTGGTCTGAAACAGAAGGGTTGGGTAAGGGAACTTACAAGATGTGGATGGACACAGGTGCATATTCACGCAAGGACGGTGGTTATCTGTATGACCACAGGCCGAAGCGGGGTTTGTATCTTGGCGTAACTGCCGGAAGAGAATATCTGCGGCGAATAAGAACTGATGTTTCATGGGAGTAAGGCATGATCTCAAGAATCGACATTTACAATTATGTGGCTTCTGCGGTGGACACCACTGAACGGCCCGTATACTGCAACGCAAGGCTTGAGGTCGCGCCGGAGTATTTCCCCGCCTGTTACATCATCGAAACAGGAAGTGCGTCTGAACAGCAGAATTACACTCTTGATTTCCTTGATGAACAAGTCCGCAGAGACTTTGAAGTGCAAGTCTTCTCCAACCTTGAGAACGGCGGTATCGAACAAGCTACTTCCATTATGGACGATGTAAGAGCGGCTTTCCGCAGACTTTATTTTATTGAGAACTTTGTCGGGCGAACCGACAACATAGACCCCGCCGTGATTCGTATTACCGGGCGTTTCCACCGCGTAATTGGTGGTGATGACCAAATGCCGGTGGGTGAGTAATAAGGAGACAATTAAATGGCTAATGAAATGTCAACAGCCGGAATTTCTCTGGGATGGGCTTTGGAGGCAACTCCGGGCAGCAGACCGTCCAGCTATGCCAGCATCCCGAATGTGAAAACAATCGGTGATATGAACCAGGCACCGGCTACTTATGACGCTACGGATTTGAGCGATCTGATCTGGAAGAAATACATCCCGGCCTTACGCGATCCGGGCGGTGCTATTCCGATTACTGTAAACATGAATCAGACCTTTGCTACGGCTTGGGCCAGCATCGTGTCTTCCGCTGAATCTGGCAAGAGCCAGTCTAAGGCTTGCTGGTTCTGCGTAACAATTCCGAACTGGACGCAGAAATGGTACTTTGCCGGTGAACCTATGCCGCTTGGTCTGCCCCAGGTTGACACCGATTCCATCTTTGACGGTGACGCTTACATCACACCGAGCAAGATCGAGGGATTCGCGTAACTAAAAGAAAGGATTTCTATCAATGGCAAAGAAAGAGGATGTCAAACAGCTTGCCCCGGTTGAATTTACAGACCCCGATGGAAATCGGCTTGTCATGTGGTTTACACGGGCAACTATCATGAAGATGGACAGGGAGCATTTCACGGCAAACGAAATCCAGAAGCAGCTTGAAGTGGAGCAGATCGCACCGCTTGTCAAGCTGGTATGGTACGGGCTGTGGGCGAACAAACCTGATGTCACGATGGACGAGGCCGAGGAACTTGTTTTCTCTGTTGGCCTTGAGAACATATCCGAGGTGGTGACCGATATGTATATGTACACATTCGACACCTTGAGGACTGGTGACGGAAAAAACGCGAAGTGGACGATGGTGCGGTAAGCGAGGGGGAAACCCCTCCTCCATCGTCCGAACAGCGTTCCTATTCGGATGCGTTCCGTGAAGTCTTTCCGTGGTACATGGCTATTGGGATGTCGTATGACCAGTTTTGGCATGGTGACCCGTACCTTGCTGTGTATTACAGAGAAGCACACGAACTGTACCGTGATCAGAAAAACCAGGAACTGTGGCTGAATGGCTGGTACACATTCGCCGCCATATCAACAGCCCTGTCAAACATCCATCTTGATGGGAAGAAACACAAATTCAATGAGTATATGAGTGAGCCTTTCCGCATCAGGCCGAAGTCCGAAGAGGAACTTGAGGCCGAGCAAAGACAGGCTACACAGAACATGGTTATGAAGTTAAACGCTATCAAAGCGGCGTTTGACGAAGCACACAAGGAGCCAAAAAATGCCGGGTGAAGTTGACAAACTACAAGTCAAGATAGAAGCCAATGCTGACAAGGCATTTAAGGCCATTGAAACACTGATCTCACGGTTAGGTGAGTTCAACAGAATGTCGGGCAAATCGGTTGGTGCATTGATCAACCTTAATGACCGGCTGAAAGAATTGCAG
>Ga0265298_10007545_pt1 | contig 13197 bp, 12 predicted proteins | sample AusTroGonzalo_MG_3_FD_193486 | JGI IMG/M metagenome (GOLD analysis project Ga0265298, IMG submission 193486) | Bovine rumen microbial communities from tropical cattle in Woodstock, Queensland, Australia - Gonzalo_01 | ecosystem: Host-associated > Mammals > Digestive system > Stomach > Rumen ... | reverse complement strand
TCGCACTACCGCGCCCGCTCGAAAGAGTCCGCCCCAAACTGGTACGACACCATCAAAGACGCGATAGCATACGTCTCGGCGCACTATGCGTCAGACATCTCCGTCGCCGACCTCGCGTCCCGAGCGAACCTCTCCACCGCTCAGTTCACGCGCATATTCAAGGAGCAGACGGAAACCACGCCGGCGCAATACGTCGCACGAACGCGCATCAACGCCGCGCGTGTCATGCTGGAGACCACGGACAAGCTGGTAACGGAAATCGCCACCGCCACCGGCTTCTACGACCATGCGCACTTCATCCGCACTTTCAAGCGCATCGTCGGCATCACGCCATCGCGCTACCGCAAGCAGCACTGGACCGTAACCCGAGGCGAGCGCTGATCACATCGACGAAATCCTCGCGAACCTCGGCCTCGGCGGCGAAGCGCGGCCAGGCGTGCACGGCGTCGCGTACCTCGTCCAGCACAGCCTTTGCCTTTCGCTCGCGCAGGTTGGCGAAACGCGCACAGGCGAGGATGTCGTCGTCGGATATGTCGAGCCGCTTGCCGTTCACCGCCATCTGGTGGCGCGACGTCCAGTCGCCCGCCGGGTTGTAGGCGTAGCACTCGTCGTATGCAGGAGCGAGCCGCCACTCTCCCCTCCTGTCCATCAGGTATGCGATGTTCTTCACGTGGTCGTCGCAGTTCCACGCGAGGATATTGAACGCCATCCTGCGGAACAGCTGCTCGTTCGCACGGGCATCGTTGACGACACGGCGCGTGACGCGAAATGCCTGTTCGTAGGAATGAGATATGGGATCGTTGAAGTCGAGATGCGCTATTGCCCCAAGTGTCTGCGCATGCAGCTTGCCGCCGTCTGGCAGACGGTCGAACCGGCGCGTCATGAAGTGACGCTTGTTCCAGAGGCGGCACTCGGTCATCTCGATGCCGGCCGCGCGCGCCATGAGATGGTAGGCGTACTCGACGCGCCCGTAGCCCCACTTGTCGTCGCCCTCCTTGTCGCCGTTGCCGACAAGGCCGTCGAACTTGATAAGCCAGTACCCGAACCCCTCAGGCAACGTCACCTGTCCAGACCGCACCTCGCCCGTAGCCTCGTTCCAGCCGATGATCGCCTTCGCGCGCGCGCCGCCAGCAGACGAACCTACCTTGAGGATGGAAGAATACCTCGCCATGTCAGGTACAAGCCTAGCAGAAGACTGCTTCCTGCTTTTCAAGACTTCATTAGCAAGTTCCGCCAAAGCATCCACATGAACCACCTCGGACTGATCTCCCTGCGCAAACAATGTTGGTCGGTATTCCAGCGCACCCATGCCCCGCGTTCCCGTATAGCAAAGCCGTTCAATCGGGGTCAGGCTATCCGGCAGACGCCCCTGCATCTCTAGCCATGCACCGATCACCGCATTGCCGAACTTGTCGGGAAGCGAATCGGAGAGCAATCCTGGCAAACCATGAAACGACCCAATGGGAAGCGCCGGAAATGAATAGGCATTGACAGCCACAGGCATCATCAACGGCGCCGGCTCAATGCCCGCATCGCGGAATTCTCCATCGTACGCAAACGATACGTACGGCATGCCGTCCAGGCGCGACACCACGCCAATGCGCTTTCCCCACAAAAGAACTTCGGCCGCCTCGTTCATGGTTCAATTCCCCATGGTTTACGTTCGCCTTTTGCTTTCCGCCGTATCCGCTGCGGTAGTTTCCGTCCAGCGAGGATATCTTGCGGTGACAACTGCTGTTCCGGCAACAGTGCTTCAAGCCCAGACATCAGACCAAGCACCCCGCAAACGGAAAAGAACAAGTTCAAACGTGTATTTCCCATCCCGGATTCAAGCCGTTCAAGCGAACGCTTGGAAACGCCAGCACGTGCCGCCAGTTCTGCCTGCGAAAGATTCCTAGACAAACGGATCTGCGCAAGACGGTACCCCGCCTCGCGTAGAGCTTCCTCTTCCGTCATCATGACATCAAACTTCACAACTCGTCCCTTCTGGCTAATTAGCAATCAAGAATCCACACTATTCGCCAAGTGAGGCGTATTATATCATGGCAGATGTTCTCCTGCAAGTGCCATTTCAACGAAGAATCTGCCATAGGGGGACGTTGACGGACGTAAAATCTCTGCTAAACTAGTTGGCGAGCAAAGGAAACAGGAATCATGAGCAACTTCTTTCTAGCGACAATTTGCCTTTTGGCGGCAACGGTAATGGGCGATGGCGTACGGATATCCGCAACGGGCGATTATCGGCTGCCGCTGAAAGCCCATGTCATCTCCGATGTTCCCGGCTACAACTCCTGGCCGATGATCCAGGCGGTTGGCACGAAGCTCTTCTGCTCGTACAGCCGCGACAACGCGCGTCCCAAGGACGGACACACGATCAATCCCGGCAGCCGCGATTCCTACCTGCGCGTCTCCCTGGACGGCGGCCTCACCTGGTCTGACGAGATTACCGTCGCCGACGACCCGAAGATCGGCGAAGTCAACGAGGGCATCGGCATCGACGAGACGGGGGCGGCCATCCTCTGGGTGAGGTGCTGGGGCAAGGACCGCCGCCACGAGCTGTACCGGACGACCGACGGCCGGACCATCGAGAAGATCGCCACCATCCGCCCAGACCCGTTTCCCATGCAGGTCATGGATCCCGTGCGCGTGGAAGGCCTCGGACTCGTCTCGCCGTGGTTCGCCGGCAACTACCGCAAGGGAGGTGCGAACAGCTGGGGACTGCTCGTCAGCAAGGATAACGGGCACACCTGGTCGCAGCGCATCATAGAGAAGGACCTCTCTGTCAAGGAATGGGTGACAGAACCGTCGCTCGTCGACCTGGGCGGCGGTAGGCTGCTGATCGTCGGCCGCTGCGAGCAGGGACTCGGCACCCAGTTCCAGGTGACGAGCGTCGATGGCGGAAAGACGTGGAAGAAGTTCCGCACAAACATCGGCGACGTGCGCGAGTCGACGCCGAGCCTCGTGTACGACGCGAAGCCCGCCCTTGTGGCGAACTACTACTATCACCGCGGCGCCAAGAAGCTCAAGAGACGCGTCGCAAACGCCGACTTCATCTTCAACCATCCCGACAGTTGGCCGGAACCAGAGGTCCTCGACGAGGGCTTCGAGCCACGCGCGCATGACGCGGGCAACGTCAAGGCGACACGCCTCGGCAATACGGACTGCTGCGCCTGGTATACTGGAACGCAGTCGAACTCGACGGTCGTCGTCACCGTCGTACCGACAGCAACTTCTGCTCCTTCAGCCAAGCGATGAAGTCAGCTGTCGGCTTCAGCGTCCCGGATTCGTCCGGGGCATCGCGCGTACATTCGCCCTGCAAGACGGCGGAAGAGTCCACCATCAGGAGGCCGACGAGGGCATAGAGCGTTCGTCTCATGCGGCGCTCGCCTATCGGAACGTGACGATCGTCCCAGAAGACACGGCCTCAAGTGCCCCCATGCCGGAAACGTAATCGGGATGGCTGGTCGCCGTGATCCGCCCGACATAGGCGGTACCGCCCAGCGTAACGGGACCGGTCTTCAACGTGCCGGGGAAGTCAAGCTGGATGCGTGCGCCTTCCGCCACCGAGATCCTCATCTTCTCAGGCACGGACGGCACGTCCGCGACCGTGCCGACGACCTTGCGCACCGACACGCCGTCGATCAGCGTGCGCCTGTCGTTATGGGCGGAATCCTTCGCCGTACCCGCAATCTTCAACGTATACGTCCCTGCCGCCGGCACATTGAACAGCGCGGAATATTCGTAGAAGTTCAGTCCGAACGGCTTCACGAACACGATCTCCTCCGCGCTGCCACCCGAAGCGGTCAACGTCACGCGCAGAGGATTGCATCCATAAGTCGGCCTTGTGTCCGTGCGGGAATGGGCGGCGAAGCGAAGGCGATACAGTCCCTCGATCGGCACATTGAGCGTCCACGAGCAGGAATCGTCGTTGCAAAGCATGAAATCCACGTCGCCGTCGTATGCGTTGTAACCGAAATGCTGGGGGCTGCCCGCGTAGCTGTTCCGTATCGCCTTATGTACGCCGAACGTCCCCTGCCGGGCCGTCAGGCCGCTGGTGCCGTTCTCGAAACTGCCGTTCACGACAAGTTCTCCCGCGTCGGCCGCGGCAGCATCGACAAACACCAAATCATCTAGCAGACCGCTCCCAGCGCTTGTGTGCGTCAGCGTCAACGTAACGGACTCGGATTCGTCAAACCCAAACGAAACTGGCCACACGACATCCGTAAACAAGTGGCTGGACACGGTCACCGTGCCAAGCGAAATCTGCGTTCCATTGGCCCGCGTCAAGGTTGCCGACACGATTGGGTTGGCGGTCGCCCCTTGTTCACCGCCCGATGCGTACTTGTAGTAGTTTGAACCCCAGGCCGCAAGACGCCCCTTCAGCCGGAACGTGCCGGCCGGTGCCGTGAACGTGGTGGACGCGACGCCGTTCGCGCCGATGAACGCCAGATGCGTGCTGCCATACACGTAGTCGGCGCAAGCTGACATGCGCGTGGGCTTGGAACCCGTGGCGTCGGCGAAGGACAGCGGGCTGGACACTGACACGGCCGGAACCTTCGTCGAATTGAAGTACGTCGAAGCGGAGCTATCAAACGTCCAGTCCTTCGCGGTCGTCGCGGCATTGAGGCAAAGGTAGTGCGGCGTGTTGTTGGTGTACATCTCGAAATCGCCGTTGGGAACCGTAAAGGCGACTGGCGCCGACGCCTCGCGCACGAGTCTGAGCCGTACGTCGTCGATCAGGTAGGTGTCATCTCGATAGGTGTTACTTATCTTGAAACCGAGAACATGACGCCCTGCCGTCGCCGTGAAACGGCAGTAGGTTCGCGGCCAAGGCGCCTCGCCCGACAGGAGCGACCCGATCTGGGTCGCTGTGGAGAGATTGTTCCCCGTGCCAACCCAGATCCCCAACGGGTAATAGTTCCCGTCGGCAACATTCTTTCGTGTCGTGGACACACAGCTGAACTCGTACATTCCGTCTTTCGGCAGATCGACAAACGTATAGGCCGATGCAGACGTGTCCTTGATCATCAGCACGCCCTCGCCGCTGGGCGACGGAACGGCGGCCTTACAGTGGGTATTCCAGGATCCGCTTTTCACACTCAACCAGCGGCTCGCGCCAGTGCCATACCAGCCGTGCGAGAAACCCGAGAAACCTGTCATCTCGCCCGAATGGCCGTCCTCGAAAAACGCCTCGAAATCAGCGTTCGTGACCGTAACGTTGACAGACTCCACGCCATTCCCCGGCAGATAGAGCGAGGTCGTTTCCGGCGCAACCAATACGAGCGAACCGCCCTCCACGGAAAGCCGCCTCACGCCGTTCGAGATGGCGGAGACGCGCGCCTCGGCGGTGCCCGTCTTACGTACGGCGGCAGCATCGCCACCTGACGTAAGCGCAAGGTCGGTACCGTCTTTCCGATCCCGGCTGAGAAGCGTTGACTGGCTGACCGACGGCGACGTCGTGTAGCTCGCATTCAGGACGTCCCCGCCGGCGACGCCGAGCGCGGGAGCCATGCCGCCGCGCACCGCCACGGTCCCTTGCGCGAGATTGAACGTGCCGACAAACGGCGGCCTGTCGCCACTGGGACCGATCACGAGCGTGCCCGCGCCCGATTTCGTCACCGTTCCCTCGCCAGCAAACGCGACGGGGCCCACGCTTTCGTCCGCCGCCGGAGCCGCCGTCACCTCCGCGCCTTCCGCCACGCCGATCCTCCCCACGTCCGTCTCCAGACGCACCAACTTGTCCGTGCCGGACCGCAGCTTCCACTTCGCCATCAGGTAGCGTTCCACCGCCACGAACTCGGCCTCGGAAAGCAGGTTCGTGAAGAGAATCGCTTCGGAGAGGAAATCGCCGCCGATCACCTTGGCTATCGTGCGCTGCTTGAAGAAGTTATTGATGTACTGGAACTGGTCGCCGACGCTGCCGGCCAGCAACTGAAACCCCTTGCGTGGCGGCGTGCGGAACGCATCGACCACCTGCCCGTTCAGCGAGAAACGCGAAGTCCACAACCCGCCGTGCTGGTCGCCGCGATACAAGTCGAAATGACCGGCCGAAAGCGATGTGTAGTCCGTAAGAGCCTCGGAATTGGCGCGGAATCCGCCATAGCCCGTGTTTTCCGAATAGCCGTAGACAGGCCCCCATGTGCTGGCAATCCCGTGAACGAAAAAGAAGTGGAACACTTTTGTGTATGACCGCGCGGCGTCCGACGGGCTCTTGAACGCCATGTACTGTCCGGAGCCAAGCCCGCCGAAATAGACGGTCGCGTTGCCGTCCACGTTCGTCACGACTGGATTTCCGGTCTGCTCGTTGGCACATCCCGTCGCGCCATGGGCGGGCAGGGCGGACGTGTAGGAGCGGGCGGACGGATCGGCCTCGCGCACGTCGCACCAACGCGTCACGCGCGTTATGGTCGCGTCCTCGGCGTCAGGTTCCGTCTGGAGACCCTTGCCGGGCGTGGCGTCCACCCAAAATGCGGCCTTGTCGGAAATGAAGGCAGGCGGCGTCGCATCTGCCGTGGCGTCGCCAGGCGCGAGGGCGAGCGTCCCCTCCAGCGCCGTCACCGCGTAGGGGGCCTGACGGTCAACCTGCGACAAGGGCACTACAACTAGAAAGAAATGGCGGGCGGTTGATGAGGGTTGAAGAGGCTTGATAAGGCTTGAAAATCTTTGAAAAATCTGGGGATTGTGGGAAATGTGGCGGGGATGGGACGGGATAAGCGCGGGGAATGAGCATTAGGGTTCGGCAGAAAGTTTTGGTTTGGGTTCGGTGGCGGGGATGCACAGCCCAATTTTGTTCACAGCGCAGAACTTCACCAGCGCGTTCCAGACGCGGTCGTGTGCATCCCGTTCCGCAGGCGCGGCCTTGTTTGGAGGATCGCGCCGCATCGTCGCGAAAAGGGTTGCGCCGCGCTGCTCGAAATCGATCTCCATCCGCATCATTTTGTGGGCTCCACTACGGTGTTTTTCTGTGCCACAGTAACCTTGTCAGAATGGACAGTCTCCGGTTCTCTGTGAACAATAAAGCTGACAGTCAAGCATCTTGCCAGACAGCCAATCCGTAAACACTCTCAATGTAGAGAATACCTTCGTCAAACATTGCCAGAACATCTTCATGCATCATCTTCCTAATGGCACTTTGGATAGAAAAACTTAGGCATGACGGCGACTGTTTGCTGGGACTTTTGGGCGGGCGGACCGGGCGCCGGCCATCGAATAGACGTAGAGAGCCTTTTCGATCACCTCCGCCGAGTTTGCGGGGTTGTGCTTGGAGACCCATTCCTCGACTCTGCGGATGCAATCATCCGGCGAAGTAGAGGCCGCGATTATCTCCTTTAGCGGCGCGAGGTCGGCGGCGAACGCACGGTAGAGATCATCGGCGGACGAGGCTGCCGGGCGATCGTCAACGGAATCCCCGGCGGAGAGTGGGACTGGCTGGGTGACAGCAAGCGTACTACAGCAAGTGGAGGAACTGGGCGTATGGGCGAAGTGTGGGATGCCTACGGAGAAGGGAAGCATCGGGGATTGGGGGATGGCTGCGCGGCGGATGCCGAAGCCGATGCGCTCGGAAAGGGTATTGAGGGCATCATCATCCGGCTCGAGGCCGGCTTCATGGAGCTTGCCGATCACGGTGAGGGTGGCGGTCTGCTCGCGGGCGGATTCTGAGCCGAAGAGGATCTTCGGCGCGCGGCCCGTGTGGCCGTTGATCGCCAGGAGCTGCTCGAAGAGCTGGCCGCGGAGCGTCGCGGCGAGGGACTTGGCATCGGCCTTCCTGATATCATCCCGCACTTCTCCCTGGAGGTTCGCCGTGCCTCCGCCGAGTTCTCCCGTGGGCGAGGCGTTGGAGGACAGGGTTTGCCCGACGATGAGCTTCGATATCTCCTGGTTGCAGATGGTGATGAAGCGCTCGTGGCTGTTGGAGGAGTCGCCGTTCGCGGCCTGGACGATCTCGACCTCGGTGTTCTTCGAGACGACGATCGCGCCGAGGCGCACGGCAAGCCGGAATGCGCGCTCGAGCGTGGCGCGGCCTTTTTCATCGGAGTACTTGCCCTTCAGGAACGGGACGCCGAAGCGCTCGAGGAGATCGGCCCACCACTGGCGCGACATCGTGCGCAGCAGCCACCAGAAGAGGATGGAGCGCATCGCGCCGCCCCAGTTGTCGGGCACGGGCATGAGGTCGCAGCGGTGGACGATGTAGCGTTCCGGCGTGACCTCGTGGGAGGTGTGGAGCGGCGTGCCGGTGTCGTCCACGTCGAAGATGCGCATCGCGCCCTGCGAGTAATCGAGGAGCTGGTAGTGGACCGGCACGAGCGCCTTGAGCGCGAAACCGCCGCCGGGAAGCGGCGCGAACACCTTCTCCACGACGGCGACGGGGAAGAGCGTGGCGTTCATCAGCCACGACTGCGCATCCGCGAAGGTGGCGTTGTCGATGACGTCGTCGCAGAGGTCGCTCGCGGCGACGTCGGCGGGGTCGTTTTTCTTGAACGGGATGACCGTGACCGGATCGCCGAGGACGGCGATTTTGCGCTTCATGAACTCGGAGCGCACCTGGTTGTCGTTGGAGATGACGTCGCGGTAGAGCGCGAAGAGCTCGCGGGTGTCGCCGTTCTGCGCCTGATCGACGATGCCCATGAGACGGTCTGCGGAGAGGTAGCGGACCAAGCTCGGCAGCTCGCGGCGGGGATCGAGGTTGGTGATCTGGTCGTTGTATTCCTTCATGGGGGCCTTTCTTCGGTTGGCCGGGCGAGCCCGGCCATCAGGACTAGGAATTGAGGGTTGGTGCGGTGGGGCCGTCGTCAGGGGGCGGGGTCATGGTGAGGCGGGAGGGAGGGGAAACAGCAAGCGTACAACAGCAAGCACGGGCGCCGACAGGGGCCGCATCTGCCTTGACCTCCTCCGTGCCCTCAATCAGGGCATGGATAGATAGCTTTGATCCGTCAAAGAGGTCGCCGTGGCGGCCGGTGGCGGAGTCGAGCGTGTTGTCGAAGCCACCCTTCATCTTCTTGACGAGACGGAAATCGTCCTTGACCTCCACCGCGTTGGGAACATCCACCTGGCCTTCGTCGATCGCGTTGACTAGCAGCAGGCCGAGGTAGGTCTTGTACAAAATGCGCTCGCCCATGAAGTCGAGGCGTTCGGAGTTCTTGACGAGGATGACGGTGCAGACGCCCTCCAGCATCTCGCGCACCTCCGTGGCCCAGTACACTTCGCTCGAGGCGTCGATCGCTACAGCACGGGCATGGAGCTTCGTCGCGAGCTCGTAGAGTATGCCCTTTGGCTTCTTTGGGTCTTTCGACTTGAAGGAGATTATCAGCTTTATGACGTAACGACCGGCGATCTGCTGCGTAACGGCGATGCCGAAGGGATTGGACTTCTCGCCCTCCGTGGTGGCAGGGTCTGCGCCGATGCCGATGGGGCCCTCTGAGAGGTCGAAGAGACGTTCCCAGCCGGGCGGAAGATCGTCTTCGGCGTAGACACAGCCGGCGCGCTCGCCGCGCTCCATCGCCTCCATGAGCTTGATGAGACCGACGGCGGCCGATCCGCCGGTTATGAAGAGGCAGCCGTAGTTGCGGTCCCAGGCGTCTTTGTCGAACGCACGGCGGCGCGACTCCTCCGGCGTGACCGGCTTCGCGGTCTTGGTGTCGTAAAGGGAGACGCCATCGGCGTAGGCATCCCAGGCATCGACGCGCAGGCAGGTGACGCCCTTGACGGACTCGTACACGTTGCCGGACGGCGAGACCGGAAACGTCATGCCAGGCGGGGGCGCAAGCTGCTCGAAGGAGTAGTGCGCATCATCCGGCGGCGGCGTGGTGAGAAGGAGGATGCGAAACTGCGGATTCGACGCAACGATCGGCTCTACCGCCTCCCATACATCTTTCCAGTTGCCGATGCGGCCAACCTCGTCGCACATGAGATCGCCCGTCTCGCCGACGGTGTCGGGACGGAGCGCGACCACCTTGGTGCGCGAGTAGGAGGAGCGCCCGTGGTAGTAGCGGAACTCCAGGCGCGAATGCTCGAAGAGGTCGGCGAAGTCGTCGTGCGTGAGGCCGTGGAGGCTCTTGCCGGTCTTGTCGTCGGCGAGCTTGATTTCGCCGACATCCAATCTTTCGCCTTTCTTTTCTGCTTCCTCTTTTTCCCTTTCAAGCCGCCTCATTGCCTCCGCAATAGCCTTCTCGAAGACCGCTGCCTCTTTGCGGACGATCTCGCGCGAGAGGTTGAGCTTGGCGGAGCCGAAGATGACCGTGTGGTCGCGGTGCTTCATCATCTTCATGAGCGCGATGTTCGCGCACGTGGTGGTCTTGCCATACTGGCGGCGGGCGATGAAGCCGAGCAGGCGGAACTGCTCCACGAGCTGGAACAGGCGCCGCTGGCCCGTGCGCATCTTGATTACGGCGCCGTCACTTTCCATTTTCTGAACTCTCCCAGAGGTCGCCGAACATCAGCCGCCCGAGGCGTTCGGTCTTCTCGTCGCTGCCGAGACGGCGGTCGGTGGCGAGCGCGAGGGCGTCTTTGTTCTGCGCCCACTTGATGAAGAGCCGCGTGGTGTCGCGCTCGAACTTCGCGCGGGAAAGCGACAGCTGCTCCTTCTGGATGGCGTTCTTCTCCTCGGCGAGCGCGACCTTCTGCGCGGCGTTTTCGGAGGCGCGGAGCTTGACGAGCGCCGTCGCGAGGTCGGAGACCTTGTCGTCGTCGGCAGATTCAAGGGCATCCATTATCTTGGCCGTCGCAATGCTGCAGCCGACTCCAGCCACGTTGCCGCCGGCGGCGGCGGCGAGCGTCTGCGAGACTTCCGCGAGACGGCGGATACGGTCGGCGTCGCCCTGGTCGGCGAGCCAGTCCGCGTAGCCGGTGGAGCGCCAGTCGGTGAGGTTCTGCGCGTTGACGGGGCCGGACTTCGTCTCGCGGAGGATCCGTTTCGTCTCCTTCAGGCCGTTGAGCCAGTCGAGGAGGTCCGCGCCCTGGGCGCCGTCGCGGATGCGTTCGTTGAGCTCGTTGCGCACCGCGAACGGGAGGCGGCCTATCTTCGAGCGGTAGCAGCGAGTTGTCATACGACGGTCACCCTTCCTTCAAGCACCCATTTCTTGATACCTTCCTCGGTGGCCTGCCAGACGGCGGAGTTGTCCATCGGATCGATCTGCAGATCGACCATCTTCATCTTGTGCAGGGCGCGGAGGTCGTCCGCGACGCCTTCCGCCGTACAGCGGCGGTCGAGCATCTGCGAGGCGTTGAGCCTCTGCGCGATGGCCGCCTCGGTGTAGGCCGCGGGATAGCGCGGGGAGAGAAACGCGATTATCAGCTGCTTCAGGTTCATTTCGGTGCTACCTTTCCTTCGATTCTTCCGATCATGCGCTCGATGCCGAGCTGCCATTCCTTGAGGGACGACATAAGGACGGAAAATCTCTCGAAGGTGTCCTCCGAGAGTTTCCGTATGAGGTCGAACTGCTGCTTCAGGATGGCGTCTACGCGCTGGCGCTCCTCCTTCAGCTCCTGCTTGAGATCCGCGATCTCCCCGGCGAGTTCCCGCTTCGTGGCGTATTCCCTCGCCATCTCCTCGGGAAGCGGCGGGTTGCGGCTGAAGCCGCGCACGATCGACACCACGTAGTTGACGAGCGCGGCAAGCGCCGCTAGCGCGACGACCGCCGCGCCGATGATGATGAGGTAGGTTGTGCTTTCCTGCATGGGCCTTTTTCTCCTTGGCGGCGTGAATGATACCACGCGCGGGCACAGGCGCGCCCTCCGCCGTGCGGACCGTGCGCACGTGCGTGACGGGAGACAGCAAGCGTACGACAGCAAGGCTGGCCGCACAATCCGCACGGCACGAAGCGCGGCGGGCGGGTATGTGCGACAATGCCGCCCGCTATGAAACCGCTAGGTACAATCGAAAGACTTATGAACGAGGCGGAACGCCTCGACCTCGATGGCACGGAGCTCTTTGACCTCGGGGAGGACGTGCTCGCGCGCGAGTACAACGGGATCGGCCCAGAGTTCTTCCCCGCAAAGCTGCGCGACAGGGTGACAGAACACCTCGCCCTGTTCGAGCCGGCCGCCCTCATACACGACCTGCGCAACTACCTCTCGGACGGGATGCGCCGCAGGTTCCACCGCGCCAACGACGAGTTCCTTCGTAACTGCTGCCGATGCGCCGACGCGAAGTACCCGTGGTGGAGCTGGAAACGCTACCGCGCCAGGGCCACCGCGAAGATGCTCTTCAAGTTCGTGGACGGCCATCCCGGCTGGAAGGCCTGGATGGACTGCTACAGGAGACGCTTTCCGGAAGATCCGGAGAAACAAACAACAACCAAAAGGAACAACAACCATGAATAGACTGATGATGATCGCGCTCGCCGCGTGTGCGGCGGTGCTTGCGGGATGCACCGCAACCAAGATCGAGTACACGAAGGACGACAATGGCAAGATCGAGTACAGCATCTGGCACAACGGCCACTGGCTCAAGACCGAAGCCGAGCAGCTTTCCGGCGGCATGTCGCAGGACGGCAAGTTCGAGATCGGCCTTCAGGGGTACAAATCCTCGCCAAGCGAAGAGTTCAACAAGTCGATGCAGACTTACATGGGCGCGATCGTAAGCGCCATGCAGATCGCGGCGGCGGCGTACAATCCAAGCGCAAGCGCGGCCATCCAGAGCGCAACGGCAAAGAGCGATAGCGCTACGGCTGAATCGGCCAACCAGAACGCAACGCGACAGGCGGCGACGGCAGAGCCGGGCGAGCCATCGCCAGCAGCCGCAACCACCACCACGACATGCACGGACGGCAACTGCACGATCGGCGACACGCCGACGAAGTGACGATCGGCGCGGCACGGATCATAGAACGGCGGGCGAGACATCATCCGACATGTGGCCGCCCGCCGAGTCCCGGCGGCGTGCCGCGCTTTCCCTTCTGGCCGCCGGGCACCTCCTTTCAGGCTTGCCCGCCGCCCCGGGCCCAATGTCGGACGGGCGGCAGTTCTAGTGAATAGCGAAGAGTGAATAGTGAAGAGGTGGAAAATGAGAATGCGATATAGGTTTGAAGACGCTGTGCTGGACCCCGACGAGGTCGTGGCCGTCGTCGGGAGCGTGGTGTATCTTCGCGACGGACGGGAAATAGGCATCGGCGAAAAGGCCGCCGACGCCCTTCGGAACGCTACGCCTTGCTTTCCCGAACAGCCGCAAGACACTTGCGGTAAAGCTCGAAAAACTTCTCG
>Ga0265298_10007543_pt1 | contig 13202 bp, 12 predicted proteins | sample AusTroGonzalo_MG_3_FD_193486 | JGI IMG/M metagenome (GOLD analysis project Ga0265298, IMG submission 193486) | Bovine rumen microbial communities from tropical cattle in Woodstock, Queensland, Australia - Gonzalo_01 | ecosystem: Host-associated > Mammals > Digestive system > Stomach > Rumen ... | reverse complement strand
AGCGCCCGCTATGTATATAGAAGGAATATTTAGATTTTTTTAGTTCACATTATTAGTTTATTAAAAACAAAAATTATGGAAATGAAAGCATTGGTTATGCACGTATCTTCCGCGCCGGCATGTGTCGGGACGGAGGGGAGAAAGGAGGTGCCTGGCATCTGAAAGCTCTACTCATGTTGCGCTGTGAGCGACCCATCGGCCTGCCCGGCGCAGTCAAAGGAAACTTAAATTTACAAACAATTTTACAAACAATTTTTAATTAAATGACAATGAAAAAACATTTTCTTTTATTAATCATGGCGTTCATGTCATTGGCAGGATATGCTATTAGCGTGGACGTTACAAAATTCCAAGCTCCTAATATTGCTTATGGATCGACGGAATTAAAAGAGCTTATAATTGCTGATGGTTACGATGCAGGACATGGTGTGACTTATACCATTGACTATGCTCACTTCTACACATCTAATACTGGTGCAGGAGAAACGGCTGTGGTCTCTGGTGAGGTTAACAATTTGTCAAAAGCCGCTCCGGGAGAGTATTTTATCAAGGTAATCGGAACTGAGGAGTATGCTCCTAGTGTTGCTTATGTCAGTTTCTTGATTTATCCTTCTATTGTCAAAATTGACTTTGATCCAGAACTGGGTAAGACTTTTGGAGACACTGATCCTGAAGTAATCACCTATACATTAACACTGAATGGCGACGCTGTTGAGGGTGATGAAGCAATAGCAGCCCTTGTTGAAGCTTCTGGTTTGAGAGTTAGCCGTAGTGATCCTACGAATAATAATGCTGGTGAATATAATCTTCTCTATTCTGTGACAGATGCCAATTACCAGGTGTCGCGTGCAGAAGGTGATGATGATGTATATACTATCGAGCCGAAAGAAGCAGACGCGCTGACGGTAACTCTGACTCTGCCTACGACTGCTCCGACATACACAGGCGCAGCCCAGATTCCGACCTTTAGTGTGAAGGATGGTGAGACGACACTTCCTGCCAATCAGTTCACTTTACGTTATCTTCCTTGTAATGAAGAAGGAGAACCTGAGGGTGATTTATATCAGGAAACTGCTGTCAACGCTGGTTACTATTTGGTAAAGGCTGTAGCTGCAGATGGTGGTAACTATGCTGGAGAATCAGAAGATGCCGAACAGATCTTCCAGATTGCCCCTGCTCTTCTGAATGTATATGTTGCCCCCCAGTCGAGGGATTACACTGGTGAGGAAATCGAAGTTGGTGAAGTTGCTGTCGCCTATTCAGGATTGGTCGGTGCAGACGCTTCAAAGGCAAAACCCTTCGGTGATAACTTTGCAGTAAATTATGCTGATGCTGAAGTCGTGGGTGCTGCACACATTAATGCAGGTACATATGAACTGGTGATCACAGCCGGAGATGGTATGACACCAGATGAGGCTGCTGCTTTTGCAAACTATGACTTTACTCCGCTGGCTGGTACGCTGACAGTGAAACCTCTGAAGATCACTGTGAAGCCCACTGATAATCACAAGGATTTCGGAGCTGAAGACCCCGAGCCTATGTCAACGGTTGATGCATCAGCTGCCTTGGAAGCCGACCGAGCAAATATTGCCGGTGCTTATACAATTTCTCGTGAAGAAGGTGATGAGATTGCCGATTATACTATCTCACTCACCAAGAAGGCAGATACAGACCTGACCGACGATCAGAAAACAGCACTTAACAACTACGAGATCACTCTTGGCACTGCAAAGTTCTCAGTTGTAGCAGGTACCCTGTATGTATATGCAGAGAGCAAGTCTAAGGTTTACGGAGCTGAAGATCCTAAATTCACAGTTTTGGCAACTACTGCCGCTGGTACTCCTGTAGAGCTGACTACAACACCTGCAGTGAAGGTTAAAGTTGGTGATGAGATTCTTGATGAGGTTCCGACAGCTGCAGGTACCTATGTACTTGTTGTTGAAGATGGCGCTGAAGCAGAGGGTTATACAAATATTGTAAAACTCAACGGTCAGTACACCATCATTCCGAAGCCTCTGACTCCGGTTATCGCAACTCAGACCCTCGAGGAAGGTGATGCACTGGTTCAGACCAAGGTTACTTTCCAAGGTCTTGTAGGAGACGATGAGATTGCCTACGAACTTGGTTTTAGTCCAGAAGTGTACGAAAGCGGAAATATTGACGTTGAAGGTGAAGTTCCTGTTATTGCAGAAAATGCCGAAGATGCAACATATGCAGATGGTATTACGATTGCTGAGCCTATGGAATTCGATGAGGCTTTGTTTGCTAACGCTAACTACGAAATCAACTGGGAAGCTACCGGTAAGCTTGTTATTGGTGAAGGTACTCCTGCTGGGGATTTTGTAGCAATCGCTGATATTGATGATATCAACGCTCTCAATGGTGAGACACAGGATGTCGAAATCCAGCTCGGTGTTCGTACCCGTAATGTTCCTGCAACTAAGGCTCACAGTTGGAAAGCTGAGACTTGGAACACGATGGTTCTGCCGTTCGATGTTACTGTTGCTGAACTCTCTGAACAGCTTGGCTATGCTATCGTGAACCGTGTTGACGCAGAGAATACCAAAGAGGGTAACGTTGTGTTCAAGCTTGAGATGCAGAGTATTCCTGCCAATGAGCCGTTCTGCGTGAAAACTGCTGACGATATTGATGATGAGACGAATCTTCATTTCAACAATAAGCTGATTGTCGCTGGCGATCCTTCTGTTGACGCAGGTCAGGGTTACAAGTTCGTTGGTTCTTACGAGGAGCTGACGATTGACAAGACCAAGTCTCTCTTCTACTTCCTGAGAGGCGACAACGCTAAGTGGGCCCACATCGGTGCATCTTCAGAGAACACTTGGTTAGTTGTTCCGTTCGATGCTTATGTAGACCAGTCTGGTTCTGCTTCTTCTCGTGAGCTGACCTTCACCTTCCAGGAGCTCGACGGTAGCTACACGGCTATTCGTTCTATCGAGGCCAATACCAATGATATCGAGTCTGCCAAGACTGGTCTTTACACTATCGGCGGTATGAAGCTGCAGGGTGCTCCCACTCAGAAGGGTGTTTACATCAAGGACGGCAAGAAGATTGTCATTAAGTAATATTAGACACAGGACTTGCTCATGCTCCTCGTGAGTATGGGCAAGTTCACCATAAACAAGGTTTAACAATTAAAAAAATTAAAAGAAAGATGAAAAAGATTGAATATCTCGCACCTGAGGTCAATGTCATCGTCCTGAAGAGCAAGGCTGCTATCCTCGTTGGTAGCGGTGAGGAAGCTCCTGGAACTGGTGACTCTGAAGAGCTGTAGAAAGCTTTCAACACATGAGGGTCAATCCCTCTTGTGAAATTTACAAACCCATGACTGGGGCGTAGAGCTTCGCTCCGCGCCCCAGTTCTTTTTCTCAAGCGCAAAGAGTCCAGTTGGTGGACAGAAAGAACTAAAGAATTGGAATATCAAAGAATTAAAATTGAGGTTCGACTCCTCGCTTTGCGACAATAACAACAAATAATGAATTGAACTGCTATCGCCCTCCTGTGAAGGCCGGTGATAGTTTTTTTAATCGATAGTTATATGGAAAATAGAATCGTTCACATATTTTGGACTGGTGGGCTTGACAGTACATACAGAGTGGTGGAACTGTCAAGACAGAAATGCGTGATACAACCGCATTATATTCTTACGAGTAGAAGGACTGTTGATAACGAGCTTAGAGCTATTTCTGACATTACTGCGATCTTAAACAGCGACAAACGGACAATAGCGGAAATACGACCCGTTGAGACATTCTCGAAGTATGATTTGGAAGTATATCCAGACATCCAGTCTGCCTGGGACGTGCTACATGAGATAAAGGATTTCAAGAGCCAGCAGTATCCTTTGCTTACCCGCTATGCGCGACAGAAAAAGCTAAAGCTGGAAATGGGAATACAGTTTTCGGAAAACGGATCCGTGGTAAAGGTTGTCGATGAGACTTTCCTGATGGATTGTCCTGACAATGACGATGAGATGATGATTGATCCAGAGAAGGGCTCTCAGGAATGGGCGAGCTATACCTTGTTTCAGGATTTCCTGTTCCCGAAATCGCTCTACCACAAGACGAAGGTTGAGGAGATAGAGGAACTGAAGAGGCTGGGCTACGGCAATGTGCTGAAGAAGGTGTGGACATGTTTCAATCCTGTGTTTGGCATGCCTTGTGGACATTGCTTTGCTTGCAAGAGTGCCAGAAAAGAGGGAGCAGGTGAATTGATTCCCACTGTCGGATATATATTGGGTGGCGTACGACTATTTTATAGCAAAATACAGAAATTCCCTAAAAGGATATTGAGGCTTTCTGTAAAAATACTGAGACGTGTCTTACCTCAAAAGGTTTACATAATGCTTCGTAGCATTTATAGAAGGAGTTTTAAAAGGTAATCTGGGCGCGTCCCCTGGCCCCTCTGACGGCCCATCTACGCTTCATGGCCTCCTATATCGCCACCCGCCTCTGCAAACGCTCTGACGGCTCCCTAAACGCCCTTGGCCGTTTGGCTAAGAAAGTGCTGAGGAAGTGATCACATCGTAACACTTTTGAGTAAGGCACTATCTAAAAGTAGTAAAGAATGCCTAGTCACACTGTTGGAGATGCCTGTTATACCCCCTAAACAAGCATCCCTAACTCTGTTACAAGACCTTTGTAACACTCGTGCAAGGCATCTCCAACACCCTTAACAGGCATCGTTATAAACATACCCCCGATTTTGCTATCTGGAGATTGCAGTTTCTCAAAGTTTTTGCATCATGAGCGCATTTTTGGTCAAGACCTCCCTTTTCTCCCCCATACACGTCAATTTACAATCTTTCCATCCAGTGAGACATGAAAACATCGTTAACCGAGTAAGTAGTGCCATTGATGGTGACGTCGTCGTTAAGAAGGCCTTTCTCACAAAGTGCATCTGCCAGACGGCGGGAGACAGATGGCGTACCAATCTTATGTCTTTTCAAGAACTCGGAAGATAAAATCTGCTGGATGCTTCCTTCCTTGGCTATGGCTATCAGATAGTCCCATTGCTTATCTGTCAACATCTGACGGTATTGCAGATATACTGCTTCGCCTTGCTTCATGATTTGTTGACAAGCAGACTTTACATCCTCTATTCCGATAGCACTATTACCATTGGCATATACTGTGTGACAGAGACGTTGGGTGTAGTAGGTGTGTCTGCGAGTCCACTCAAGTATAAACTGTAGTGCCTCGTCATTAATGCTGCGTCGTCCACGTTCCATTAATTGCCGGATAAATATCGAATATGACTCCTCAGAAATCTTACCAAGTGAAACAAAGATATCTAAATAGATTGATACAAATAATATTTGATTAAACAAAATGTGTAATCTTGTGTTTTTTATTTTGAGATTTGGATAATTCAGGGAATATTCGTACCTTTGCAGCGATTTTTCGAAAAATGACTTAAGAGCAAGATGAAAGAATGGTACTATAAGGTGGCTGGCCACGTGTTCTGTGTGGCAGGCGATGAGAACGGATATGATTTCAGCGAACTGAAAGCATACGAGCCTTTTGTGACAGAAGCCACAAAGCACGTGATATTCCGCCTGCATATCTCTACAACCGTCAGACAGATGGAAGATTTCTGTGAGGAATTCAAACAGGAAGATGAAGGTCAGGAGATTGTTGTGGGTCATCTGTCATCGACAGGTGAGCCTTGCATGACGTTCTGGCTTGGCAAGAAACAGTCGGCCACCCTGGTCACCAACAAGGACTTCAGCGAGGGAGAAGTGAGTCTGATCAGTTCTCCTCAGTTCGGCCTGAACAATGCTGTCATGATTCTGTATGCCCTGTCGACAGCTAACCAGCAAACGGCACTCTTCCATTCATCTGTGGTGAGTTGCGACGGACGGGCCTATATGTTTCTTGGAGAAAGCGGCACAGGCAAGAGCACCCATTCTTCGCTGTGGCTGAAATATATTCAGGGTACTGAGCTCGTGAACGATGATAATCCTGTAGTCCGCATTCTGGAGAATCAGGAAGTGCGCGTCTATGGCTCTCCCTGGAGCGGCAAGACACCCTGCTACCGTAATGTGGACTATCCCTTAGGCGGTCTGGTGAATCTGGCCCAGGCACCCTATAATAAGATAAGACGACTGATGGACATCGAGGCTTATGTAGCCCTGGTGCCTGCCATCTCCGGCATGCGATGGAACAAGCTGATGGCCGGAGGGCTGCATGAGACGGAAGACCTGCTGGCACAGCTGGTGCCTGTGTGGCATCTGGACTGTCTGCCTGATGAGGGAGCCGCCTTGTTGTGTCATCAAACAATCGCTGATGGAGACCATAACGATTGACAACAATCAGCTGATCGGCGAAGTCAAAGAGTTGCTGAAGACCATTCCAAGCATCATACTGCCAGTGAAGGGTATCAGTATGCTGCCCTTCATCATCGGATCCAAGGAAAGTGTGGAGCTGGTGCCCTGGGAGAAAGAGTTTCTGACTGGTGACATTGTGCTGGCGTGGACAAAAGACCACTATGTGATACATCGTATCATAGCCATCGACGGTGACGACTTCACCCTGATGGGCGACGGAAACCTCGCGGGAACGGAATCCTGCAAGCGGAAAGACATTGTGGCCAAAGCAACGTATGTGATCGACAAGCACGGCAAGAAGCACTATCTGTACACCCCTCGCCGGCTTTGGGCCAGCAGGCAATGGAACAGGCTTCAGCCTGTGAGACGCTGGATACTGGCTATCTATAAGAGAACTTATTTAAAAATGATATGAAACAGAAAAAAGGTTTTGCACTCCGCGAAGTATGCGGAAAGAAAGTCATTGTCGCTGAAGGATTGGAGGCGATCAACTTTGGTAAGCTGGTCACGATGAACGATACAGCTGCATGGATCTGGAAGAAGGCCGAGGAACTGGGTGAGTTTACTGCCGACCAGCTGGCCGATGCTGTCAGTGAGACCTATCCCGTAGAGAGGGATCAGGCTTTAGAGGATGTCATCGCCCTGCTGAAAGACTGGAAGGAGATCGGAATCATCGAAGATTAGAGAGACTGGTGAAATACTTCATCTGGATTTGGAATAACTCGTCAAATATCCGGTTGTCGACACTCATCCGGATTTTGGTAGGAACGGCGCGTATAGCGTTGGCACTGTCCATGATATGGCTGTGCAAACGCTTTATCGATGTGACGGTCCACACGGGAACGAGAGACGACATCCTGATGATGATTCTTATCCTGATAGCGGTCATAACCGGAAACGTACTCTGCCGCCAAGTGTATTTCTATATGGGCACCAAGGCCGAGGTCTTACAGACCACGACCATCCGCCTGCGGATCTTCAGTCATCTGTTCCGTCGGAATATGTTCAGTCAGAAGGAGATGCACTCAGGCAATATCACCTCCAGGCTGGAAAAGGACATTGAGACGGTCAGTGGTACTACAACACGCATACTGACTGACTTTATCGTGGCCTTCGTGCAGCTGGTCTGTGCTTTCATCTTTATGCAGAGGATGGACACGTATCTTTCGCTGATACTGCTGCTGATAACGCCTTTGTTCGTGGTGGTTGGCAAGCTGATAGCCCGTAAGATGCGGGATATGACCAAGGAGATCCGCGAACAGGAAAGTGACATTCAGATGCTGGTGCAGGAGACGATGGAGCACAATGCTGTGCTGCAGTCGATGGAGAGCGGCGACTGGATCACCAGCCAGTTGGACGAGATGCATCAGCAACTAAAGACCAAGGTCAGGCAAAGGGCCAGATTCACGGTTATCTCACGACTGATCATCTCTTTCAGTTTCAGCTTCGGATATATTATTGCATTCATCTGGGGAGCCCTGCAGCTGCGTTCTGGTGTCATCACCTTTGGTGTGATGACCTCGTTCCTGCAATTGGTAAGCCAGATACAGCAGCCCATTCTGCAGATGCTCAACACACTGCCGCAGATCATCCATACCTCAGCAAGCATCGACCGATTGGTAGAGCTTGAGGAAATGGAGTCGTCGGAAGATGCTTCTGACAAGAGGAATTTCATGGGCGGACATTTAGGACTCGACATACAGCATCTCAATTTCAGGTATGCACAAGGTGACCGTCAGATATTCTCTGACTTCTCCCATAACTTCCTGCCAGGCAGCAAGACGGCATTGTTAGGCTATACTGGTGCAGGCAAGACCACACTGTTCAGGTTGATACTCTGTCTGATCTATCCTGACGAAGGAAGCCTGATGATCTATAATGAAAAGGAGAAGCGTCCTGTCAATGAGAGTACACGTTCGAACTTTGTGTTTGTACCACAGGGAAACACGCTGATGAGTGGCACCATTCGTTACAATCTTCTTTTGGCTAATCCTGATGCCGATGAGGATCAACTGCGTGAAGTGCTGCATATCGCCATGGCAGACTTTGTGTTCTCATTGCCACAGGGAATAGATACGGAATGTGGAGAACGGGGTGGTGGACTCAGTGAGGGACAGGCTCAAAGAATTGCCATCGCACGTGGTCTCCTCAGACCTGGAGGAATTCTGCTATTAGACGAAATCAGTGCTTCGCTCGACGAACAGACTGAGAAGGAACTCTATCGAAGACTCTTTGAGGCCTGCCCCGACAAAACCATGATCTTCATCACCCACCGGCCGATGATATCCAAGCTTTGCGATGATATCATCAATTTATAAAAGCTGTTTTAGCCAGGCGGCCAAGGGCATTTAGCGAGCCGTCAGAGCGTTTGCAGAGGCGAGTGGCTATATAGGAGCCCATGAAGCACAGACGGGCCGTCAGAGGGGCCAGGGGACGCGTCCAGAGCAAGTCTGAGGGATGATGGCGGAGGTCGCAGTACAGCTGCTTGCGGAAGACGTAGGAGGCATAGTTTTTCTCTGCAGAGTTCTTATACCCTACAATGCGATAGCCGTTCTTCAGATGCCAGTTAACAGACCATGAGGCATTAGTGGCCGTGTCGCCCTGCAGATATCTGTATCCTGCCTTTCTTATACGCTCGGCCTCCAAAGTCAACAAACGCGAGGCAATACCCTGACGCTTCAGCTTGGGATACACGGCAAGATAGAAGCCGTTAGCACACTTCTTCTTGCGGTCGAGGTAAAAGCTGTGCATCCCCAGCAAATCGCCAGTCTCTTTCTCTAAGGCGACGAAAACTGTGGCATGACAGACAGCCTCCCGGAACTCCTCATACGTGCGATGCAGTGCAGGAGCATCAAAGCCCCTATCCGTCCATTGCGCAAATGACTCCTGGGCAAGAGCGTAGAGCACGTCGTTGGTGATCCCGGCCTCCTTACGGGTCTTGACTATTATTTCGTTCATCGTGCTAATATTAATATGAAGGGGGATGCACCCTGTGTGATGCACCCCCCTCTCTTTTCATTTGAACATATCAAATAATGTTCTGACTACTCATCGACATCGTCGCCATTTCCACCATCACCAGGAGCTGAGCCGCTGGCTTCGAGAAGTGCGGAACGGAGAGCAATCTTAATTTCCTTGCTTTCGGGCTTCAAATACTTTTCCATTTTACTTTTCTTTTTAAATTGGTTGATGATTTATTACTTTACAATGAACTTCTTACCGTCCTTGATGTAGACACCCTTCTGGGTAGGAGCAGCGTTGAGCTTCACACCACCAACGGTGTACCAGCCCTCAGCACCCATAGCCTCAGCCTTGACACTAACAGTCTGGATAGCCGTAACGGTACCGTCAGCCTCCTCGAACTCGATGGTACGAGCTGCAGAACCCTCAGGAATCTGGAAGTATGCGCCCAGAGGAGCCATATAGGTCTGGTTCTTATCAGAACCCCAGTAGTAGTTGTTCTTATCAGCAGATACACTGAAGAATGCCTCGTTAGCTGCGAAGCCAACCTTATGTGAGTAAGAGCCGATGAACTTCACACCAGAAGCATCCTCGTCAACAAGATCAGTACCGTTCACGATAGACTTACCTGTACCATAAGGATTGAGAGGAGAACCGAATACTACCTCATTCATGTTCTTATCCTCATAAACCTTCACTACGAACGGTTGATTGGCTTCGATATCGCCCATGTGGAGCTTGAAGGCAATCTTAGTCTCGTCGGTATTTGTCGGATTCAGGATATTGACGATGGCATAGCCGAAGGCCTCAGAAACCTCCTTAACGCTGGTAGCAAACGGAAGAACTATAGGATACCACTTCTCAGCCTTCATAGCGAAGTCACCGAAGGTCACTAATGTAGGTCTCACATCATCTGTTGTCTTATGACCTTCCAAGGTCAGATTCTTCGCATAAGCAGTTTCATCTGTATAAGGCACAAAATCATCTATACTGATAGCACCAGGCAGTGCATCGTTGTAAGCCGCAGCACCAGCTTCATCGTAGTCTGCACCAGTATCATCACCAGCTTCGACAGGTAATCCAAGCTCAGTGTTGTAATTAAGGGCTTCTTCTTCAGTCAGTGTCGCACCTTCGGCGTCACCACCAGTGACTGTTGCGTAATCAGCGGGAACAGGTTCACCCTCCGAAACCATTGCAGCATTAGCAAGAGCAGCTGTTTCTTCGGTATAGAGGATATCATCGCCCGCTTCTACAGCATTGGGCAGTGCATCGTTGTTTGCTCTAACTTGCTCAGCAGTATAATGTATTTCTGAAGGATAACCAGCAGCAACACCGCCTATGTTGGCAACTGCATAAGCATTAGCTGTGGCCTTAGTGAATTTAGCAGTAGCGGCTGCAGCGATAACAGTAGCAGCATCGTCCAAAGTGGGGTCAGCTGTGTAGGCTGCCTTTGCAGGACGGTTCAGTACGATGGTTGCATCAGGATCAATAACGATCAGCTCACCAGGAACGAAGGCAATGGTATAGTTTCCAGCCTTTACACCTTCAGTGTAGGAAATACCATTGTCATCGGTGAAAGCCCAGCCCAGGGGATCAGCAATATAATCAGCGAATGAAAGTGTGAACACATCGCTTGCATTATCAGTACTGAGCAGACCTTCGTCAGCCTTAGTGTTAGTAATGCTATAAGCGTTCTGGTCCAAAGCATCCGCACTATCACCAACCTTCAGAGTCTGTGGCTTGGCAACGATGGTCAGAGGTCTTGCTTTGATTGAGAACGTAGCTGTTGCATAAACGATATCCTCATATCCTGCAGGAGCCACAGCACCAGAAGGAGTGATGGTATAATCTTTAACAGTTTCACCTTCAGCACGTGTCAGAGTGGGAAGAGTTACAAGAGCATCCTCTCCGCTCAAACCAGAAACGATGAAGTTTACATCTTTTACAGCAGTCCAGTCAGGATCAGCCTCACCATAGTTCTTGCTCTGATTCAGGGCCGTCACATAAATCTTACCACCAGTGATATGGAAATCACCAGCCACAGGGGTAACCTCATAATTGGCAAAGACAGGTGCAGTTGCGGTATAAGTCACTGTGAGTGCACCAGCATAATCATCCTTGTTCTCGTCAGTACCCGCACCAGATCTTACGACTTTAAGATCTCCCTTTACAACAACGGGATCAGTTGTAGAAGCTGCCTTCATGGCAGTCTCCTCATCAGCAGGAACAACCCAAACTTCGTCCTCAGCAAGCGTCGGTGTTAAGGTTACACCAGCATATCCGATTGCATCAGCTGCGCCACCGTCCATCTTTGTAACCGTAGTTTCAGCCTTACCATACACCTTCTTAGCATCATTTGCCTTAATCTCCAGAGCGCGCTTGGTAATTGTGAACGTTGCAGGAACAAAGTTATAATCGTAGTTAGCACTCTGCTTGGTAGCGTCAATATTAGGAGTAATGGTGTATTCTCCTGCGTTTGCAGAAGTGTTACCAGAAAGGGTAACATTTTCGAAAGTAGTCTTTTCACCATCACCGTCAATATCATCGCCACCAAGAGCACCAAGCACTTCAAAAGCTGTACCAACAGCAGATGAAGGAAGAGCGAGCGAAGCATTATAAACTTTTGTCTGAGCCAGAGCGCGGACTGTCAGACCTGCCTTGGTAATCTCCAGAGTACCAGCTGCAAGAGGACCAGCGACAGAATAGTTAGCACCAGCCTTTTCCGTAATACCCAGATAGTATGTATTAACATCTGTTGGTGTTGCGGGAGTCGTTAAAGCAGCATCAGAATACAAACCTACTTCAAAATCTGTGCCAGCAACCAACGGTGTTGTACCGTCCTTAACAGTTACTGTGACATCGGCTGCAGTATAAGCAGCGCCCTTATAAATCTTGGAGAGTTCAGCAGCGGTAATCATAGCAGCTGTAATAGGCTTAGCAGTGATAGTAATGCCACCAGTAACTTTAAGAGTGTAGTTATCAGCGGTAAGACCTGTAACATTAAGAGCGTAAGGGCCACCTATATTCTGACTTTCGTAAGTATAGGTAAGTGAACCAGAGAATACGGTCTTGGTGTCAGGAGCAACAAAACCAACAGCATGTGCCCAATCGATGTTATCATCAGTAAGAGCGGGGTCAGCAGCACCGAAAACCTTTGTAAGACCGGCCAACAGTCCAACGGTAACAGTTGCTTTTTCTACATTGAAAGATCCAACCTTTGAACCGTTAAAGGCATCCTTACCTTCAATTTTCACATAGTAGGTACCTACGGGTGCTGTTGCAAGCGTAACCTCAGTTGTACAAGCTTCATCACTGTAGTACTTTCCATCCCATGTGTAGTGGGTGTCCTTCACTAGTGTGATGTCATATGTCACCAGAAACTTTGTAGCGGGATTAATGGCTGCAGTGCCATAAGGGACATTACCCACACTAAAATTGACTTCGTTGATATCTGTGGCAGCAAATCCTGTCAGCGAGAAGAACGCCATCAATAATAAAAGAAAATGTTTTTTCATTGTCATTTAATTAAAAATTGTTTGTAAAATTGTTTGTAAATTTTAAGTTTCCTTTGACTGCGCCGGGCATCTGGATGGGATCGTCACAGCGCAACGTGAGTAGAGCTCTCAGATGCCGGGCACCTCCTTTCTCCCCTCCGTCCCAGCACATGCCGGCGCGGAAGTTACATGCATAATCAATGCTTTTCTTTCCATAATTGTTTTGTTTTAAAAAAATTAATAATGTGAACTAAAAAAATCTCTATATTCCTTATATATACATAGCGGGCGCTATATGTACAAAGACACCCGTTTGACCCCAGTTTTCACCAAAGTCCGCTGCAAAGATAAGATATTTAAGTGAAACTAACAAACTTTTTTATGATTTTTTTTCTTTTAAT
>Ga0265298_10007542_pt1 | contig 13203 bp, 9 predicted proteins | sample AusTroGonzalo_MG_3_FD_193486 | JGI IMG/M metagenome (GOLD analysis project Ga0265298, IMG submission 193486) | Bovine rumen microbial communities from tropical cattle in Woodstock, Queensland, Australia - Gonzalo_01 | ecosystem: Host-associated > Mammals > Digestive system > Stomach > Rumen ... | reverse complement strand
CGCAAGATCGCCGAGACCGTCGCCAAGGCCATTGACCCCAACGCCAAAACCGAGCAAAGGGGCTTCTTCGGCATGGGCGGAGGCCGTCCCCGGTAGTTTTCGTCATTCCCGACCTGATCGGGAATCTCCATCCTATCCCGGTGCTTCCGGCAGAGCCTGTGGGGCTGCAGCCATCCAAGCAAAAAATGCTTGTCTGCCTGCACCCCACAGGCTTTTCTGCCTCCAGCACCCACGGCAGCCGCTCCCACCGCACGGCTCGCGCACACCCCCCGACAGCACCGGCAAACGGGCGCGGGCCCTCGCACACCCTCCCCGACGGCTGCCGCATGACACCCCATAGTCATTCCGGGCTTGACCCGGAATCTCCGACAGGTGTCCACAAAATCGGCCACTGGTGCAATAAAAGTGGATACCTGTCACCCAAAACACCCCATTTTGGCAAAAACCAGGGGGAGGTGTCCAGAAATATGGCGTAGAATGGCGATTTTATGGACACCTGTCCAGACAGGCAGAGCAGAAATTGCACGAGTATCAAAAAATCGCTACCTTTGCACCCACGCCTTGGTGGTGGAATGGTAGACACGAGGGACTTAAGTTAAAATTGAGTGCACGCGCCGAAAGGAGCGATGTAGAATGTCGTAAATTCAAGGAAGCCTTAACAGGTCAAGCTGATGGTAATCTTGAGCCAAGCCTCCGGAAGGAGGAAGGTGCAGAGACTAGACACGACACACCTAAAGATTTTAGATCTACGGTGAAGGAATAGTCCGGACCACAAACAGAGACTGGTGGCGAAAGCCATAGTGGCAAGAAAATCCCTTGGCCCGAAACGGCCGTGCGGGTTCGAGTCCCGCCCGAGGCACAAGAAAAAGCATCGCGAACTGCGATGCTTTTTCTTTTATTCGTATCTTTGTCTCAAAGCGTATCCCTATGAATATCCGACCGTTCCTGTTTGCCGCGCTGGCGCTGTGCGCCGGCTGCAGCGTTGTCCCGGAAGAAGCGGCGCTCAAGCCGCGCATCGTTGTGCTGACCGACATCGGCCCCGCCGAGGTGGAGCCGGACGACAACGAGTCGGCCGTGCGCCTGCTGGCTTACGCCGACCGTTTCGAGATCGAGGGCATCGTCACCACCATCGGCTGGAACTGCGATCCCTATCCTCCGGAGTGGAAGGAGTACCTGGATCGCGTGATTGACGCCTATGAGCAAGATGTCCCCAACTTGATGAAGCGCTCCGCGCAGACGGGCTTCCTGTCGACGGAGCAGGAGGAGCGGCAACGGCTGGGCTACTGGCCCAGTGCGGACTACCTGCGCAGCCGCGCCGTGTACGGCAGCCCGCGCGCCGGCATCGGCGTGATCGGGCCGGACAACGACAGCGCGGGCAGCGAGCTGATCATCCGCCTGGCGGACGAGCCCGACCCGCGCCCCATCTGGGTATGCGTCTGGGGCGGGGGCAACACCTTCGCGCAGGCGGTCTGGAAGGTGCAGCAGACGCGCTCGGCGGAGGAACTGGACGCCTTCCTGCGGAAGTTCCGCCTGTACACGATTACCGACCAGGACATGGTCTACGCCATGCGGATGGACCGCGCCTACAGCTCCCACATGTGGCTGCGCCGTGAGTTCTCTGACCGGCTGATGCTGGTCTGGGACGAGAGCGCCTGGCTGAACCAGAACGCCCTCGGCGTGGCGGGATGGGAGGACTACGCCACGCAGATCCAAGGCCACGGCGCGCTGGGCGGCGTGTACCCGCACTACCTCTGGGGTGTCGAGGGCGACACGCCCAGCTTCCTGCACGTCATGCCGAACGGCCTGAACAATCCCGACGATCCCACGCAGGTGGGCTGGGGCGGCATGCACCGCTTCGGCATCTCCCCGGACCGCGAGACGAGCGCCTGGACCAACTGGGAGCAGCCGCTCAAGGGCATTTCCGACCGCTACGAGAAGAAGTTCTACCCGGATGAGTTCCGGGATTTCGCGGCGCGCATGCAGTGGGCCGCGGAGGGCGCGGGCAACCATAACCCCGTCGCCGTACTTTCCGCCAAGGTCGACCGCAAGGTTTTGAAAGACAACGACCCGAACGGTCTGAAGCCGCTTGAGATAACGGTCAAGGCGGGCTCGAAACTCACGCTTGATGCGTCCGGCTCATACGATCCCGACGGCGACAACCTCCATTTCAACTGGTGGTTCCAGATGTCTCCGGAGGATGAAATGCCCATCACCCTCGAGGACCCGTCTTCTCCAGTCTTTGTCTTTTGTCCCAAAGAACCGGGCCGTCGCTTCGACCTCGTCTGCGAGCTCCACGACGACGGTCCCTTCCGCCTCCCCGCCTACCGCCGGGTGATTATTTCGGTGAAATAAAGCTTAATGATCATGAGAATTAAGTGTTTTCTCATCTGCTTGACGTTCCTTCTTGCAGGAGTAGCCGGACGAGTCGCGGCGCAGAACGTCTCGGTTTACGCGGGTGCCGGTAGACGAAAGATTCTGACGGTTATCCCGTAGATACCATCAAAAAAAAGCATCGCGACCTGCGATGCTTTTTCTTGTTGGGCTGATTCCGAAGCTATTCCATCTTGTAGGATTTACTCCGGTTCTGCCAGCCGGCCTCACTCTTGGTGGAGGTATAGTAGATGACGATGTCGGAGTCGGACTTGCTGCTGACGAAGTAGACCGTCGTCTTGGCGTCGCTCTTGGAGCTGACGAAGTACCAGAGGCCGTTGTTGCCGGAGGCTTCGCTCTTGGAGCTGCACTTGTAGACGACCAGGTCGGCTTCGCTCTTGGTCGAGGTCACGTACACTTTCACCTTGGCGTCGCTCTTGGAAGAGCAGGAATACACCGCCTGGGCGGAGGCTGCGCCTGCCCACAGAAGGAGCAGGGCAAAGAAAACCAATAATTTTTTCATAAAAGTATTATTAATAAAAGTGAGTTATTCCTTGATTCGAATGGTCATGAAACCGGGGCTGATGGGGGCTTCCAGACCGATCAGCTTGCGGTCGGAGCCCGTGCTGCGCCAGAAGGTCAGCTCGTTGCCGCTGCCGTTCTCCATCACGCCGCGGCCGGTCAGGCGAAGCACGAAACGGTCGGTCTCCCTGCCCGGGAATTTCTCCGTATCCTTGCCCTCGTAGGTGAGCACGCCCGGGTAGCGTTCTTCGCCGAGCAGCAGGTTGAGGTCGACGTTCTTCTTGGAGGCGTCCAGGAAGCGGACGTACGTGATGGCGGACAGCAGGTCGTAGGTCTTGCCGTCCATCGGGAAGGTCTTCTCAGAGGTATCTTTCACGCCTTTGAAGGTGGATTCGATCTTCTTGGACTTGCGGTTGTATACGAAGGTGAAGCAGACGTCCTTGCCGCCTTTCTTGTGCGGGTTGATGAAGTAGAGCGGCTGGAGGTCGGACTGTTCGATGTAGGACTCGGCCGTCATGTCCGCGCCGATGAACAGGCTGAAGACGGCTGAGGTCTTGATGATGGCTTTGGAATGGTACGCCTGGTGATTCTCCCATTTCTCGGGCGCCAGGGACAAGTCGATGGAAGCCACCTTGGCGTTGATGGCGCCCCACTTGTAGCGGATCTCATACTTGACGGTGCCCAGGGCTTCCGCGGGAAGCTTGCGCGCCTCACAGAAAGTCGCGGTGAGGACCAGGGCGGAAAGAAGGAGGAGGAATCGCTTCATACGTTTAATTTTCTACAAAGGTACAAAAACTATGCAAATACCCGAATTTGCGCAATTTGCGTGTCGGATTACGCAAAAACCGCACCGAAGTTTTTATCATTTTTCTATCTTTGTAGCAGATGAGAATAGGATAAAAGGTTATGGACAAGCAATTTACTCTCCCCTATGAAGGCGGTCTGACCGAAAAGAACCTCCCCGCCGGCATCCTGCACAACTACGAGAAGATCTGGGCGGACATCTATCCGGAGGCCCTGCCGGCTTCGCAGGCCGTGGCGGACGTGATCGTCGCGGGGATCAATGCCTGCGAGGGCCGGCTGTTCCGCCTGGGCCTGACGACCGGCGCCACGCCGGCCCCGCTCTACGAGGAGCTGCTGCGCCGCTACCAGGCCGGGAAGGTATCCTTCCGGAACGTCGAGGTCGTCTCGATCGACGAGTACTACCCGTCTTCGTCGGACGAGCTGCAGAGCCGCAACCACCGCTTGCATGAGGCGCTCCTGGACAAGGTGGACATCCTCCCGGAGAACATCCACATCCCCGACGGGACCGTGCCGCAGGCGGAGGTGTCCGAGTACTGCGCCGCTTTCGACAAGCTGGCGCGGGGGCTGGACCTGCTGGTCATCGGCATCGGCGAAGAGGGGCAGGTCGGCTTCAACGAGGCCGGCAGCAACGAGAAGACGCGCACCCGCACCGTGCGGCTGTCCTACGGCTCCCGCAAGCGCCAGTCGCGCAACTTCGGCCACGACCTGGCGGCCACGCCGCAGAGCGCCATCACGATGGGCATCGCCACGATGCTCACGGCCCGGCGCATTATCCTGATGGCCTGGGGAGAAGACAAAGCCAAGGCGGTCCGGGACATCGTCGAGGGCGAGATGACGCCCGCCTGCCCGGCGTCGCTCCTGCAGCGGCACGACCATATCCATTTCTACGTCGACGCGACGGCCGGCAGCCTGCTGACCCGCGTGGTGGCCCCCTGGCTGGTGGGCCCCTGCGACTGGACGCAGAAACTCATCCGCAAGGCCGTGGTCTGGCTCTGCGAGACGGTCGGCAAGCCGATCCTCAAGCTGACGGAGCGCGACTATCTGGAGAACTCCCTGGGCGAACTGCTGGAGCTATACGGCCCCTACGACCAGATCAATATCCGGGTCTTCAACGACCTGCAGCATACGATTACCGGCTGGCCGGGCGGCAAGCCCAACGCGGACGACAGCACGCGTCCGGTCCCGGCCGCACCCTTCCCCAAGACCGTGCTGATCTTCTCCCCGCACCCCGACGACGACGTAATCTCGATGGGCGGCACCTTCATCCGCCTGGTCTCCCAGGGGCACGACGTGCACGTGGCCTACGAGACCTCGGGCGACGTGGCGGTCCACGACGACGTGGTGCTGCAGCACTTCGACGCGGCGTACCAGCTGGGCCTGGCCGACCGCTTCGCGGAAATCCAGGCGCTGGTGGACCAGAAGGTCCCGGGCGAGCCGGAACCGCGCGAGCTGCTGGACCTCAAGGCGGCCATCCGCCGCAGCGAGGCGCGCGCCGCGGTGCGCTCCTTCGGCCTGGACGACAATACGAACGCCCATTTCCTGAACCTCCCGTTCTACGAATCCGGCGGCATCAAGAAGAAGCCGCGCACGCAGGCCGACGTGGACATCATCAAGGATCTGGTGCGTCGCCTGCAGCCGCAGATGATCTTCATGGCCGGCGACCTCGCCGACCCGCACGGCACGCACCGCGTGTGCACGGAGGCGGCCCTGGAGGCCGTGGAGCAGCTGCGCGCCGAGGGCAACGACTGGCTCGCCGGGACACACATCTGGCTCTACCGCGGCGCCTGGATGGAGTGGGAGCTGGGCCGCGTGGACATGGCCGTGCCGCTCAGCCCGGATGAAGTGGTGATGAAACGCCACGCCATCTTCCGCCACCTCTCGCAGAAGGACATCGTCCCGTTCCCGGGCGAGGATCCGCGCGAATTCTGGCAGCGCGCCGAGGAGCGCACGCAGAACACCGCCCGGCAGTACGACCGCCTGGGCATGGCCGAGTACCAGGCCATCGAAGTATTCCTGAAACTCTGTTAAGCATATGAAACTCATCATCCGCAACAACGCCGCCGAAGGCTCCCTGTGGGCCGCGCATTACATCGCCGCCGCCATCAACGCCAAGGCGGCCCGGACCTCCGAGCCCTTCGTGCTCGGCCTCTGCACCGGTTCCACCCCCATCGGGACCTATGACGAACTCATCCGCATGGTCCGCGCCGGGGAAGTCAGCTTCAAGAACGTAATCTCGTTCAACATGGACGAGTACGTCGGCCTGCCGGTGGAGCACCCCGAGAGCTACCACTCCTTCATGCACCGCCAGCTCTTCGACCACATCGACGAGCCGGCGCAGAACATCCACATCCTGGACGGCAACGCCGCCGACCTGGACGCCGAGTGCGCCGCCTACGAGGAGGCCATTGCGGCCGCGGGCGGCTTCGACCTCTTCCTGGGCGGGGTGGGCGAGGACGGCCACATCGCCTTCAACGAGCCCTTCTCCCCGCTTTGCTCCCGCACGCGGGTGATGACGCTCACGCAGGACACGCGCGAGGTGAACGCACGCTTCTTCGGCGGCGCTCCCGAAGCCGTGCCCGCGCAGGCGCTGACGGTGGGCGTGGCCACGGTCCTTTCGGCCCGTGAGGTCGTGATCCTGGCCTTCGGCCCGCGCAAGGCCCGCGCGCTGCGCGACGCCGTGGAGGGCCCGATGTCGCACTACTGCACGCTCAGCGGCATGCAGAACCACCCCGCGGGAACCATCGTCTGCGACGAGGCCGCCGTGGGGGAGCTCAAAGTGTCCAGTTACCGCTATTTCAAGGCCGTGGAGGCCGCGGAGAATCGCTTATAGATTCTTGAAACTGATTTTGTAGAGCTTGGACGTGGTGTCGTCGCCCACCCAGATGCACTGGTGGTCGCGATCCACGTACAAGCTTTCTCCGTTATCGATGAAGGGCACCGGGTAGGAGGCGATCACCTTGCCTTCCAAGGTGCAGAGATTGATCGTGCGCGCTTCGCTGTCCGGGATCCAGAGGGCCTTGCGCACCGGGTCGTAGCACAGGTCGGAGATGTCGACGATGCCTTCCGTGATCTCCGTCTGGCCGAGGATACCTTCGGTCGGGGAGTAACGGATGAGCAGGCGCGGCTTGGCCTGGTTGCCGAGCATCAGGGTGCCGTCGCCCATCCAGGTGATGGCCTCGAGTCCGCTGTTGGTGCGGTAGCCCACTTCCTTGATCACCGTAAGCAATTCAGATTCGTTATATTCCGGGGCTCGGAGCCGGCGGACTTCCTGCTTGCGCTCGATGATGTAGTAGACGTCGCCGGTTTCGGGATCCATCGTGACGCCCTCGCAGTCCATGCTGCGCTCCGCCACGAAGAAGGGTTTCGTCTCGCCCGTCCAGCTGACGGCGTAGACGCCTTTCTCATCGGAGGCGGCCAGGAATCCGTTTCCATCTGGCGCCAGGCAGAGTCCGGAGACCTCGGGAACCTCCGTGTCAATGGTGGTATAATCGCCCATCACCGGAAGGCTGGCCTGCTGCTTGAAGGCGTCCCAGTCGTAGTACGGCCAGTTGTCGGTCTCGAGAGGCAGGTGGGCTTCCCGGCCGTTGAGGAGCACCTTGAAGAGCACTTTCGCGGAGCGGGGGTTGCGGTAGAAGACGAAGTGGAGGTTGGCGCCCATCGGCACCTCGTGCAGCTGGCACCAGAACGGAATCTCGTCCGGGTTGGTGACGTCGTGGTTGAAGCCGTTCACGCCGAGGGTCATCAGCAGCGGCAGGAAGGTGTAGTCGTGGCCGAAGCGCAGGTCGGCGCCCTGCTCGCCGGAGGCGATGCGCGCGTCGGCCTTGGCGATGATGTCATCCACGATGGGCTGGTAGCCCAAGTGGGTCGGCCAGGCGTTGGCGTAGAACTGGAAATCGTCGATCTTCCAGAGGGCGATGCGCTCCTCGGGGGTGAAGATGTCGTTGAAGTCGAGATCCGTGTCCAGGCTGTTCATACCCGCGGCGAAGAAATACAGGTAGGAGACGAAGTCCCACTGCTCCCCGGCCGGAAGGGCCTTGTCGCTGTCCTTGAAGAGCCGCGCGAGGATGGCGCGGTAGTCCACGGTGCGCTCGATATACTGCTCCCAGGTCTCGTCGAAGCTGACGGGCGTGCGGAGATAGGTGTCGTTGCGGAAGGGATTGTTGCGGTCGAGCGGCAGGATGGCCGGCAGGAAGCTGACGCCGAAGTTCTCGAAGATGTCCAGCCGCGCGTCCTTGGCCTTCAGGCCGAGGCAGAAGGAGGACATCGTCATGATGCAGCGGGTGGAGGTGGAGGTCCAGGAGCGGACCTTCGCGCCCTTCGCAAACACCTTCGGGAAATTCTCGTACATCCGCGCGGCGAGCTCCTGCTGTTGCTGCCAGCCCTTGCGGGAGAGGTCGCCCACGCGGTAACGCACGGACGGGTACAGGCTGTCGAAGCGCTGCTTGAACGACGCGCCGAGCGGCGTGAGGTTGTCCGCCTCGGCGGCGGCGCCGAACACGTTGTTCAGGCGCTCGTACATGTCGCTCTGCCAGGCGTAGCGGGCGCCGTGGCGGCCGTAGTGGCTGATGTAGAAGGGCTGGTAGCCCTTGGGCGCGGCCGAGAGCGTGACGGGACCGGTCGGGCAGAGATAGTCGGTGCCGGCGAGGAGTTCAGGCTGGTTATGCAGGTCCTGCAGGACGTTGAAGTTCTGCGCATCCGCGCTCAGCGCGAGGGCACTCAGGACGACGATAAGAAGGGTTTTGCGGATCATATGCTGGGTTTTTTCAGTTGGTGGCGCTCGCGGTATTCATTGGGCGAGCAGCCGAAGATTTGCTTGAAACGGCGGGAGATGCTCTTGGTGTCGTTCTCTCCCAGGGACAGCGCGATGCCGACCACCTGCTCGTCGGTGTCGATGAGCAGCTCGGCGAAGCGCTTGATCTTGAGGTCGGAAATATATTGGTAGAGGGTCTGTCCGGTCACCAGCTTGAAGCGGCGCTCCAGCAGGCGACGGGACAGGGCCACCTCCGCAATGACATCCTTGACGGAAATCTTTTTCTGGTAGTTGCGGTGGATGTACTGCACCGCTTTCTGGATTTGGGCGTCGTCCGTGGCGAAGGCTGCCGTGGAGATGCGCCCGACGATCTTGACGGGCTTGAGGACCACGTCCTCGAGCGGGGCGTCCGGGTTGGCCACCCGGCGCTCGATGAGCTCGGCGGTCTTGTAGCCGCCCTCCTCGATGTCTACGAAGATGCTGGACAGCGTGGTGCTGCCCAGGCTGCAGAGCAGCTCGTCGTTGTCCACGCCGATCACCGACACCTCGTCCGGGATGCGGACCCCGGCGGCGTGGCAGGCCTCGATGAGGTTGTTGCCCTGGTTGTCGTCGCAGGCCATGATGCCGATGGGCTTGGGGATCATGCGGAGCCATTCGCGCAGCCGGTCGCGCTCGTAGTACCACAGGTGGTCGATGTCCTGGAGGTTGTAGGCGTAGAAGGAGCTGCCGAAGCCGGCGGCCTCCACTTCCCGACGGAAACCCTCGCAGCGCTCGTCCGACCAGCAGACCTGGTTGAAGCCGAAGAAGCCGAAGTGGCGGAATCCGCGGTCGATGTAGAAACGGGCGGCCATCTTGCCGGTGCCGAGGTAGTCGGCGGTGATGTTGGGAATGGTCTTGAAGCGCTTCTTGAAGTCCTGGGCCACCACGACGATGCCGTTCTTGCCGAACAGGCTCACATCGTCCGTCTCCTCGAACTGCCCGAGCACGGCGTCGGCGCCCCAGTCCTTGGCCCACTTGACCACGCCCGGGATGCCGATCTCCGCCTTGAAGGACGGCGGCATGCGGCAGATCGCCCACTGTTCCTTGCGGCGGGAATAGCGGACGATGCCCTGGAGCAGCTTGTTGGCGAAGGACTCCGTGAAGTCGGTAATGATCAGCAGGCGTAACATGGGATCAGTGACGGTGATAGCTGATGCCGAGCTCCTCGTAGTAGGGATACTCGTGGTCCGTGATGATGCTGAAGAACTGGTCGAAGTCGGCCGTGAAGGCCGGGTCGTCCGGGGCGGTCGTGCCGGCCCAGGCGGGCGTGGCGTTCCAGCCGCGCTCGAAGAGGCCCAGCGACTTGGGGAAGAAATAGTAGGTCACGTGGTCGAAGCAGCGGAGCGTTTCGGCCCAGAGGTGACCTTCGATGCCGATGATCTGCGGCCGGGCGGCCGGCTTCAGGGCCGGTTTTCCCTCGCCGGCGTGCGTGAGGTCGACAGGCTTGCCGTAGTCGTCCCAGCGGACGGAGCGGTACATGTCGTAAGGCTGCACGGAGAAGCTGCGGCGCTCGTCCACGAAGCCGCCCCAGTTGTGCCCGCGCTCGGTCTTGCCGTAGTTGTAGGCGAAGTCCATGTAGCAGTTGGGCGCGCTGGAGATGACGACGGGGATGCCCGCGTTGGCGAATTCGTAGGGGAGCACGTCGCGGCCGTGCGAGACAGTCCAGAGGTTGGTCAGTGCGAGGTTGCGCTTCAGGCGCTCGAGCGTGGCGGGCTCGACGTTCTGGCAGACGTCCTGCCAGCCGCCCAGCTTGACGCCGCGCGCCTCGGCGATGTCCATCAGGCGGTTCAGGAAGTAGTCCTGGAGCCAGCCGATATCCGTTTTGCCGTTGGCTTCCAGCAGGGCCTTGCAGGCCGGGGAGCCGGTCCAGGAGCCTTCCGGGACCTCGTCGCCGCCGATGTGGATGGCGTCGAGGGGCACGCCCGCTTCCGCGTAGAGTGCGATCAGGCCGTCGAAGACGGTCTCGAAGAAGGTGTAGGTGCTGGGCAGAGCCACGTTCATGACGTTGTCGGTGTAGTCCTGCACGGATTCATATTCGGAGGTGTCCTCCGGCTCGGAGAGCAGGCAGGAGGCGTCGCCGGTGCGCTGCGCGCGGACTTCCATGGACTTGACGGCCGCGCGGGAGTGGCCCGGGGTGTCGAATTCCGGAATCACGCGGATGCGGCGCTCCCAGGCGTAGCGCAGGATGTCGACGAAGTCGGCGTGGGAATAGTACCCGTTGCCGGGGGAGTCGTCACCGGGCTTCGCTGCGACGCAGTAGGTCGGCTGGAGGCCGTCCGGCTCGGAGATGGTGCCGTCCTCGTTGAGGACAGGCAGGCAGCGGAAGGCGCCGTAGGAGGTCAGCTCCGGCAGGGCGTCGATCTCGATGCGCCAGCCCTCGTCGTCGCCGAAGTGCAGGTGCAGGAAGTTGGCCTTGTAGGCGGCCATCAGGTCGATCAGGCGCAGCAGGTCGTCCTTCTTCGTGAAATTGCGGCTCACGTCCAGCATCAGGCCGCGCCAGGGCAGGTCGGGCCAGTCGCTGACCACGGCGGCGGGCACGGCGGCGCCCTGCGCGTTGCGGCGGATGCGCGCCAGCGTGGTGCGGGCGTAGCAGGCGCCGTCCTCGTCGGCCGCCTCAACGCGGACGGCGCCGTCGGCGAGGGTGATGCGGTACCAGCCGGGCCGCTGCCCGTCGATCAGGCTGACGGACGGCTCGGCGGTCGGATCCGTTTCGCCCACGAGGGTCTTCACCTCCTTGAGACGGGGGATGATGTCATACACGCCGGTCTCGACCTTCGTGTAGGTGAAGCCCGGGACGGGTTCGGCGGGCAGGAAACGGTACTCCGCCTCCACGGGGACGGGCTTGCCGCCCTTGCGCTGCAGGAAAAATCCTTCCGGGGCGCGGCACTGGTTGACCAGGGGCTTCGCTTCGTAGTTCAGGACCATGGCGTTGCCCTGTGCGTCCGTGGCGGGAACGACGCGGTAGAGCGTTCCGCTGATGTGCTCGATGCTGCCCGGCGCGCCCTCCTCCATCGTGACGGGCGTGCGGAACTGGCTGAACCAGACGGTCCAGTCCGTGCCGGCGGGGGGATTCTGGATTTCCAGGGTATGGGCGGCGCGTCCGGTGTCGGGATTGGTGACACCTTCGGTCCAGATGATGTGACAAGGTTGGGTGCACGCTACGCAAAACGCGTACGCGAGAAAAAGGAGAAGATGATGTTTAGTGTTCACAATCAGCGGGTTTTGATTCCGATACAAATATGATAAAAAATGCGGAGCGGAAAAACAGCTTGACGCAAATTGTGTAGACAAATACGCAAAATTGTTTTTGCGCTTACAATCAAAACCCTATTTTTGCAAAAAATCACACAGAAAATGACACTTGGAATTGATGTCGGAGGAACCAATCTGGTCGTGGGCCTGGTCCAGGACGGACAGATTGTCAAACGGGTCTCCGCCCCGTGGTTCCCCCATGAAGCCACCCTGCAGGAGACGATCGACACGATCTCGGAGCGGATCGCCGGAATCATCACCCCGGACACGGAGAAAATCGGCATCGGCGTCCCGTCCGTCGTGGACGTCAAGCGGGGTATCGTCTATGACACCGTCAACATTCCCTCCTGGAAGGAAGTTCCCCTGAAGGAACTCCTCGAACAGCGTTTCAGCCTGCCCGTGGCCGTCAACAACGACGCCAACTGCTATGCGATGGGCGTGTACGAGGGCTATCCGGCCGACGCGAAGCCGGAGGTGCTCGTCGTCATCACCCTGGGCACGGGCGTCGGCATGGGCATCGTGGACCGCGGCCGGCTCTTCTGCGGCGCCAACTGCGGCGCCGGCGAGCTCGGCAGCCTGCCTTACCGCGGCGCCACGCTGGAGGCTTTCTGCAGCAAGCAGTTCTTCGCCGGCAGCGGCTGGGACAGCATGACCGCCTCCCAGGCCGCGCGCAACGGCGACCCCCGCGCGACCGCCCTGTTCACGGATCTGGGCAAGCGCCTGGGCGACCTGCTCTGCACCGTCATGTTCGCTTACGATCCGAGCCACATCGCCTTCGGCGGTGGCGTCGCCTATAATTACCCGCTGTTCCGGCAGTCCATGGAGGCGCGCCTGAAGCGGGATTTCCCGTATAAGTCCAGTCTGGAAAAGCTCACCATCGATGTCTGCACCGGCGACGACATTCCGGTGATCGGCGCATCCTTAATCTGATGAACCCGCGTATGAAAAAGATCCTCTACCTTCTTCTGACAGTGACGCTCTGCGCCTGCGGGCAGCAGGGCCGGATGGCCTCCGGGGACAGCCTGGTCCTGGACGGGGGCTGGCAGCTCTCGCGCGAAGGCGCGGCGGAGCAGTATGCGGCCACGGTCCCTTCGACCGTGTGCGGCGTCCTCTCCGAGGCCGGCTATTTCGGCGAAGATCTCTTCGACGGCCGCAACTACGCCGCCGTGGACAAAGCGCCCTTCGACGATGTCTGGACCTACAGCACCGAATTTGCGGCGAAGCCCGCCGCTGGCCAGTTCTTCGAGCTCGCGTTCGACGGCCTGAACTACTACGCCGACATCTTCCTGAACGGCACGCAGCTCGCCTCGTCCGACACCACCTTCGGCGTCTTCCGCCGCCGCGCCTACGAGGTCGGCTCGCTGCTCAAGGGCAGCAACCGCCTGGAAGTGAAGCTGCGCCGCGCGCAGAAGGGCGACCTGAACATCGGCTTCGTGGACTGGAATCCCCGTCCGTTCGACGAGAGC
>Ga0265298_10007541_pt1 | contig 13203 bp, 7 predicted proteins | sample AusTroGonzalo_MG_3_FD_193486 | JGI IMG/M metagenome (GOLD analysis project Ga0265298, IMG submission 193486) | Bovine rumen microbial communities from tropical cattle in Woodstock, Queensland, Australia - Gonzalo_01 | ecosystem: Host-associated > Mammals > Digestive system > Stomach > Rumen ... | reverse complement strand
TCTGCTGGCAAGAGTCAGGGTATTTGTGGTATAATGTCCGATAACAATGGTATTTATCCGAATACGGATTAAATCATACGAGGAGGAGCCATCATGGACGTTACGACAACGCTCAAAAAGTTCGGATTGGAAAAGGCATTCAAATACCTGTACAAGGATCCGGACGAAAACCTGAAAAAGATGCTGAGGTGGGCGGAGAAGTTCTCCGGGAAAACCTATAAAAGCCAGATTGATATGATCCGGGACGCGGTGGAAAACCCGGAAAACGCTTTCCATCCCTATATCGAGCATCTGCTGGAGCGGGCGGATCCGGAGGTCGTGAAAACGATCGCCGTCAATTTCTTCATCAATGAAAACATGATCGGCTATCCGAAGCAGCAGGAACTGAAGAAAAAATACAACTGCAACATTCCGTGGGCTATTTTGCTGGATCCGACCTCCGCGTGCAACCTGCACTGCATCGGCTGCTGGGCGGCGGAATACGGCAACAAGCTGAACCTGACCTTCGAGGAAATGGACAGCATCATTACCCAGGGCAAGGACATGGGCTGCTACGTCTATCTGTTCACCGGCGGCGAACCGCTGGTACGCAAGGACGATATCATCCGCCTGTGCGAAAAGCACAACGACTGCGTGTTTTCCACCTTCACCAACGGTACGCTGATCGACGAAAAGTTCGCGGATGAAATGCTGCGGGTGAAGAACTTCATGCCGGCGATCTCCCTGGAAGGCATGGAAGAAGCAACCGACAGCCGGCGCGGCAAAGGCACGTTCGCGAAGGTCATCAGAGCGATGGATCTGCTGCGGGAGAGAAAACTGCTTTACGGCGTTTCTTCCTGCTACACGAGCGTGAACTATGACTCCATCACTTCCGAAGAATACTATGATATGCTGATTGACAAAGGCGCGTATTTCATCTGGTACTTCCACTACCTGCCGGTCGGCAACGACGCAGCGCCGGAACTGCTGCCGACGCCGGAACAGCGGGAACTGGTTTACCGGCGCATCCGCGAATACCGGAGAAAGAAGCCGCTGTTCGCCATTGACTTCCAGAATGACGGAGAATTCGTCGGCGGATGTATCGCCGGCGGGCGCCGCTACTTCCATATCAACGCCAACGGCGATATGGACCCCTGTGCGTTCATCCACTATTCCGATTCCAACATCCGGGAAAAGACACTGCTGGAGGGCATGCGCTCCCCGCTGTTCCAGGCATACCACGACGGGCAGCCCTTCAATGAGAATATGTTCCAGCCCTGCCCGATGCTGGAGAATCCCAAGGCGCTGCGGGAGATGGTCGAAAAATCCGGCGCCCATTCGACGGACCTGCAGTCGCCGGAGAGCGCCGATCACCTGTGCGCCAAGTGCGACGCTTACGCCTCATGCTGGAAGCCGAAGGCGGACGAGCTGTGGGAAGAGATTCCGGAAGAGCGCAGGCAGTTTGTGCTGGAGAATAATACAAAATAAGATTTGGGGGCTTTCCGATCGCCCCCAAACCCCTTCGGACAAAATGCTTTATTTTAGGGCTTTCCGATTGCCCCCAAATTGCTTCGGATAAATGTTTTGTTTGGAGGCTTTCCGATTGCCCCCAAACCCCTTCGGTTTTATGGTTCTTCCGGGAGAGTTTCTTCCGGGAGATTTTTTAGGGGGCTTTCCGATCTGAAAGGAGAAACGCTGTTATGAAACAGGAAGTACGCAAAGCGGCACTGAGGCGGGCGGTGCTGACGGCTGTGGTGATGATGGCCGCATTTGAACTGGTTGCCCTTCTGACGCTGCTGATCAGTGATTTGCAGCATTATCTGATTCTTGACATCAGAAACCCGGCGCACCATCTGATCCTGGCAGCGGTTGCCCTGATGATCGGGATCTACACGTATATCCGGGTATACATCAAGGAGAAGGCTGAACGGAAACCGGAAGATGAGCCGGAAGATCAAGAAGAATAAAAAGGAGAGCGGCTGTGCCGAAGTTCAACGCTTCCCAGACGGAAGCCATTAACGCCCAAAACCGGAATATTCTTGTTTCCGCTGCAGCCGGATCGGGAAAAACCACCGTGATGGTGGAGAAAATCAAGGAAACACTGATCCGGGATCCGGAAGCGTCGATCTCCCGGTTCCTTGTCATCACGTTCACCAAAGACGCGGCGCGGAACATGAAGAACAAGCTGCGGGACCTGCTGGAGAAAGCCGCCGGGGAAGGCGGAGCACAGGCTGCGAAAGCGCTGAGCGAGATTGAAATCGCAAGCATCAGCACGATCCATTCCTTCTGCACCCAGCTGCTGAAGGAATACAACGACAACGCCGGGGCCTCCATGAATCCCCGGGTGCTGAAAGATACGGAAAAGAAGCGCATCATGGACGAATGCTTCCAGGACGCTTCGGAACAGATCTTTACCGACAAAGAGAAATACAGCAGGGCGGACCGGCAGGCTGCCGACAGTCTGATGACCGCCTTCAGCGCGGAGGAAATCCGGAAAATGGTCCAGGACCTTTACAATGTCCTGATGGGCATTCCGGACCCCTTCGATTTTCTTGAAAAGGTAGTCAAAGACCCTCCGGTTGACCTGTGGAACAGGGAGATCATGACCTCGATCGACCTGGATGTGCTGGGCCTGAAAGAATGCCTGCGAAGGGAGCAGGAAATGCTGACGGAACCGCAGGCGCTTCCGGCCTGCGCGGAGGCAGCAGAGGATGACGCTGCGCTGATCGATCTGTTTCTGGAGGAATACAGCCGTACCGGGGAAATCGGGGCGAAAAGAGAACTGCTGCAAAGAACCGGCGGCGCATTCCGGAAAGCGCCCGCCCTTCCCAAAGACTCAGGGGAGGACGTCAAGGCATGGAAAAAGGAATTTGACAAAGTCCGCAACGAGATCAAAGGCTCGGGCGGCTTGTTCGCGACGGCGGTGAAGCGCATCGATGCCATGCTGGATGAAAAAAACGACCGTCTGAACGGCGTCATTCAGAAAGAACTGCGGGGACTGGAACTGCTGCTGCGGGAAACAGCCGAACGCTATGAACAGCAGAAACTGGAGGCCGGCGCGATTGACTACGCCGACATGGAGCAGATCGCTTACCGGATCATGAAGGACGAGGATAAGCGGGACGAGCTGCTGGCCAGATACAAGTACATCTACGTGGACGAATGCCAGGACGTTTCCGGCATTCAGAACGCGATCATCGAACGGCTGGCGGGACCGGGACACCAGTTCTTCATGGTCGGCGACATCAAGCAATCCATCTACGGATTCCGCCACGCGGATCCGGACCTGTTTGAGCAGAAACGCAGGAACTATCTGGAGGACGCGGAGGCGGAAGAACGCCGGATCTTCTTTATGGACAACTACCGGTCCTGCAAAAGTGTCGTGAATGCGGTGAACGCGGTATTCACGGAAGCCATGGACAAGCAGATCACGGACATGGACTACACGGCGGAAGACCACCTCCGGTGCAATACCGAAGGCGATTTCGGGCCGGTGGACGTGATCCTCGTCCGGAAAGGCGAAGAGGACGCGGATAAACTGGAAGCCCAGTGCGAAGCCGCGGGCCGGTATATCCAGGCCCTGATTACGCCTTCCGCCGAGCAAAGCAGCAGGCAGCATTATCAGTATAAGGACATCGTGATTCTGGTGAAGGTGGCCAGGGGAACGGCCTCCGCGATTGCAGACCACCTGAAGAAAATGCATATTCCGGCGATGTACGAAGGCATCCCCGACTTTTTCGGCCTGGCTGAAGTGAAGAGTTTCCTGAGCCTGCTGACGGTGATCGACAACCTCCACAACGACGACGAGCTGGCCGGAACGCTGATTAACACGCCCTTCCTGTTTACGGAGAGCGAGCTGGCGGATATCCGGCTGGAAAAGAATGAACAGCTACCCTTCTACAAAGCTTTCGAATACTGCGCCGAACGGAACCAGAAGCCGATTGACATCCGCTGCCGGCAGGCGGCGGAGCAGCTGAGCGAATGGAAAAATATCAGCGAGAGCATGACGGTTCCGGACTTTGTGTGGTGGCTGATGCGGGAAACCGGGATCTACGCCGCCCGCGGAGCTTATCCGGACGGAAAAGCCCGGCAGGCGAACCTGGATGCCCTGTACCAGCGGGCGCTGGACGGGCAGAAGGCCGGCAACATCCGCCTGTCGGATTATATCAGTGCCCTGCGGGAAGCGAGCGAAACAAAGCAAAGTGACAGCGACGACCATCCCGTCCCGGGCGCCGGGGACAACTTTGTCCGCGTGATGACGATGCACAAGAGCAAGGGCCTCGAATTTCCGGCGGTCATCCTGATGGATCTGCAGAGAAGCCTGCGCAGAAAGCGGAGCGATGAAAAGCTGCGCATCAGCGTCGCTTCTTCCGGCGGGGCGCTGGGACTTTATCTTCCCGCCGTTCAGCGCAGGAAGCACAGTATCATGAACTCCCAGGGCAGGGATGCCTTTGACGTCCGGGCACTGAGGAAAAATCTCTCGGAAGGAACGCGCCTGCTGTATGTGGCCATGACCCGGGCGATGCAGAAACTCTGCCTGATCGGCTCATACAAAGAGGGAGCCGAAAAGCTGTGGCGGATCCGGACCAGGGCGGCGCGGATCTGGAAAACGGACAATATGCTGGACATGATCATGCCGGCTGTGCTCAGCCGAATGGAAATGCCGGACGTAGGCGAAACAGCGGAAAGCGAACTCTGGCGGCTTTCCTGCGTTTCCGGCAAGACCATTGAAGAGGCTGAGGATGCCGCGGATACGGCGGATGCCCGGATTGAAAAGATCCTGGAGAGCGGGGAGCCCATGCGGCTGTTCCTGCCGGAAAGAGCGGAGCATGCCCCCCTGAAGACCAGCGTTACGACGATTGCGCATCACGGAAAAGCACGATCCGAAGCGGACAGCGAAGAAACAGTTGAGGACAAACGAAAGGCAGAGGAAAGCATACGAACCTTCCGCCTTGCATCCGAGGCCCCGAAGCCCGCATTTATGGAGGAAGAACAGGAAAGGCCGGAAGCGGTGAACATCGGAACCGCCACCCACCGCTTTCTTCGCCTGGTCAACCTGGAGGAGCTGCGAAAGGAAGGCGCCGACACCGGCCAGGTGATCCGGGCTGAGATAAAAAGGATGAGGGCAGAGAGCATCCTGACGGAAGATGAAGCAAAGCTGATCAGGGTCGACGGCGTGGTTTCCTGGTTCAGAAGCGGGCTGGGGAAGCGCATGCTGGCAGGCAGGGAAATAAAGCGGGAAGCTTCTTTCACCATGCGGATTGATCCCCGGGGACCGACGATGGTCCAGGGGATTATTGACTGCGCCTTCAGGGAAGACGACGGGTGGATTCTGATTGATTACAAGACAGACTCTGATACTGCGCCGGAACACTTTATTCCCAAGCATGAGATGCAGATGAACTGGTACCGGGAGGCACTGGAAAGGCTCACCCATGTGAAGGTCAAGGAGATGTGGCTATATGCGCTGCGGGCAGGCGAAGCCTGGCCTGTAAGAAGGATTCAGACCAGGGGGCTTTCCGATCGCCCCCTGGACCCCTTCGGACAAACCGAGGAGGGGCTTTCCGATCGCCCTGGACTTTCGGCTTTGGAAGAAACAGCAGGGGGTGACGAATCATGGCGATGATCCGCATTGTCACCACCAGGGCTCCGGGGCTGATTCCGAGCCTGATCGAAGAGATCGAGCACGCAGGGAATCCTGTGGTGCTGATCCCGGAGTCCTTTACACTGGCCTGTGAAACGGAAATTGTGAAAAACCGCCCGGAGGGCGGCATATTCGACCTGAAGATTTTCTCTCCGTCTTCCCTGATCCGTGAGGTTCGGGAACTGACAGGCCACGGGGATCGGAAGCCGATCTCCGGAGACGGCCAGAATATGATTATCTCCCAAGTGCTGCATCATTACCGGGACGAGCTGGAATACTACCAGGATTCCGTGGCGCAGCCGACGCTGGCCGCAAAAATCGCCGGACAGATCGACGACTTCACGCGGGCGCGGCTGACGCCCGGGTTCCTGCGACAATACAAACCGGACAGCCGCCGGACGGCCTTAAAACTGAAGGATGTGGCGCTGATCTGGGACGGATATCAGCAGATCCTCGAAAAGGGGTTTGAGGATACGATCGGGCAATGGATGGCTGCGGTCAGGATGATCCGGAGGAGCGGCATCGTGCGGCAGAGCAGGCTGCTGATCTACGGGTTTGACTACATCACCCACGATATCCTGAACCTGGTGGAAGCGGCGGCGTTTGCCGATGACGGTTCGGGCGCGGAGGAGGTTGTGATCGGCCTGATCTGCGACGACAAGGGACCGGACCGGGAGATTTTCAAGGCTGCCAACGATTCCGTGCAGGCGCTGGAGTACTACCTGAAGCACAGGCAGGCGGCGTATACCGTACAGACGGCGGAAGACATGCCGAAGATGGACGCGGGTATCGCCTACGCGGAGAAAAACATCTACGCCATGGGCGCCTTCGGCAGTGAAAAAGTCTACCGGGAAAACGAAAAAAGGGTTGTGATCCGGGAGGATCCGCGGACAGCCCGGAACTCGGCGATGGCAGAACTGGAAAGTACATATGTGCCTGATCTGTCCCACGTTCGCACATACTACGCAAAGAATTCCTACGTAGAATGCCAGCATGCCTGCCAGACGCTGATTGACTGGCACCGGGCGGGCATTCCCTGGGAGGACATGGCTGTTGCGGTCTGCGAGCAGGACACGCTTCCATCGCTGCTGCCGCTGACGCTCTCCGCAGCGGGGATTCCCTTCAACGCAAAGCAGGATCAGCCGATCCTGATGAGCGGATACGCACAGTATTTCCTTTCGTTGCTGCGGATTCTGCGGCTGAACTTCTGCCGGGAAGATGTGCTGAGGATGATCAAGACCGGCCTCACAGACATGCAGGCCGGGGAGATCATGGATATGGAAAACTATGCCCGGGAGAACGGAATTCACAGGGGCAGATGGCTGAAGCCGTTCCATATTCCGGAACAAGGGGACCGGAAAGAAAGCGTACAGAAACTGGAAGGCCTGCGGCAGAAACTGACAGAGCCCATCATCGACCTCCGGAAAAAGCTGAGCCAAAAAGGATGCACGGGAAAACAGGCGGCAGCGCTTCTCTACGAATTTGTGATTTCCGCAGGAATCTATGAGCGTCTTCAGGAGCAGGAAGAAATACTGGCCTCCCGGGGAGATGATCCGGGCATTGACAGGAACCGGCAGGTGTGGACAGCGGTCAATGAACTGCTGGACACCGTGGCAACATTTATCGGGGATGAACCGCTTCCGCTGCATGATCTGTGCGCAATGCTGGAAGCGTCCCTGGCCTCCAGGAAGATCAAATCCCTGCCGCAGCTTTCCGGTGCGGTCATGGTTGCGCCGCCGCAGATGTTCTTCTCTTCCGGCGTGCGTTGCATGATCGTCATGGGACTGCAGGAGAATGAGATCTCAGCCGGGGCAAGCATCCTCTCCGAGCAGGAGAGAAGCCGGCTGGAAGCGTTCATAGAGGAGAAAAACCGGGAGTATTATCAGGGACTGTATACCGACGAGGCAAACGGTCCGGAGGGCGAAACGGATGAGCCGGAGACGGAATCCGCCGGGGCGGTAAGACCATTCAGCAAGATCGGCCAGTCTCTGATGGACCTGGTCGCCCGACAGAAACAGGACATTTACCAGGCGGTTTCTCTGGCGCGGGAGGAACTGGTGATTTCCTGCTCCGGCGCGAGGCCCAGCGGCGGGATTATGATGCCTTCCTCCGCATTCAACCGCCTGTCGGGAATCATCCGGGATACGAATCCGGAGAACGTGACAGGCGGACTCATGGAGACAGACATCCGGCCTTTCGCTCCGGCTTTTGCGCTGGAAACGCTGGCCGTTAAACTGCGGGAGGGAAAAGACGGAAAGACAGGCTTTTTGCAGGGAGAAAACCCGGAAGACGCACAGTGGAAGAACGCGCTGGGATCGCTGTATCAGGCTGCGGAATGGAGAAAGAAAGTCGAAAGCATCCTGAACGGCCTGCATGTTACAGTACCGTCTGCCCGAATTACCCCTGAACAGGCCCGCAGGCTGTACAGCACCCACGGGATGACCATTTCCCGGGCAGAGACCTTCGCCTCCTGCCCGTACCGGCATTTCCTTCAGTACGGGCTGGGATTGCGTCCGACGGGAACCTACGCATTCCAGCGGGATGAACAGGGAACTTTCAACCACGACGTGCTGCAGATGTTCCTGGACAGGGCCATGAAACTTCCGGAATGGCCGGATCTGTCGGAAGAAACACAGACAACGCTGCTGAACGGAATCCTGCGGGAGCGGGTAAAGCAATGGGAGGGCGGTATCCTGACCTCGGATACAATGCACCGATATCAGGGCGCAAGCATCATCCGCGGGATCCGAACGTCCATTGCCAGTATGATGCGGGCTTTCCGGCAAAAGCCGCATTTCCTGCCCCTGGCGGCAGAGGTGCCTTTCGGCACGCCGGACGAAACCGGAAAGACGCGAATCCCGGCGATCCGAATCCGGACTGACGACGGGGATACGGTTGCTTTTTCAGGACGAATTGACCGGATTGACACGCTGGAAACCGCAGACGGAAAGAAATACTTCCTGATCGTGGACAACAAGATGTCAGGCAAAGAAGTGAAGCAGAATTCCATTATCGCGGGCCTTCAGCTGCAACTGCCGCTGTATATCCTGGCGGCACAGAACGGACTGAAGGGATATGAGGCCGCAGGCGGACTGTATCAGCCGATCGGGGATGCACTGATCGAAAGCGAGGAAGAAAGCCGGATCCTATTACAGATTGACAAAGCACTGCAGACATCCGGCATGATCCGCAATATTGAAATTGTTCAGGAGGCGGCAAAACCGGTCAGGATTTCCCGGAAGAGCGACACGAACGATACGCTTACCGAGGTGACCGAAGAAGAACTGAAGGGGATTACAGATTGCGCACTTGAAACCGTGACGAAGATGGTGAACCTGATCCGCAGCGGGGAAGTATCCCCCAGGCCGGTCAAAGACGGCCCGGCGTCTTCCTGCGCATATTGCAATCATCCGAACAGCTGCAAATTTGACAGCACCATTCCGGGGTGCAGGATTGCCGAAACAGACCACAAACGGCGTATTGAAATCAGGCAGGGATAAGGCCGGCTCTATGATTCCTCCCCGGGCATCGGATCGGGATTCATGATCACATTGGTATAACTGTACGGGATTTCGATCTTTGCGGCGTTCAACGCCCGGTTCACCCGGGTATTGATATCGTCCCGGACAATTTCGGTGGGACTGGTGGGCTCATAATAGACGGTGGTTCCCATCTCCAAACCGTCATTCGTATATTTCATGAAATAAACGGGGGAGTATTCCTCTCCGGCGCGGGGAACGGAATAAGGGCTTTCACTGACAGCGGTTTTAATGACTTCCTTGGCCAGGCTTACATTCGAGGCCAGGCCGACCTGGAAGCGGAAGTGAATGCTGCGGGTCGTGGTCTGATGGCTTAAGTTCGTGATCCGCTTGCTGTTAATCTCACTGTTGGGGATGATGATTTTCAGGGTATCGATCCCCTGCAGGACCACGTGGCGGATGGTGATGTCCTTGACGATGCCGGCGGTGCCGTCATCCAGCTCAATGCGGTCGCCCATGTTAAAGGGTTTAGTGGCACTGAGCATGAAGCCGCAGAACATGTCCGAAAGAACCGGCTTGGCCGCGAAACCGGCGATGGCGGCAAGGACAGCAGTTCCCTGGAAGAGGGAGGCGCCGAAATCCCTGGTAATTTCACTGGACATGATGACCCACATCGTCGCAATAAAGATGATGACGAAGCGGATAATTTTATCAGTAAATCGCGCGTTGATGCCGGAGTGCTTTGCCAGCCATTTTGCGGCTACCTTTTTCTCCAGCTTCAGAAGGATGAAGCAGACGATGACAGCAATGGCGATGAGGAGACCCAGTTTGCCCCAGGCTGTGAGGGTCTGGTGCTTGTCAAAGAAATTTTTTACACCGTTAAGATCCATAATTACCTCCTGTAATAAGGGAGCTTTCCGATCGCCCTTTGGAAACCTTCGGTACTAACTTTAAGGGATATGCATCAGCGTTTGTCTTTATCAATCATTTCAAGAACGATCGTGGCGAGGGCGGCGAAAGCAAAGATGAAGACTGCGAGCATCACCCAGTTTTTGGCGATATTCGTCCTGGTTCTCGCGTACTCCGGTTTCTGGGAGGCCTCGGCGGTTTTGCGCATGACGAAGTTTTTGACGTTATCCTCCCCGAGGAGATCCAGCATTTCGCCGACGGTCATTTTCAGGGTGAAGGTTTTATCCCGGTTGGCCTGGATGACTTCGTTGTTCTTCACAACATCGACGATATCCCCGACGGTGAGCGGCGCAGTGACCGTTTGGCCGGAGGAAGCCGGATCCTTCTGCAGTTCCTCCAGAATCTCCCCGAGGGTCGTATCCCCAATCTTTTTATCCCGCAGGCCCATGGAGGGATCCGCCAGCATCTGCGCCAGCTCGGCGACGGAATAGGACTTGATCAGGACATGATCCCGCTTCTTCGCCACAAAAGGAGAATCCAGCTTATCGATTATGTCGCCGACGGAGACCGTGCCGCCGACTTCGCTGCCCTTCATACCGGAAAGCGTGGTCCAGACGGCGTTCATCGGCAGCTCGTTATAACCAGAGATGGACGCGACGGCCTTGATGCCGTAGTTCGAAATGGTGAAATTGGAGAGGGGCCGGCTCCATTCGGGCAGCGGAATGACGCCGCCGGAGAAGACAAGCTGGAAGATCAGGATAAAAGGCATGAGGGTCATGGCACCGGTGGTGGTGCGGGAAATGCTGGAAAGGAAAAGGCTCATCATATCCGCCGCATAGGTGATGAGGAAGAAGGTGATCCCCAGATCTAAGATGGCAAAGCTGGTGACTGTGCCGCCGCCCATCCGAGGGATCTGCACATCCAGCTGGCGGAAGATGAACATGGTAATGGCCGTCTGAGCAGCGCAGAGCAAAAACTGATAGATCATATGAGCTGCAACGTAGGACGAGATATGCATGCCGGAGCGGTGCTCCCGCTTGATGATCCCGCGCTCGCGGCAGACGGACTGGATGGAGTTGAAGCAGCCGTTCCAGATGGCGACGCAGGCGATGGCGAAGGCGCCGATGAGGTCGCCTTCCATGTTCAGCCAGAACCGCCTGCGAATCACCATGCCGACGAGGCCGGCGATGATCGCTGCCATGGGCAGGACCTTCCAGTCGCTTTCATTGATAAAGAATCGGAGTTGCTTGCCCAGGTAGATCCCGATCTGGCTCATTCTTCCCGTGTGGTGGACTTTGCGAACCCGGCTGGTGTTCGTTACATTCGCTTCAGACATTGTGCTTCACCCCCGATTCCTGTTTCGGCTGACTTTTTCGGGCTGTTTCTTTTTCCTGCGGACGTCCGGCCGGGGCACTGTTTTCCCTGCTCTCCTCCGCGTACTTCATGATGAACTCGTCCGCCCGGCCTTCACCGCCTTCTTCCTGGCGGTTGACGGCTTTGACGATTTCCTCCATATTTTCCTTGCCGAAGAATTTACGCGCGTCTTCGATGGACCCGAACCAGGCGAGGCGGCCGGTGCGGTTCGCGTCCTTGGCGAGAACGATCACGTCGTCGAAGAGGTCGATGACCCGGTCCGGCGTGTGGGTGATGACGATGATAATCTTTCCCTGATCCGCGATCTGCCGCAGCTGGAGGAAGAGCTCACGCGCCATGACGCCGTCAAGGCCGGAGTCCGGTTCGTCCAGGATAAAGAGGGTCGGGTTGGAAATAAACTCCATGGCGATGGACAGACGCTTACGCTGACCGCCGGAGAGCTTGACGACGAGATTGTTTTTGACCGGGGTGAGGCCGAAGATCTCCATGACCTCTTCCACCCGGGCCTCGCGCTCCGCCCTGGTGAAGTCCGAGGGCAGGCGCAGGGTGGCCGCGTCCATAAGGGTCCGGTAGACGGTATCGGAACCGCGCATCAGGTCCTGCTGGGGAACGAAGCCGATGTCGTACTGCATGTCCTTGTACTCTTTGTACATGTTATGGCCATTGAGCACGACCTCGGCCTTGGCCTGCTCATAGCCGTTGACGGCGTTGAGGTAGGTGGTCTTGCCGGCGCCGGAGCCGCCCAGGAGCAGCACCATATGGCCCGGCTGGATATACATATGGATATCCCGGAGGAGGTACTTTTTCTTGAAAAACTCGGTGGCGGTCCGCTCCTCAAGGTTGACGGTCAGGCCCTGATCCAGGACGGCGGCCTTCGACCCGGAGAAAAAGGAGGAAGCATCGTGCTTCATTTCCTCAACGGTCCAGAGCGGCTGATACTTTTTGACCCAGCCCCAGAGGATGGCGGGAATGAAGTCGGCCGTCGCCCAGAGGAGAATCCAGATCTTTTTCCGGTTAAATACTTCGATCAGGGCGAGATAGATCTTGACGAGATAGATAAACTGGATAATGGTCACAAGGATGACCGCGAGATCAAGAAAAGTGAGGGTGTTTTCCAGACTGCTGTCCGTCAGGAACAGCGAGAGCCAGTTCAGGACAATCAGGATGCCATGCAGCATGGCGGAGATACGGCCCTCACGCTCCATGCCGACGGCCCGGCCCAGATCAGCTTCCCGCAGGCAGGGGATCAGCGCGTGCCAGGGCGTGAGGCCGCATTTCCTGAAGATCCCGTACATACCGAAAAGCGTCAGGGCATTCATAATCAGAAGGTAGTTCGTCTGGCCCGACAAGAAGAAGATCGTAAATATACTGACGATCTTATTCAAATCCATTTTCTTCACCTCGAAGTTCATCATTCTGTCTATCCCCGAAGGAATATGGACTATCATAACATGAAGTGAGCTCCCGGTGTTACCGGATCGAATGTTTTCGGGGAAAAGTAAAAAATGTTATCAAATTGTAACAATTTTCAGGCCGGGAACGGAAGAAACGGGGAGAAATACAGGGAAAGCCGTGATATAATGCCAAGGTTGGTTAGTGGTCAGTGATTAGTGGTTTGCAGAGAAGAAAGAGGAACTGCCGGGAAGGCAGGGAAAGGAAACAAAGAAGATGAAATGTCCGAATTGTCAGACTGAAAACAGCAGCGGCGCAACCCATTGCTCCGCGTGCGGCGCGAGCCTGGTGGTCAACGATCAGCTGGGAGCCGGCGTAAAAGCGGTTTCAGGTGGCAGCATTGCCCTGGGCAAGAAGAACCGGGAA
>Ga0265298_10007540_pt1 | contig 13204 bp, 12 predicted proteins | sample AusTroGonzalo_MG_3_FD_193486 | JGI IMG/M metagenome (GOLD analysis project Ga0265298, IMG submission 193486) | Bovine rumen microbial communities from tropical cattle in Woodstock, Queensland, Australia - Gonzalo_01 | ecosystem: Host-associated > Mammals > Digestive system > Stomach > Rumen ... | reverse complement strand
CTCTGCACATGCCGTTCTTCGGCGTTTTCGCCCGGATGGGCGGCTTCATCGACGTGAACAACCTCACCTATGAACAGATCGTGGAGCAGACCCGGCGCGCGCTGAGCAATTCCGGGACCATTTATGTCTTCCCCGAGGGGACGCGTTCCGGTTCCCGTACCATGGCGCCCTTCCACAGCGCGTTCTTCCGCGTTGCGAAGGAGCTTAACGCACCGCTGATCCCGGTCGCCATCGCAGGCAATGAGAGTTGCCCGGAGCGGTCGTTCCGCATGCGGCCGGGCCGCGTCATCATGCGCGTCCTGAAACCGATCCCGCAGGAACGCATCGCATCCGAGCCGCATTTCCGCATCCAGCGGGAGGTGCACCGAATCCTTGAGGAGGAAACCGCCGCGCTCGACCGCGAGATCGACACCTGGAAACAGGAGCGCCGCTATCCGTTTTTTCTTTTTTCCGCCAAATCAACTTGAACTAACATAGACTGCGTTTCAGAAGGGAAAACATCCATCATGACCGAACCCAGCACTTCGAAAAACAACAAGCCGCCTCTCAACCACGATGAACTCAGGAAAAAACTGCCTTTCTCCGCCAAAGGGCTTCTTCCCCACGGAGAACCGTTTGCCCTGATCGACACGATCATCGAAGAATGGGACCAGGGCGGAAAGACTTCTTCCGTGGTGCATCCTGACAATCCGCTCGCCGCCGCCGACGGTTCGACCGGAGCCGAAACACTCATCGAATATGCCGCGCAGGCTTGCGCCGCACTCGACGCTTTCCAGCGCCAGGACAAATCCTTCGGCGGCCTGCTGGTCGAAGTCGTCGACTCCAAGTACTTCCTGACCCCGCACGTCGGCGACACCGTGGAGGTCACGATCAGCGTCCAGTACGACCTCGGGAAATGGCGCGGCATCAACTACCATGTGTCCGTCAACGGGAAAGCCGCCGCCGAAGGCATGCTCAAATTATTCATCACCAGCGAACAGTGATCCCGGTGAAAAACATCATCCTGTTCCTGTCGGCGTTGTCTTTCCTCGCCGTCTCGTCGTTCGCGTCCGCGGAGGACGTTCCCGCACCGCCGGAAACGAAGCCGCAGGCGGCATCCGCCGCGGACAGCGCCGATATGGCGGAGCTCCTGTCGAACATTGCAAACTTCAAGACGCTCCGAACAAAATTCGTGCAGACAAAACGTCTGAAGGCATTCAAAAAGCCCATGATCCTGAACGGCGAGCTCTGTCTCGACCGTCCCGGCAGACGTTTTGCATGGCACGTCGAAAAACCGCTCAAATACTCCTGCATCATCGCTGACGGCAAACTCACGCAGTGGGACGCCGACTCCGACAAGACCGTCTCCGTGCCCTTCTCCAAATATCCGATGCTGGAAATGCTTTCCGATGCCATGACGGCATTCGCGTCCGGCGACATCAGGGCGCTGGAAAAGGATTTCGAAGCCGCGCCCGGCAAGGACGGCTCGATCGTGCTGAAACCGCGATCCGAACGTTTCGCCGCCTCGCTCATTACCGAAGTCGAACTTGTGCTCGACGACACAAAAACGAAAATCGTCAGGGTCCGCGCCTCCGAGAAAAATGGCGACGTGACCGAACTCGAATACTCCGATTCCGTCTTCGATTCCGTCATCCCGGACGCCCTCTGGCAGGCGAAGCAGAAATGAGGTCCATTCTTCGTCGCATCATCCTGTTCGGTTTGCGGCGCCCCGTTCCCGCGGCGCTTCTGTCGCTTCTTCTCCTCGCTCTCGCCGCCCTGCCCCTCCTTGCCGCATCGTTCAGCGCAGACATCACGCGCATGCTTCCCTCCGGCAGCCGATCCGAACAGGCTTGCAGTGTGCTCCTGAACTCCGGGCTCTTCAACCAGTCCGCCGTTTTGTTCACGGCCGACAGGGAAGAACAGCTCGCTGCCGCGTCCGCGGAAATCGATGAAATCGCAACCGAGGTCGCATCCGTCCCCGGCGTGACGCGCGTCGACAACCGGTTCCTCCCCGACGACCTCGCCGCTGTCCTCGGCGCCCTCCCCGCCTGGATCCCGCAGTTTCAGCCCTTCGAGGAGCTTGACCCTGCCGGAGTCGCCGCCTCGGTCAAACGCAAGATCCTGCTCGGCGGATTCGCGTCGCTCGTGCTGGCAGATCCGACCGGATCCGCCGCCGCGAAACTCGCCATCCTGGACCGGTTCCGTTCCGCCGCGTCGTTCCGCCTGAAGGACGGAGAAACCGCCATCGTCTCCCCGGACGGGCTTCACAGGCTGCTCCTGCTCGAAACAGACGTTTCCGCAGCGGACACGAACGGAGGCCGCAAGCTCATGGACAACCTCGGAACCGTGCTTTCCCGTCATAAGCCGGACGGCATTTCCGCCGATCTCCTGCTCGCCCATGCGCACTCCATCGAAAACGAACGCGTCATCAAGGCGGACGTGAAGCTCGCAGGCATTCTTTCGATCCTCTTCTTCCTTCCCGCGATCCTGCTGCTCTTCCGCCGCGATCTGCGCGCGCTCGCCATTCCCGTGTTTCCGGCCATCGTCTCGCTCGCCGCAGTCGGACTCCTTGCGATTCCCGGCGAACCCGTCCTGCTGTTCGTGACGGCCACCGGCGGGCTTGTGATCGGGCTGGCTGTCGACTACGGCGTGCATGTGTACATGACCATGCAGACGCCCTGCTCCGTGCGGCGTCTGGTTCGCATCGCCCCGTCCCTGCTGACCGGCGCCGCGACCTCGGCCGCCGTGTTCCTCCTGCTCGCCCTGACGCCGATCCCGGGCATCCGGCAATTCGGCGTCTTCATCGGTATCAGCCTGGTCGCCAGCCTGCTGCTCACGCTTCTGCTGTTCCCGTCCATCCTGATCCGCACGAAAGCGCCCCTGCCGAAACCGCGCCCCCTGAAAACTTTCCCGCCGAAGCTGGCATGCGGCATCTGCTTCGGCCTGATGGCGCTGTTCGCCGTCCTCGCCGCCCTGAGGCTTACCGTCCGAACCGACCTCCGCCAGTTCGACGCCGCGCAGGAGAAACTCGGCGCCGCAGCGGACGCTGTGGAGCGCCTCTTCCTCGACGGCCCAGCCCAGGGCATTCTGGCCGTGCACGGCGCGGACGCCGATGAAGCCCTGCGCCACGCCGGATCCGTCTGCAATATTCTTTTGGAAAAGGATCCCGGATTGGAAATCTTCTCCCCGACGTTCCTGATTCCGACGAGGGGCGTCCGCGAGGCAAATCTCGCATCCTGGCGCGAATCGTTCGATTATGATGCCTTTGCGAAGTCGCTCCGCACCGCCGCGGAAAAGGAGGACTTCGAATCGGATGCGTTCGATCCGTTCCTCGCCTCGCTCAAACGTGGACTCGAGTCGCCCGATCTCGACTCCGCTCCCGATGTTTTTGCGCCTGTCCTGAACCGCATTCTGCGTCCGGCGGCGGACGGCAGCGGCTGGTATGCGGCGGTCTTTCTGCCGGAATCCGCCCTCGCGCTCGCCGACAGGCTCCCCCCCGAACTCGAGACCGTCCCGATTTCCCGTTCACAGATCCCCGCCCTGATCGTATCCGACATGAAGTCCGCCGCGGCCCTGCCCGTAGTCCTGGCGCTGCTCTCGGTCTTCGTGATCGCCTTCCTTTTCTTCCGCAGCGTACGGGACAGCCTCTGCGCGATGATCCCGGTGGCGATGGCGCTTCTCACGGTTTGCTGCGTGTATGCGGTTTGCGGGAAGCCGCTCAATCTCGCCGCGGAAATCTCGCTGGTGTTGCTCTCCGGGCTCGCGATTGACTACGGCGTCTTCGTGATCGGCAGCGAACGTTCCGCCGCGAATCCGTACGTCTTCCGCGCGATCTCCGCCTCCGCGCTCACGACGATCGCAGGCGGCCTCACGATCGCGTTTGCCGGACATCCGCTTCTGCACGAAGCCGGATTCGCGCTGGTCCCCGGAGTCCTTGCCGCCTGGGGCACCGCGGCATTCCTTCTGCCGGCCATTCGCCGCGGATTCTCCCAAGGCCGCCTTGCACCCCGGCTCGGGACGATCACCCTCGCAATCTTCCCGGCATTCCTTCTGCTCCATCTTTCCGCATGCAATTCCCTGCCCTACGAATATGAACCGGTCCCGCCGCTGACGGAGACGGAATGGCCGCTTTACCGCGATGCCGTCCAGCCTCCCTCCGAACCGATGAAACCCTTTGCATTCCAGGGACGCGTCACCATCGAATACAAGTTTTTCTCGCAGGCCACGCTCTGCGCCGTTTCCTACGACGAATCCGGCGAACTGCGCGTCGCGGCGTTTTCTCCGTCCGGAGGAAAGCTCTTCGAGATCGCCGGCACGGCTGACGCGCTGGCGGATTTCTGGTTCATTCCGGTCGATTTCCTGGACGGGCATGAAAAAGAGGCCGCGGGATTCATTCTGGAGGATTTCTTCAATATCTTCAGTCATCTGGAACCTTGGCGCGGCGCCAAGCCGGGTGCGTCGGAAGACATCGAAAACGGCAAAAAAATCATCCGGCGGGAACCATTCGGAAACGACGGCGGAGAGGTCGTCAGCGAATTTTGGGGAACGAATTTGCCCGTTATGAACAAATATTATTTTAAAAACGAAACTATCGACTGGCAATCCTGGTATTTCCGGTATATCGTAAAAGATGCGATATTTTTTCCCGAAATCATCGTATACGACAATAATAAACACGGATACCGGCTCATTCTGTCGGTATCGGAGCTTTTTGAGGACTGCGAATCATGACCATCTGGGACGAAATCGACTCGATCTACAATCAGGCCGGCGAAAACGGGGAAGGCCCCTGCACTTTTTCCGTTCCCGGCACGTTCTCCGGCTATCGCGGACACTTCCCCGGCAATCCGATTCTGCCTGGCATCGTCCAGCTCTCCTTCATCCGCAGGCTTGCGGAACGGCGTCTGGGACACCCGCTCCGGCTTGCAGGCGTTCGCCGGATCAAGTATCTCCGCATGATCACGCCGGACATGCCGGTCACGCTCTCTCTTGAGATCGAACCTGACGAAGCTGACGGCACATGGGCTGCAAACGCGTCTTTTGTGAACAGTGAAGGCGGTCGCGTCTCCGCGGCAAAACTTGTTTTCGCCACAAAAGAAAGTGCGATATGAAACAATCCGAGTTCAAGCACTACTTTGAACGCATCCCCGGCGACCCGCCTCCGCTCGAAGTCAGTGTGACCCGCCGCCTCCAGTTCAGCGAGTCCGATCCACTGAAGATCGCCTGGCATGGCAACTACTCGAAATTTTTCGAGGCGGCATATACGGAACTTTCCCACAGTTTCGGATTCGACAACAACCGTCTGGAGGCGGAGCATGTCTCCGCGCTCTTTTACCACGACGAGTACGACTACCGCATCCCGCTCCCCTGCGACGCATTGTTCCACACCTCGGCCTCGCTCATCTGGACCGACGCTCCGCGCATCAACATCGAATACGCGGTCCGGCTGGAGGACGGCCGCGTCGCCGCCACGGGATGCACCACGCAAGTCTTCATCGATGCCCGCGACTTCTCCCCGCTCTGGCATATCCCGCTCTTCTGGGAAGAATTTCTGAAACGCTGGAAGGAAGGAGCGTACCATCATGGATGACCGCACACCTGTGATCGTCGACTGCGACCTCTACACCGCGTTCGGCCCCGGAGTGGAAGCCTGCTGGAACGGGCTTCTGCAGAACCATGCCGCGTTTTCCGACTGCTCCCGGTTCCGGAACGAGAAATTCTCCACCGCACTGGCGGCCATGGCGCCCGGCGCGGACGTCAACGGCACGGAGGAGATCCCCGGCTTCTTCCTCGACTACCTCTCCGCGACCGCGAAGAAGATGCCGCACGATGCGGAACTCTTCCTCGCCAGCACCGTCGGCGAGATCGAATACATCGACAATCCCGAACGCCGCTGCACCTGCGACATGCTCCTGGAACGCGCGCTGAAGGTCTGCGACAAAGAACATGGACGCATCGTTTCCGCCGCCTGCGCATCCTCGAATTCCGCGTTTGTCTCGCTGTTCCACCACATCCGCAGCGGACGTCTGGATGCCGCGGTCGTGATCGGAACCGATTATGTCAGCGAATTCATCTTTTCCGGGTTCGCGACGCTGCGCGCCCTTGCCCGGACGATCGCGCGCCCGTATGACCGCAACCGCGACGGACTTCTGCTTGGGGATGCGGCATCCATCGTGAACATCTGCTCCGCGAAGAAAGCCGCCGAACTCGGGCTTAAGCCGCGCGCCGTCCTGGTGTCCGGCGGAATGAGCTGCGATGCGGTCCATATTACCGCCCCCATGCCGCACGGGGAGGCGCTTTCCGAAGCCATTGTCCATGCGCTTGACGGGGCCGGGCTCTCGCCGGACGACATCGGCGCGGTGATCGGGCACGGCACGGGAACACGCTACAACGACGACATGGAGCTTCAGGCGATCCACCGCGTATTCGGCGATCGGTCTGTCCCGATGCTGTCCGTGAAGGGCGCATGCGGCCATACCCTCGCCGGGGCCGGGCTTGTGGAGGCCGTGGTCGGCGTCCGCATGCTGGAGACGGGGCTGATCCCGCCCCAGACTTCCCTGGTCACGCCCGAACCGGAGGCCGCCTGCTACGTTTCCTCCGAAATCCGCAAACTTGAAAAACCGCGCGTTCTGTGCATGAACTCCGGGTTCGGAGGCCTGAACGCCGTCATCATTCTGGAGACCGTATCATGAACCGCGAATATCCATGGCACATCATCGGCGGCGTCACGGTCGACGGACTCTCGTTCCGCACCTGGCGGCGCGGCCTCGTCTGCACCGCGGAGGACACGCAGGACGCCAAGGCGAAAGTTTCCGCTGTTCAGGACGATTTCCCGCATGTCTACGGACTGGACAATTTCCGGCGCGGCGACACGAAAGTCCGCACCTATATTCTGGCCTCCATTCTGGCGCACCGCGACGCGGAGGTCGATTCCATCCGCGAGACCGCGATCATCGACTTCGGTCGTCAGGGCTGCCACGAACAGAACCTGGACTACTTCAACGACTACCGCGAGCACGGGCGTCATCTCGGACGCGGGCATCTCTTCGTCGGGACACTTCCGACCACTCCGCCGTGCGAAGCGGCGATCTCCCTCAAACTCACAGGTCCGTGTTTCTACATGGATGCGTTCGGCCGCTGGCCCGTCCTCTGGGATGAAGTCACCAATTTCTTCGACATGCCGGGCATCCGTCGCGTCATGATCTGCCACTACGAGTCGGACAAGCTGACCATCCTGCTGGCGGAACCGGGCGACCGGATCGAAATCCCGGACGATTCCGGTCCCGAACCTCTCGTCCGGCGCATCTTCCAGGCGGATTGATCCCGGGGGATGAACTCATGCGCTGTTGCTGCGTGATCCCCGTTTTCAATCATGCCTCCACGGCTCCGGCCGTGATCGAACGCGCACACGCCGTCATGTCCGATCTTCTTGTGATCGACGACGGATCGGAGGACATCAATCTGGCGGAACACTACGCGGGAACGGGCATCGAGGTCATCCGGCATGCGCACAACAAAGGGAAAGGCGCCGCCCTCCTCACTGCCATTCGCACGCTTGCGCCGCGCGGCTACGACTACATGATCACGATCGACGCAGACGCGCAGCATGACCCGGAGGACATCCCGCGGTTCCTGCCGATCCTGGAAAAGAACGACTGGACGCTCGTTGTGGGCGTCCGGGATTTCTCCGTGCCGAACGTCCCCGGGCGCAGCAAGTTCGGACGCATGTTCTCCAATTTCTGGTTCCTCGTCGAGACCGGGAAAAAAATCTCCGATTCGCAGAGCGGATTCCGCGCCTACCCGCTCAAGTATGTTTCGCAGATCAATTGTTCCTCGCTTCACTACACCTTCGAGACCGAACTCCTCACGCGCTGCATGTGGGCCGGACTGGACCTCGCGGAAGTCCCCATCTCCACGCACTACGACCCGCCCGGCGAACGCGTTTCGCATTTCCATCCGTTCCGCGACAACTGCCGCATGACCTGGCTCCACACGCGGCTCGTGTTCCGCCGGCTTATCCCGTTCGGGATCAGAAAGCTCAGGAAAACGCCCGGCGAGTTCCCGCGCCTCTGGAAGCCGAAGGAGCTCTGGGCATGGCTGGTCAAGGAAAACACGTCCTCGCTCGGGTTGGCGTTTTCCGCATTCGTCGGCGCGCTCCTCGCCGTGTATCCGCTGTACGGCATCTGCACGGTCACGATCCTCTATGTCTCCGCCAGGCTCCATCTCAACAAGGCCATGGCGGTCATGGCACAGCATCCGTTCCAGCCGCCGGTCTGCCCGGTCGTCTGCATCGAACTCGGCTATTTCCTCCGGCACGGCAAATTCCTGCTCCCGGAGGACCTGAATTTCCACAGCACGATCCGCGAGATCCACCTGCGCTGGTTTGAATGGCTCCTCGGCAGCATCATCCTCGCACCGATCTTTGCAGCGGTTTTCGCGGTCATCGTCTACTTCGCCGCCGAACTCTGCCGCGGCATCATGCGGAGAAGGAGCGCACGCACATGAACAGCACATCCGCACAGCCCGCCGCAAATCTGAGCGACACGCGCAGAAACCGGCTCGGATCCGCGATCCTCCGCTGCATCCTGTCCGTCTTCGGGCCCGCCGCCGCATGCTTCCTCGTCAAAGGCATCGCGCTCGTCTACGCGCTCTCCGATGCACAGGCGCAGGAACGCGCCCTTCCCTACCTGAAACACCGTTTCCCCGAGGCGCACGGACTTCGCATGAAACGACACGTGTGGCGTCTCTTCACGGCACAGGGCGAGGCGCTGATCATGGCACTGGCGCTTGCAAACGGACAGGCGAAGGCGCGCGAACGCAATCCCGAAGCCTTCGATCCGATCCGGGATGCCCCCGGCGGACTCGTCTTCCTCTGCTCTCATTTCGGCGCATGGCAGGCAGCCATGCATTGTGTGAACGCCGGAAACCGCGGAGTCGCGTTCGTCGCGAAACCCGACCGAAACGCGGACGTCGACAAAAGCCGGGCGTTCAATGGCAGGGAAGGCGCCGCGCTGCACATCATCGACACCGCAGGCCCCTTCGGCGGCCTTCTGGAGGCGTTCGAAGTCCTGGACGCGGGCGGAGCCGTCGGCCTGATGGGGGACCGCTGTCTGGAAAACGACGCGGTGCCTGTGCGTTTCTTCGGGGAAACCGCGTATTTCCCCGCGGCGGCGTTTTTCCTGGCCGCGAAGGCGCATGCGCCGGTCGTGCCGTTCTTCCTGACGCGTGGGAAGTCCTATCGCGAACTCCTGCTTGATTTCGGGTCGGTCTCGCATCCGAAACGCCCCGCGCGCGGAGAGATCAGATTCCAGGCCGACATCCAGCGTTATGCCGCAGACCTTGAACGCATGGCGATGGAACATCCCTATGACTGTTTCCTGTTCGAAAACGTCTGGGAGGAGCGCACATGATCCGCAGAATGGCGTTCGATCCCGTTGTGACGGGCTTTGCCCACCTTTCCTGCGCCGGAGCGTCCGATGCCGAAGCGGTCGCGCTGTTCCGGGGCGAACGTTCCCCCGGATCGCCCCGTCCGGCTTGCGACGCGATCAATTCAACGATCCGCGACCGGGTGTTTTATTGCGATGCGTTCCGGTCTCCGGCCGATGTCCCGCGCACGCTCGCCATGGTCCGCGCGCTCGTTCCCCGGGCTCTGGATGCCGCTGGACTTGCGCCGTCCATGATCCGCGGATCGGCGACCGGATGCGTGGTCGGCACGACAATAGCCCATCAGTTCACGGACACCGCCTACTACGCGCTCCTGCGGGATGAACCGGAGAGGGCGGAAAATGTCCCAGTGGAACGTTTCCTGAACTCCAATCCGGCGGAAACTGTCGCCCGCGAATACGATCTGAACGGACCGGTGTACACGGTTTCCAACGCGTGTTCCTCCGGCGCGGATGCCGTTTCCCTCGCCGCGCTCTGTCTCCTTTCCGGTCAGTGCGAACGCATGATCGTCGTCGGTGCGGACGAACTGCACCGCACCCCGGTCGCCGGGTTCCATGTGCTCGGCGTGACCTCGCCGTTTCCATGCAGGCCGTTCGATTCCGCACGCGCCGGCCTGAATCTCGGGGAAGCGACGGGCATCGTGATCCTGGAAACGCCGGAATGCGCGAGAAAGCGCGGCCTGAATCCGGAGTTCGCCCTGCGCGGATTCGGCATGTCCTGCGACGCCTCCCATATCACCGCCCCGGACGCGACCGGAGGCGGCATGAAACGCGCATTCCGGGACGCTCTGCTCCGCGCCGGCCTGGGTTTCGTCGATATCGCGTTCATCAACGCGCACGGCACGGGGACCATCCTGAACGACCGATGTGAAACCGCGGCTTTCGCCGGCCTGGCGGAAGAGGCCGGATGCCCCGTGCCGCCGTTCCTTTCCACGAAGCGCTTCACGGGGCACACGCTTGGCGCGGCAGGGGCGATCGAGCTCATCTTCACCATGCTCATGCTGCGCGACGGCCTAGTCCCCGCCAGTCCCGGCTGCAAAACGCCCGATCCGGCGCTGGCATGTTCGCCGCTGACCGCACCCCTGCCCCTTCCCGGCGGGACGCGCTTCGCCGCGTCCACCTCGCTGGCGTTTGGCGGCACCGATGCCGTCCTCATCGCGGAAAGGTTGGGCTGAACCATGGCGCTTCATCTGCTCGCATCCGCGTTCACCGCGCCCGACGCCGAATTGCGTTGGGACGACGCTTTCCTCCGGGAAGAACGCGCCCGCCTCGGGCTGGGACGCCGTTCCGACCGCATGACCGCCGCCGTCCTCTCCGCGCTCGACCGCCTCGAAGGCCGCCCGGACGATGCTCCGGTCCTGTTCGGCAGCATGCTCGGCGTGCAGAGCCGGATCACGGCGCTGCAGAACGACCTGATTGATTTCCCCGAAGACCAGATCGGACCCGTGTCGTTTTCGTGTTCCGTCCACAATGCCGTTCCCGGCGCAGCCGCGATCCGCTTCGGTCTGAAGGTCCCGGTCTTCTCCCTGGCCGGATTCGACTGTCTCCACGGACGTGTCCTCCGGCTCGCCGACGCGATGCTGTCAGCTGGCGATGCGGAACGCGTGCTTGCGATCCTGGCGGAGGAACGCTCCCCGTTCGCGGATCGCGTGATGAAGCTGTCCGGCTTTGAACCGATGGAGTTTGCCGCGGTCTTTCTGCTGGAACGGGCGGAAGATGGCAGCGAAAGTTTCTGTCCGCCGCCCGGGCTTGATTGTTTCCGGTGGATCAGGAGTCTTTTCCCCGCCACCTGATCCCGCCCTTCCCTATGGACGGCGGATCAGATCCATTACCTGCTGCACGGAACAGTCCATCCTTTCCGGGCGCTCGCAATGCAGGCGGGGGATCCCGAGGCAGAAATGTTCGTCTTCCCCCGGCGAAAGAGGACATGCGGCCCGCAGGAACATGCTCCGCTTCCCGAGCGGACCGCAGAATGCCGGGTTCGTCTGGCAGAACATCGTTATGGTCCTCACACCGAACGCGGCAGACAGATGGACTACCCCGGAATCGTTCCCCACGGCCGCGAGGCAGTGCGGCAGGAGAGAGATGGCGTCGGAGAGAGAGCCGCAAATGATCCTCGCTTCCGGATTGTCTTTTGCGATCGCCGCGCACAAGTCCGTCTCATCCGGGGCGCCGGAGATGACAGGTTGGAAGCCCTGCTCCGACAGACTTCGCGCCAGGAGACGGAATCTTGCCGGATCCCACCGTTTTGCCGCCCAGCCAGCACCGGGGATCAGCATGACGGTTCTTCCCGGGCGATCCAGGTTCAGTTCCGCGGAAACCTGTTCCATGGACTTCCGGGGAACAGGCGGCACGAGTTCGATATCCGGGGAATCGCCCCGTCCGAGGAACTGGTTCACGATGGAACGCGGCCTGTACGCCAGATGAATCGACGGGATCAAATGGCTTTTCGCGCAGAACGAGTACAAGGGCGACGCTTCCTCCGCAATGTCCATTCCGACGGCGTAGGATTTCAGGTGATGGCAGAACCATGCGGAATACCGGTTATTCATCATGTCGAAGACGAGGTCGGGATGGATTTTCCCGCCCAGGATCCGCGCTTCCCGTTTCAACTGCCGCAGACTGCCCGACTCCCGCGTCCGGTCGCTCACGACTGCGATTTCGTGGATCCGGCTGTCCGGGACGAGGGTGTGCGCCAGATCATGGAGGAACGGGCGTCCGGCTATGTGGATTTCCGCCTCCGGGTATGCCTCCTTCAGCAGATGGATCGTCTGCAAAGCCCAGAACGTATCTCCCAGATATCCGCCTGCAACGAGCAGGATCCTTTCGGGATGCTGCGGCCGGGGATGTCTGTTGAAACATGCAAGAGCCTTGCAGAAACAGCGGATTCCGGATTTCAGGATTGTTTTGACGGGTGATTTCACGACACACGACCATGCGGAAGGATTTTGCGGCGGTCCCGACCGCGACATCGATTCGGCCTGAACAGTTTTATCCTTGTTACTATGCACAAAGACCAAAAAATACTATAGCATGCTTTGGCTGGATGTCAAGTCCGGCGCAAAAGAGGATCCGGCACTCTGCGGCGTACCCGACATGGCTCATGGGCATCAAAAAAACAAGCCCATTTCATTTTTTTGCTTGCTATTGCTCCGTACGGGTGGTATTTTATAGTGTGGATTCGAACGAAACAGAACGACAGACATCCTGTTTCCCGAACAGCGCCGAACCGAACAGAAGAAATCCTGAAGCCGCCAATGAACCTCCGAGACAGTTTTGTCCATACGCTCCACGCCTGCAACATCAGTTATGTGACGCAGGCCATCGTCAACGACTTCGCGCCGTTGCTCTTCCTGTGGTTTCAGCACGCCTACGGTCTTGAACTCCGCCATCTCTCGTTCCTCCTCATCGGAAACTTCTGGCTCCAGATGTCCGTGGCGTTCGCCTGCGCCAAGCTCGCCGACAAACTTTCCTACCGCCTCACGCTCGTGGCCGGGCAGTTCTGCTCCGCCGCGGGGCTTGTGCTCATGACCATACTGCCGGAACTCCTTCCGTCTCCGCTTGCCGGACTGACCTGCGCTGTCGCGCTGTATGCGGTCGGCGGAGGCGTGGTGGAAGCCGTCACCAGCCCGGTCGTTGAGGCGTGCCCCTTCAAACGCAAGGCCGCCGCCATGAGCCTCGTGCATTCGTTCTATTGTTGGGGGCAGATGCTTGTCGTGCTCGGGTCCACGCTGTTCTTCCACTGCTTCGGATTGGACAACTGGCGGCTGCTTGCGCTCGTG
>Ga0265298_10007539_pt1 | contig 13205 bp, 18 predicted proteins | sample AusTroGonzalo_MG_3_FD_193486 | JGI IMG/M metagenome (GOLD analysis project Ga0265298, IMG submission 193486) | Bovine rumen microbial communities from tropical cattle in Woodstock, Queensland, Australia - Gonzalo_01 | ecosystem: Host-associated > Mammals > Digestive system > Stomach > Rumen ... | reverse complement strand
GTGGTTCATAAATGATTATCCGGCGTGTTTGATGGCAAAATCCGCAAATTCGGTTAATTTGATTTTTTTCTTTTCCGAATCCGATTCGGATGCTGCAATTTCAAGCAGTGACGATATCAGCTCTGCTTTTGCTTTAGGCTGAAGCGTTTTTTTATGGGCGATGAGCCATTCTTCGACAATCGCAATAACAGTCACCAAATCGCGGCAGTAGTCTTCTATGGATTGAGATTGCCACTCTTTTGGCAGAAGCTCTGCCGGTTTGACATTTAAGATAATAGCAATTCTTTCCATCATTTTTGATGACAGATCATTTTGGCCGGTTTCTAATTTTTGAACGGCACCTTGCGTCACGCCGAGTTTGACCGCAAGATCAGTCTGCGTGATGCCTTTTTGTTTGCGTATTTCTTTAATTCTGTTTTCCATAATACCTTCCATATAATACCAAATGTATTATTTTGCAAGTAAAATTTTTGTGGATAAAAATATTTTAAGTATTATTTTCTTAATTGACTTTTAATATTTATAGTATTATTTTTGAAAAAAACGGAGGTGCAATTTATGAAATTTGCAGAATACATACAAAAAGAAAACAAGACAATTGCCGGCGTTGCCCGTGATTTAGGCTTAACACATTGCGTTGTGCGTGTGTGGGTGACAGGCGAAAAAATACCATCTAAAGAGAACATGCAAAAAATTGTTCAATACACCGGCGGCAAAGTTCTGCCGAATGATTTTTATGATGGGGTAGAATAAATGCGGGGGCGCTTCGAATATTTCATACCCTGCATTTTAAGCGGCGCGCTTAAGCCTTTGCCTTTGTGCGCCGCTTTTTGTTTTAACATCTTTAAGGGAGTATAGCTATGAAATGGATTTTGAGATTGTTTTCAAAACGCTTTTTGATCTTAAAGCGCACCGATTCGGCAAGCGTTTTTTATGATCTTGACGACCGGAAGTGGTCGGCGTTTGAACGCAAAAAATAAACTTTTTTTAACAACAACATTTTTTTAGGAGAATATCATGAGAAAAAAACACAACAAAAAAGATGACGAATTTTATCAAGACATGGATAATTTTGATAAACCGGAATATTTTGATGAAGAAGCCGAAATTGAGCCGAACACGGAATGTAAAGAAATTGTCGTGACCGGTGAAATTGTTGATGATGAAAATCCGATGGATGACGAGCTTAAGCGCTGCGATCAGGAAAACAGCGAACATATTGCCAAAGATTTAATCAGGTTCGGCGATATGTATGAAGAAGCCGAAAAAAGTATTGAACTCGGCAAGCATGAGTTGAAATCCATTGTTGATTCGGCTAAAGAAGTCGGCATCACTAAAGGTATGATTGAAACGTATATCCGGATGAAAAATTATACGGATATTACAAAATATACCATTATGGGCGCCGTCAATGAAAAAAGAAAATGACGGTATCAACGCGCAGCACAGATTAAACGGCAGACCGAAAGGCGATTTAAGGCAAAAAGACGATTTTTACCCAACGCCCGAATACGTCACGCGTATTTTAATGGATAGAATACCGTTTGACGGAACAATTTGGGAATGCGCCTGCGGCGATGGGGCGATGTCTGAGGTTATCAAATCATACGGGCATCATGTCGTTTCAACGGACCTTGTCGGTCGCGGTTATAATGATGGCACATCCGGGATTGATTTTTTGCTTGAAAATACAAAGATGGCCAATATCGTGACAAATCCGCCGTTTAACCTTGCTTATGAGTTTATTGAGCAGGGTTTAAGGCTTTCATGCCGAAAGCTTGCTTTGTTGCTGCCGGTGAGGTACTTAACCGGAAAGAAAAGAACAGATCTGTATAAAAAGACACCACCGCGCCATGTGATTATTATCCCGAATAAAGTTGACTTTTTAGGCAACGGCAATCCTGTGATGGAGTTTGCCTGGTTTGTTTGGGATAAATCCATGGGGGGGGGGAACAGAGCTGCTTTTCAGCTAAAGTGAGGCCCCGTATTATGGAAAAGAAAATTGAAAAACTCGGGTGCGTGATACCGTATCAGGTTTGGGATGCGTTAAAAAATCATAATCCGCAGACCATCGCCGAAGTTATCGGCGTGATCATCGAATATGACTATCGGTGGCTCGAATTTCAAAAAAAAGGCATTGCCGGCTTAAGTAAGATGACACCAAGCGCGGCGATGGCATTTTCGTTTGCAAAGCCGCTGATAGATGCAAACAATCAAAAGTATTACGCAAAAGTTTATAAAGACGATGATGATGTGCCTGAGGCCTTTGGTGAGGCAAACGGCACATCCGGTGCGAAAAAAACATTCAGATATTACAGGAGGGGCAAAAAATAAGGCGATAAGTATAAAACGACGCCAAAAGGCGCACTGAAGGGAGGTTTTGTAAGCGCCTGCGGCCGGTCAAAAAAAAGCAATTTTTGAATAGTCTTCAAAAATGTCTGTCAATTTTTTGAGCACAAAAATTTTTTGTGAAAAATTTTTTTACGCCTGAAAAACATGAAAAAAAGAAGAAAAAAGAAAAAAGAAGCAAAAAAGAAAAACACAAGAAAAAACAGGTTTTGGAAATAAGGGAAGAGGGTTGCAAGGGGGAAGGGATAAAGGGCTGTGGATAAAGATTTTAAGGGTTTTGGATGCTGCCTAAAACGGCAGCGGTTAAAGGATGAAGGAAAAAGGAAAATGGGATTGTGGAAAAAGAAGCGCACTCACTTGATAACACGGCGTCCGGCACCGACTGAAGCCGGCACCGACACGCCGTTCATATCAAGTGTGACAGCTTATCGCATGGCAGAAAATCTGCCATGCTCAAAACTGTCAAAGTGCGCAAAAATAAAATTTTTTGAGGGTTTAGGGTTGTGGATAAAAGGAAAAGATCTACTTACCCGGCTTGCCTTTCGGCTTCGCCGACCTCTCTTCAAAGAGAGGTTTTCCGCCTTCGGCGGCTCGGCAACGAAAAGTATGTGCGGCCGTCACGGCGGCAAAATTTCAAACTTCGATATGTGTTGAGAGAGGGTCAATATGGTTAAGATTATCAAAAATATGACGGTGCTTGAACAATATTACATCCGGGGGGTTTTAGATTTGAAGGCGACGGATTCTTATACGGCGCTTGCAAGGCTGAGTGCAGGCAAGCTTTTTGCCAAAGATGAATATTTGGCCCGAATTTCAAACCTGAAAAGCACCGATCCGGCAAACATCAGGGTTGACGGAAGCGGCGGCGGTGAATTAAGTGATAAAGCGCTTTTTCATCGTGACCGGTACAACAAAGCGCTTCGCGCCGTTCCTAAAGAATTTTTGGCCGTTTTAAGGCGCGTTTGTGTTGAAGATTTGCCGATTGCCGCAAACGATAACGAAGATTTGCCGGCACGTCGCAAGGCCGAAATGAGCTTTTCGATGAAGATTGATTTGGTTCGAGGCCTCGACCGGTTGATTGATTTTTACAGGACTTATACACAAGAACAAAAAGATAATTGACCTTGTTGTCAATGCGTGTTAATGTATTTGGTGAAATGAGAAATTGTCTTTTGCGATTTCTCATTTTTTATTTATCCTAAAAAGATGGGTGATTATAAAAAGCTTTCATTACCTTTGGGTTATGAAAGCTTTTGAGTATATAATGAATTTTTCATGATTATATTTCCTATGAAGCGGCACACTTTAACCGGCGTGCCGCTTTATATATACGAGAGGTAAATAAATGGAGCAAAAAAATGAAGAAGACGTTGTAGTAAAAGTTATCGGCGGCGGAAAAATTGAGTTCAAAACCGCTTAAATAATTGAAAATAAGGGGTTTTCTTACCCGAGTTTTTAAACAGATATGTCTTAAACCTACGCAAAGCCTTGAAAATATTGACTTTGTGTGTGGTTGTTACAGCTTAATTAAAAGGGTTAAAATGGCTGATTTGAAGGAAAAATACAAAAGCATATACGGCAAATACGGCATTTTGGGCGGTAGGCCGAAAAGTTTTAAGAATGTGAAGCAATTTCAGACGGCTATTTTTGACTTTTTGGAAACTTGCGAAACAAGAGAAGTCGTCCGGTATGATAAAGACGGCAAAGAGCTGCATGTGATCAGTCGGGCACCGGTGACAATCGAAGGATTTTGCGCCTTTTCGGGTATTACGAAAACAACGTTTTATGAATATGCCGGCAAAAAAGGATTTGCCGATGTGGCTGCTAAATTCAAGACGATCTGTGAGAGTTATTGGGTTGACCAGTGTGCTGAAGGAAAGCCCGGGAATAAGGCAGATTTTGTTTTGAAAAATTCGTTTGCCGGTGATTGGAAGGATAACAAAGACATTAACCTGACCGGAAGCGTGAGCACAATGAACGATGTTGTGATTGACGGTGTTGTCTTAAATATTGGAATTGGTGAAGATGTCAAAGATAATCGTGCCGGAAATTCTGAACCTGCCGAACAAACTGATACCGTTTCTGACTAACCTCGGAAAATATCGGTATTATTTGGCTGAGGGCGGCCGCGGTTCGGGAAAGAGTCAGGGCTTTGGGCGGCTTATATTGCACATCGGCGAAAAAAGAAAAATTCGTGTTTGCTGCGGCCGTGAAACACAAAACTCGATTGAAGAATCGGTTTATCGGTTGCTTGTTGACTTGATAAACAAGTTTTCGCTTAATTGGCGCGTGACCGGCTCAAAGCTCGTGCATAATGTGACCGGCTCGGAAATTATTTTTAAGGGCTTCAGAGAAAACGGCGTTGAAAACACTAAAGGTATGGAAGGCTTTGACATTGTTTGGGTGGATGAAGCGCAAATGCTGACCAAACGCACGCTTGATGTGGTGATTCCGACCATTCGAAAAACCGGGTCCGTGATTTGGTTTTCAATGAACCGTTATTTAAGATCCGATCCGGTGTATGAATTTTGTTTATCAAGACCGAATTGCTTACACGTGCATATTGATTATTTTGATAATCCGTATTGCACGGATGAACTCAAAGCCGAAGCTGAAATATGCAAGCAAACAAACGATGCGGATTATCGGCATATTTGGCTCGGTGAGCCGCTTGATGCTGCAAGCGATTATCTGTTTAACGGTGCAAAGCTCGAAAAGATGAAAAGCATTGAGGCCTTTGATGATATCGGCTTTATGCGGCAGCGTGTTTTGGCTGTTGACTTTGCCGCCCAGGGAAATGACTTATGCGTTGCAACTTGTTTGGATAGGGCTGACCAAGTGCATTGGAAGGTGTCTCAGCAAATTGCATGGAGTGAGCCTGATTCAATGGTGTCAATCGGTAAGATTGTTGATTTGATGGGGCAGTTAAAGCCGACAACATCAATTTTGGATGTCGGCGGCATGGGTTATGTGGTTTATAACCGGCTTCAAGAGCTCGGAATTAGGATAAATCCGTTTAACGGTGCCGAGCAGCAGGACGTGCCGGCAGAATACGGCAATAAGAGAGCATGGGGGTATTACAAACTTAAAGAGTATATCGAAAACGAGTGGATTATTATGAACAGTCCGCAAACGATAAGTGAATTGGAGCAGATCCGCTTCAAATACAAATCGAACGGCGAACGATTGATATTAAGTAAAGATGAAATGCGCAAACAGGGCATTCACTCACCGGATCGAGCCGACAGCTTGATGATGGCGGTTTTTGCTATTGTTGCGTATTTGAAACCGTCTGAAACTTTTGCATCAAATTTTTCGGGCGTGAGAAGAATTAACAGAAGTAAATTTTGAGTAAGGAGTAAACGATGGGTTTAAGTGTTGGAAAAGCGATTAAGAGTGTCGGAAAGTCCGTTAAAAAGGCTACAAAATCATTTGTGAGTGCGCCATTTAACGCTGTTCGAGCTGCAAGTCGTGGTGATATTATGGGTGTTATCGGTTCGGCCGCAAGTATTGCAAGCATGGGAACAATTAACATAAATAATAATGCTGCCGGTAGTGTTGATGACAGCGGCGTTGGTATCTTGTCGCAAGAACAGGAAGATTTAAAAAACAGACGGCAACGCTTGTTTTCAACCGCAGGCGGTGCAAGCGGACAAGAGGTTTTAAGCGTTGGGGCACCGGCAGGCAGAGGTACACTATTTGGAAATTAAAAACATGGAATTTGATTTTAAAAACGTTAAATCACGTTATGATGAACTCAAAGCCGAACGTGACAAATACACGTCGCATTGGCAGGATATATCAAGCTATGTCGGCATCAGGGTTAAATCAGATAATATCAATCAAAATACTGACACAAGCAATGCCGATGATTTGGACAAGTACACCGAAGATCCGACGGCTGCCCTTTCTGTTCAGCTTGCAGCTGATTATGAAAAAGGTTTAATGTGGGGCGACGGCGTGAATGCCATATCTATTTTGCCGAGCAAACAGGTTTTGAAGCTCGCTTCGAAAGAAGCAGTCAGCAAATATTATGAATATGTGACCGATGAACTTCTCGCGCAAATGAATCACTCGGCTGCAGGCTTAAACTCAGCCTTATCCGCGCACTTCTACGACCAAAATGCTTTCGGCACATCCGGCGTTGGGGCATATCCGAACACGCAATACTTAAAAGGCGGCGCAACAAATGTTTTGCTTTTCAGACCTTATGGTATAGATACGCTTGTGATTGATGAGGGAAAAAATTCGCTTGTTGATATTGTGTTTAATGTATTTAATTGGCGCGTAAACCGGTTGGTGGAAGAATTTTGTGTTGATGAAAACGGCAATATCGATCAGGAAAGTTTTTCACGCCTTCCTAAAAAGATACAAGATGCATACAACACTAATCAGCTCAACAACACATACAATATTGTTCAGGCAATTTTACCGCGTTCGGATTATATGCCGGGGGCGCTTGGTAAAAACGGTTGCAAATATGCCGGTTATTGGTTTGAAGAAGGTGCGGACACATACTTTCGAGATGAACAATACAAAGACATGCCGGTTGCAGTTGCAAGAGCAGTTAAAATTCGCGGTGAGGTTTACGGCAGAGCAAGCGGCACAATGTTGCTTTCGACCATTAAGTGCATCAATTCGGCCATATCTGAAGCGATGGAATCAATCGCAAAGATGGTTCGGCCGCCGATTGGTATATTTAATACCGCGCTTTTCGGTGATGATAAAGTTGATACATCCGAAAACGGTTTAACGGTATTAAATGCCGCGCAGCTCGGCGGTGCAAATCCGATTGTGCCGATGCAGGATATCGGCGATCCGAGCGCAATTATTCAATGGCTGATACCGTATTTGAATGAGAAAGTCGCAACCGCGTTTAAGATTGATATTTTGCTTGATTTTTCGGCCAAATCTGACATGACGGCAACCGAAAGTTTAGAGCGTTTTTCAATCCGCGGCCGCTCACTTTCCGGCATGATTATGCAACAAAAAACAGAACTGTTTGAGCCGCTTATCAAGCGCTGCATTTCAATTTGCATGGATAAAGGTGTTTTAGGGTATGATCCGAATGACAAAGAAGTTAAAATTCTTAAAGCAAACGAACAATATAAGGTTATCCCCGATGCCGTGGCGCAGTGTATTAAAGACGGGCAAGAATGGTACACGATAAAGTTTAATAATGAGGTGGATAAACTCTCAAAAACCGAAAAGGTTGATGATTTACTCAAGCTTATCAATGTGATTACGGCCATGATGTCTGTTAATCCGGAAATAGCGCTTGCGATTGATTGGTATGGGTTATTAAGTGATGTTTGCGAGGCATTAGGCCTTTCTAAAAATATTTTAAGCGCACAAAAATTCAAAGAAGAAATTACAAGACGTGCCGAACAGCAAAGCGCTTTAATAGCAGCTCAATCGGGCGCCATGAATGCCAAAGCAAACAGAGATAATGCCGCAGCAATAAAGGATATGAGAAATGAGCGATAAACCTTTTGACTTTTACGACTACAAAAAAAAGCAGGAAAAGAAAATTGAAGAAGCAAATAAGGCATATGAAGAATTAAAGGCGGCGGCAAACCGCCTTTATTCAACTGATGACGGGAAAAGATTGGCAAGGGCAATGATAAGACATTGTCACTTGTTTGAAGCAGAGATAAAAGCGCTGCCTCAAGAAGATTTACAAAGGCTTCAGGCAATGAAGGATTATGTAAATATGTTTGTAACAGGGTTGGTGGACAGATCTGTGTTCATCGACATTATTGAAGGAATATAACATGGAAGAAAATGAAAACGACGGATTGTCGGCAACACCGCCGGATAATCCTCAAACACCATCAGGTGACTTTAATGTGCCTGATGAATACAAAACGCAAGGTTGGACACAAAACATCAAAAGCTATGACGATTTGTGGCAGAATGCAGCAAATGCACAAAAGCTGATTGGCAAAAAAACGATCGGCATACCGGATGAAAACTCAACGGATGAGCAATGGCAGGAATATTATTCAAAGCTTCGTCCGGCTAAAGAAGAAGATTATTCTTTAGAAATCGAAGATGAAGAAGATGCTAAGGCCTTCAAAAAACTTTTTTATGATAACGGCGTGACACAAAAGCAGGCTTCGGCCATTATCGACGGTTACAAAAAAGCCGAAGAAAAGATGAATGCCGAGTATTATTCAAAAGAAGGCTATGCAAAAGAGATGTCTGACCGCTTCGGGGATCAGGCAAATGATGTTTGCAAAAGTGTGGCTGATTTTATTAAAAAAGAAGTCAGCGAAAAAGACCGCGCAGCTTTGGAAGTGATGCCGAACAATGTGATCGGCGTCATTACTTCTGTTATCAATACCGTGCTTAAAAGGTATGCCGTAAAAGACACGGACACCGGCGCAGGCGGTCCTTCCGGGGCAAATAAAGAGCCTGATTATGAGGGTTTTGCCAAAGCAGCTGTTGAGCTGTCACATCGTCCGCACGATATGAAAGACTTAAACGAATTGAAATCTAAATTTAATATCCCGTTAGTGAAAGGAAAATAATATGTTAAAAGTAACAGTAAGCGGTGCTTTCCGCAGCAATAATGAACTCAATGATTTTTCAAATATTGAATTAACGATGCCGGATTGTCCGGATGAATGGATTAAATCAAACGCAATTAACAGATGTTTTGCGATGCAGGCCGAAAAACAATTTAAAAAACGTATTGACAGCATTCACTCGCTTTATGTTGACCATGTGGAAAAAATTGAGCCTAAAATTGTTAAAGAAACCCTTGTTGAGGTTGTGGATGTGCCGGTTAAAGTAAAAGAAAAAGATGCAACCGGCAAGATGGTTGAAGTTGAAAAAATTGAAAAACGCGAAGTAGAAAAAGAGGTTGAAAGAAAGGTTTATGAACTTCCTTTGTGTGCCGGCAAAAAAATTAAATCACTCGATTGGGAAGAATTGCAGCATTTTGCCATGATGTTTTGTTTAAGATCTGTTCCTCTTTACAGAAGCTGTGATTTGAGAACGGCAAGACAAATTGCCTACCGCGAATATGTGAACAAAATTTTAGGCAAGGCGCTTGAAGAAGATTATGATTTCGGTGCTGCGGCTGATTTTGACGTGCCTGAAACGGCAACAAGCGTTGCTAAATATCAAGGTAATGCCGATAAAATTTTTGACGGCACAGATAAAATTGATGAGCATAAAGCGCCTGAAGAAAATAAATAAAAGTTTCATGCCCGTCGGATAAGCGTTTGCCCCGACGGCATCAAAAATCCGCCGGGATTAAAGCGGCAGGAAAATCCTTTTTAGGACAACTTTCCGAATAACAAAATGTAACATTTTTTTAATTCGGAGTATAAAATACAATGGTATCTTACGCAGGTGATGGCGGTATTGACAACGCTGCCTTAATCCAATTTGAACGGACGTTTTTACAGCTCGCTCAGCAAGAGCGCTCAATGCTTGAATCGTCCGGAGTTGTCAAATTTTTACCTTCTGACGGCAAATGGAACACATTGCCGCGCATGGGTAAATTAGAGCTTACCGAAGTTGAGGGAAGAAATCCGAGAAAACAATACACGGATTATTCTCTTGATAACCGTATGCTCAGAAAACGTCGTTTCACGGCAACGGTTTTACTTGACGAGAAGGACGACATTAACGAACTCATCACAGATCCTTCATCTTATGTGATGCGTAATTTGCTTGCAGCTAAAAACAGAGTTGCTGACCGCGTTTATGCGGCTGCTGCCGTCGGCCCCGTTTTGGTTGGTGCCCCGGATGGCGTTCGCTCTTCCGTTTCGGCTGCGGCTGACGGTGTTGTAACGATTGATGCAACATCCGGTGTGAACTACGGAACTTATGAAGCCGTTATTCAAAAGTTTATCAACAAAGATTTGCCGATGGATTTAATCTTAAAAGCAAAATTGTTGATCACCGGTAAAGAAAACACAGCTTTGATGAGCGAAGATAAATTCATCAACAGCCGTTACATTGAAAACCGTCCGGTCAATGATGGTTATATGAAGCACGCAGGCGCTTTGGAAACAATTTTGTTTGCAGGCTCTGAAACCGGCGGCATTACGGTTAATAACCCGATTTTGCCGGAAGCTTCAACTACCCGTTATTGTATGGCTCTTGCCCCTGATGCAATCGCGGCATCTGTTGAAATCGGCAGCCTACGTTTTGAAAAATCAGCCGAACACGTCAATTCTAAAGAACTGACAATCGACTATTGGATTAACGCAATGAGAACTGAAGGCTCACGCGTTATTAAAATTGAAACGACAATGTAGGAGGTTTATGCTATGACGATTTCAGTAAACGCATTTGCGGTATCTAAACCGCTTAACCCGATTTATAAAACAGGTAAAACCCTTCGTGTTGTTCAGGCATCCTTTGCATCCGTGAACGGCACAACGGCAAGCGGTGATATCTTTGTTTTGGCATCAGGTTTGCCGGCAACGGCGCGGATTGTTCGCGTTATGACACCTAAAGGCACACCGGCCGTAACCGGCATGAGCGATGTTGACTTAGGCTTTTACGCAACCGGCACAAACAAGGTTATTGATAAAGATGCTGTTGCAGACGGTTTGACGTTTGCATCTGCCATCACATCAAACCTTGATTTGGTCGGTAAGAACATTTCTTCGTTTGACCAGACGAAAAACATTGCAGCTTTGTGCGGCTTAACAGCCGAATCAATCCCTGCACAAGGTTTTGATTTGTGCGCAACGCTCAATGCAAGTCCGACGGCAAGCGGAACAATCGAGTTTGATATTTATATCGAACAAGAGTAACGACATTAAAAGGGCGGCGAAATACCGCCCTTTTATTTTTTTTACAAGGGCAAGAGATGACGACGAAAACAGAAATATGTAATTTGGCCATATCACGGCTCGGTGATAAAAGCTCGATTGAAAGTATTGACCATCCGAAAAAGCAAACGGAAATTGTTTGTTCGAAGTGGTATGATATTTCAAGAAAAACAGCATTAAAATATATGATGCCAAACTTTGCAAGAAAACGCGATAAGTGGGCTTTGTCGCTTGATTATACGCCTGCTTTCGGCTATAAATACGCCTATAAATATCCGGCAGATTGTTTGAAAATTTTAGGCATCGGAAATTTACGAAACATCAATGCCGGCACGGTTGAAAACGGATATTATCTCACAAACGAATATTTTGAAGGTGGCCTTGAGGTCAGGTATGTTTATGACGTGACGGATGAAACACGTTTTTCATCTGATTTTGTGCAGTTGTTCAGTTGGATTTTGGCCCGTGATATTTGCAGTGAGTTGACATCGAGCAGCTCAAAATTTAAGATGATTGAAGAGATTTTACCCGTTAAAATTGCCGAATTTTGCGGTGTTGATGCCCAAGAAAATCCGCCGATCAGAATTTCACGGCCGGCACGTTATAAGTGGCGAAACGGCTATATTGAAAATTTGGAAGGTAAAGTATAATGTCCGAGCTTATTATAAATAATTATACGCGCGGTGAACTTGACCATGATATGAACGGCCGTTTTGACTTGCCGATTTATACAAACGGATTTGAAGTTTGCAATAACTTTATTTCAAACTACAAAGGAAACATCAAATATCGTACCGGCTTTAAGTTTGTTTCGCAAACGGTCGACAATAGCGAAGCCGTATTGATGGAATTTAAATTTAATACCGAGCAGGCTTATTTGCTCGAATTTACAAACAACAAGCTCAGATTTTATACATATGATGCAAACGGTAACTTCGGTTATGTTTTGGATTCAAACGATGATATTTATGAGCTCGTGACAGGTATTACACTTGCTCAGGCCAAAAAGCTGCAAAAGGCACAAAACGCCGATGTAATGTATTTGGCCATGAACGAAATTAACCCGAAAAAGCTCAAACGTGTGTCGGCAAATTTATTTACAATCGAAGACGTATCACCTACAGGCTTAAGCTTTACGACAGCAGGATATCCGGCAAGTGTGACATTTTATTCGGGCCGTTTGTGGTATGGCGGTTTTTCTGCCGAGCCGCTTTCAATTTATGCATCCAAAACCGCAGATTATGACTATTTCACAATCCCCGGAACACCGATTGCAGATGATGCGCTTAAATTAACTTTGGCCGAAATCACCGATCCGATTGAGTGGCTTGAAGGCGGCAAAAGCAATCTTTATGCAGGTAATCATGAGGGCATCAGTTTAATTAACGGCGGCACCGTTGATCAGCCTATCACATCAACGGCGGTTGCTGCGCATCTTGCAAACTATGAGGGCGCATCCGATTGTGTGCCTATTAAAAAAGATTCGCAGATGTTTTATGTTTCATCCGATAAACGCCGTATCTTTATGTTTGATTATGACTTGATGACCGAAAAATTTATTGCAACGGACTTAAATTGGATAAGCCAAGAAATCAAAAAGGATTGATTAAAAAAATATTTTATAAAAAAGATGAAAACAATAATATTTATGCCTTGACCGAATTGGGGCAAATCCTTGTGTTGCTTTATAACTCAAATGAAAATATTTGCGGTTGGTTTAATTCATCAACAGCCGGCGATATTTATGATATATGCACCGTGACACGTCCGGACGGAAAAGATGATTTATTTGTTTGCAAAAAGCAAAACGGCGTTTTTTGTTTGGAAGTTTTGGCCTCGGAAGTTGAATTTAAGAAATTTTTTCAAACGCCGCATTATTTAGATGATAAAAACAAAACATACTATAACCGTCTGATTGCGGAAGACTTGAAAAAATGCGTGTATCTTGACCGCTCGCAAACGTTATCAAGCGAAATAAATAAAAGTATATCTATCAGCTCAAATGTGATAACGGCAACGGAAAACATATTTTCATCTGCAATGGTCGGGCATTATTTG